>Ga0181522_10000999_pt1 | contig 18227 bp, 13 predicted proteins | sample PEATcosm2014_Bin_27_FD_121103 | JGI IMG/M metagenome (GOLD analysis project Ga0181522, IMG submission 121103) | Peatland microbial communities from MTU Mesocosm Facility, Houghton, MI, USA - PEATcosm2014_Bin05_10_metaG | ecosystem: Environmental > Terrestrial > Soil > Wetlands > Peat | place... | reverse complement strand
GACCTCAGAGGTCACCTGATATTTGCCATCCCAGAAGACGTATTTTCCTTCACCCTCCATCAGTTCCGCATACAGAGTTGGGTCAAGCTGCTGGACAACGGATCGTCCGGTCTTTTGCCTGTCGAATCGGAGCCAGCCGTCTTGAAGATGCCGATGACGATCCAGTTGCACTGTGTCTCGAATAGCAACTCCGGTCGCAATCATGAACTTCACGAGCAGTGTCACTACTGCGACCTTCTCCGCCGGGAAGGTTTTCGGAATCTGGGCAAAGAGAACTTTGATTTCTTTCTCGGTGAACGGCTTCGGCTCCAGTCGTTCTTTGTCCACCTTCGACAGCCGGATGGTCTTCAGTGCGGCAAGCAGATCGTTGAGGTTCTCCCGACAGCATGTGCGGAGGAAGCTGCGAATGTTCTGCTGGGCGTTCTGACGGGTCGTAGCGGACGGCCAAGCCCTCTCCCAGCCCGCCCGGAATTCGATCACATCCGCCGAAGTGATGAGCGACGGAAATACCTTCGACCGAGCCGACATGAACGCCTCGAACTGGTTAAATTGGTGCCGGAGCTTCTTCACTCGGCGGGCGGAGATGTTCTCGCTCTTTTTGGCACTGATGAAGGTGTCTATACACTCTGCGATGGTCGGCTGTGGGCCTTTGACGATGATGGGCTTCGGCGTGTCGCCCCGGTCTAGCTGCTCTTGGAGTTCGACCGCCTTATCCTCGGCGACGGCCCACGTCCGGGTCTTGGCGGCTCGGCGGTGCTGTTTGCCGGTCCGGGAGTACCGCAGGAATTTGGAGCACTGGCAGCCCCGGTAGAACTCGCCCCGGCTCCGGTGGGAACAGGTCTCCCGGTGCCTGACGAAGACGGTGACGATTGATTTGGGCTGAATGTTCACGCCGGGTTAACCTCCACTCACTTGCGAGGCTAACCCACGGTCTAGCACGCCGTCAACGAAGTTTTGGTAATCACCAGTGTTTATGCGGGGTAGATATGGCGGAGAGAGTGGGATTCGAACCCACGTTACCCTTTCGAGTAAACACGCTTTCCAAGCGTGCGCCTTCAGCCACTCGGCCATCTCTCCGCGCTCCGCGAACCAATCGTTTTTGATTCTAACAGTGTGCCAACAGCCGCTGCACTTACATTGTTCCGCACAAGGGCAATAGATCGGGGGCTGGCGTTTTGTGCGATTGTGCCGACGATAAGTCTGCAGCGAACGAATTCTACTAGAATGCCGGCGCAAGCGAGAAGTCACGATAAGATACCAGCTCAATTAGGAGAGACTGATGCCGCAAGTTGCATCCGTAGCAGAATGGGACTCATTACAGTCGCGCATGCGCGCCCTGGCACCCGAGGCATTCAAGAGCGAAGGCCGCGCGCTGAACTGATGAAAGGAGAGTGGAAAGAACCCGGCTTCGGCCGTCGCTACACCTCCTCCATCGACGGTCGCAGCCTGGGGCGCATCCCCATGCCGGAGCTCGAACCCGCACGCCGAGCCGTAAAGTTCGCCAAGCATGAAGCCGCCGCATCGGCCCGCGTCGATTTCGATCTTTCGATCAGCGCCGCCAGGGTATCTTCGATTGCTTGCAGGCATTAAAAAAGGAGCGCGAACTGATCGCACTGCTCCTCATCTGGGAGATCGGCAAACCCTACGCCCAGGCCTTAACCGACATCGACCGCTGCATCAGCGGTGTCGAATGGTACTCGAAAACATCGAGACCATGTTAGCCGGACGCAAGCCGCTAGGGCTGATCTCAAACATCGTGTCCTGGAATTACCCCACGTCAGTCCTCATGCACGCCGTGCTCGTGCAAGCGCTGACCCGCAATGCCGTAATTTCAAAAACGCCGACCGACGGCGGCCTCTATTCACTGACCATCGCGCACGCCATCGCGCGGCGCTGCGGCCTTTGTCTCGCTGGTCAGCGGTTCCGGCTGACAACTAAGCGAAGCTTTGGTCCGCAACGAGCACGTAGATTGCCTGGCTTTCGTAGGTGGAAAAAGCAACGGTGGCGTCATCGCCACTACCCTCTACGACGACCGGCAAGCGTTACATGCTCGAGATGGAAGGGGTGAACGCCTACGGGATCTGGGATTTCTCCAACTGGTCCGAGCTTGCTCAGCAACTCAAGAAAGGACTCGACTACGGCAAGCAGCGTTGCACCGCCTATGTTCGCTTCGTGGTCCAGCGCGAACTCTTCCCAAAATTTCTGGAAACCTATCTACCCGTTCTGCGTTCGCTGCGCTACGGCAAGCCAGTGCTGATAAAAAAACCCGGAGATCCGCTCCCCAAGCTCGATTTCGGCCCACTGATTAACAGCAAGCGCGTGGAAGAACTGCGCGTCTTCTACACCGACGCGTTAGGCAAGGGACCGATAAGCCTCTTCGAAGGCAAGCTCTGCGACAACATGGTCTTTCCCAATCAGGACGTCTCCGCCTACCTGCCCACCGCCGCGCTGCTCAACATCCCGCGCAATTCCAAGCTCTACCACAACGAACGCTTCGGCCCCATCGATACGATCCTTGTGGTGGACCACCTCGAAGAACTGGTAATCGAGATGAACGTCTCCAACGGCTGCTTAGTCTCGTCCATTGCGACCGACGACCCGGCAATAGCGCAGCGCGTCACGAGTGAACTGCGTTCCTTCAAAGTAGGAGTCAATACGGTCCGTTCTCGCGGCGATCGCGAAGAGGTCTTCGGAGGCATCGGACAATCCTGGAAAGGCTGCTTCGTAGGCGGGAAATACTTAGGGTTAGCAGTATTCAAGGGAGAGCCCGACGAGAAACTCTACGGCAACTTCCCAACTTACTTTCGCTTGCCCGATGAAACGCAGCCGAAGCCAGCCTGACTCTTGAGAGAAACTGGAGTGATGGGTCCGTGCGCCAAATGAGAGGAGAAACTTCGCGCTTGGATTGTTGACCTAACCAGGCGCCGACCCAAACCGAGAGGTGTAACCGCGGTTGCTGCGGACGGCCATTCATGACACATTGTTATAGAGAAATTGGTACTACTGGGAGAAGCTCATGTCGAACCAGCATTCCGTAACCAAACGCCACCGCCGCCCGAAGTCACCGAAACGTTTAGATTCCACCGCAAAAACCATGGCCGCGGTTAAAGAACTCGAACAGGCGGCAAAGAAAAAAGAAGAAAAGTAAGGCCAAGCGGCGACCGAGACTCGTCCACCGCCCGTTGTTCACTCACAATTCTAACTGCTCGCCGACGCCGCAAGAGCGCCGGCATTTCTGGCTAACAGTTTCGACATACTCTCTGCATCAATCGGCCGCGAGTAAAGATACCCCTGCGCCATCTCGCAATTGAACTCCTTGAGCAAGTTGACGTGCTCCTCCGTCTCCGTCCCTTCGGCGACGACTTTCAATCCCAGATTGTGCGCCAGCAAGACTATTGCCCGCACAATCTCGCGGTTTTCCCGGTCGCGATCCATATTCGAAATAAATGCGCGATCGATTTTCAAAGTGTCCACCGGAATCCGGCGCAATCGGCTGAGCGAAGAATACCCCGTGCCAAAATCGTCGATGCTCAAGCGCACGCCAAGCGCCTTCAGCTGCGCCAATACATGCCCGGACTTTTCCGCATCTCCCATGGCAATCGTCTCGATGATCTCAAAGTGCAAACAACTCGGTTCAACTCCGGTCAGATCAATGGATTTCCTAATTTCGCTAGTCAGGTCAGGCATAGCGAACTCGCGTGAAGTGATGTTCACGCTCAGAGTCAGCGGCACGGTGGAAGGAAATTCAGTCTGCCACGCTCGGAGTTGCAGACAAGCTTCCCGCAACAATTGCCGGTTCATCTGGACGATCAGCCCCGTCTCTTCGGCGACCGTGATGAATTCGATCGGTGAAAGCACCCCCTCCGGACGTTGCCACCGCGTCAGCGCCTCGAAGCCGACGATCTTTCCCGTTTGCAGCGACACAATCGGCTGGTAGTAAACGCGAAATTCTCCCTGATCGAGCGCCCTGCGCAAATCCGTCTCCAGGCTCAACCGCTTCACCGCGCTCGCGTGCATCGCCGGATCGGAAACTTCACATCGCGCCTTGCCAGCCCGTTTCGCGCGATACATGGCGATATCCGCATCGCGCAGCAATTCATCGGCCCCGGTATAAGGCCCGCTGCTGGCGGCAATTCCGATACTGGCCGAAATCACAATCTCCTGGTCGTTCAATAAAAAAGGAGACGCCAGCTCAGCCTGCACCCGTTCCGCAACCCGCACCGCTTCAATCGGATCTCGAATGTCATCCAGCAGGATGGTGAATTCATCGCCACCGAGCCGCGCCAGCGTGTCGTCATTGGCAGGCCTCTCAGGTATCTCGCTCAGCCGCGGACGCGACACCGTATCCGCCCGACGGACCGACTCCTTCAACCTTCGCCCAACTTGAATCAGCAACTCATCGCCCGCCGAGTGCCCCAGGCTGTCGTTGATGATTTTGAATTCGTCCACATCGATGAGCAACACCGCGAACTTATAGTTCAAATGCCGCTTGGACAGCATTAAAGCATGCTGCAGACGGTCCAGAAACAACGCGCGGTTGGGAAGGTTTGTGAGTCCGTCGTGGAATGCATTGTGGGCCAGCTTTTCTTCAGCCCGCTTGCGCTCAGTAATGTCACGATTGACAATGACCAGCTTATCGGTCTGTCCCTTGGCATCCCGGGTAGCGCTGGCGGTCGATTCCAGGGTGCGCCACGAACCGTTTTTGTGCAGCACCCGGTATTCGACGCGCTCGCATTGCCCGGTCAGCCGGGCTCTTTCCGCTGCTTGCAACACGCGCCGCCGATCGTCCGGATGCACCTGCTCGATCGACGAAGTTGCCTTCAACTCCTCGGCAGAATATCCAAGAACTTTCAAATAAGACGGACTGTTATAAAGCCTGCGCCCGTCCCGGTCGACGAGTGCGATCATATCGGCGGCATTTTCGCTGATCAGGGAAAAAAGCTGATCCCGTTCCGCCAGTTGCCGTCGAACGCGATGCAACTGCAAATGCTGATACATCGCGTAGAGATCAAAGAGCAACACCAGAGCCGCCAGCCCGCGCACCCACTCCTTCAGATCAAACCAGTACGAGACATCGGTGTCTCCCCGATTCAGCCAGGGAAAGGTAAACGAGATGATCCCTAAAGTGAGCGCCAGCGTAATGGCGATGGCGAATCCCCACAGCCACCATTCCCGGCCTTCGATTCGGCGCATTCGGGTCGGAATGGCCTCGGGACTGTTCTGGTTAACCTCCTCGAATGCCTGATCCATACCCGACAGCGATCCCCCGCAACTTCTTCGATTCTAGCTGTCAAAGGAAGGTAGTAAGAGTTACGAAAGGCGAGGGGCGTCGGCGCTAAACAGCGCTCCGCAGCGCACCGCCTCTGAGAGTCGCTTCTTCGCATCCACACCCCAAGCACGAGTCGAGCCCGGGAGGCGTTTTCATCAGGTGTTCGAGCCGCTCGGCAAGCGCATTGGCCCTGTTTTTGATGCTCCGGCCGCCTTGTGACCATTCGGAGCATAGGTATAGTTGGGTTCGTCTTATCCGAAGTAGTTCCAGACGGGCGGCATCGGACCCTCCGGCTCGTCCGCCTGAACTAGAAGGATCACGCTCCCCGAGGGCGGTTGCGACCAACAAAGCAGCGTCATCAGGAAAGGAAAGACAATGAAAGAAAGGCCATGCAAATGACTGATCTGCCGTATTCGCGAATCTTGATTTGCACGCACAGATTTCCAGCCCCGAATCGATTCAAAATGTTCTTCAGCGAGTGGAGAAGCGGTAGATGGTTACAGTGTGATAGCGATCCCCGGGCTTCAGTTCCGTGGTCGGGAAAGCCGGATGGTTCGGAGAGTCGGGGAAGTGCTGCGTTTCCAGGCACAGGGCCGAGCGTAACTCGTAGGGCTTGCCGCCTTTGCCCTTGATGGAACCGTCGAGGAAGTTGCCCGTGTAAAACTGGATTCCCGGCTGATCGGTCAAGACCTTCAGCACGCGTCCGCTGCCTGGATCATAAACGTCGGCGGCTTCCGTTAATTTACCGCCGCCGCTGTCGAGGACCCAGTTGTGGTCATAACCGCGACCGAGATGAAGCTGTTCGTCATTGGCGTTGATCCGCGCCCCAACGGCTGTGCCTTTACGGAAATCGAAGGGCGTGGATTCCACGGACTTCAGTTCGCCGGTGGGAATGAGTTCGGCATCGATCGGCGTGAATTTCGAGGCGTGCAGAGTAAGTTCCTGCTTCAGAACGTCGCCTTCCCCGGCAAGATTGAAATAAGAGTGATTCGTCAAATTGAGTACGGTGTTTTTATCGGTGGTGGCGGAATACTCAATCCGCAGATTGCCTTTCACCAAGGTGTATCGAACCGCGGTCGTGAGGTTGCCAGGAAACCCCGCCTCGCCGTCTTTGCTCAGATAAGTCATTTCGACCCCGTCGGCGATCGGCTTCGCCCTCCAGATCTGGTTGTTAAAGCCGTGCGGACCGCCGTGCAAAGTATTCTCGCCATTATTCAGCGGCAGAGAGTACTTCTTGCCATCCAATGTAAAACTGCCGTGCGCGATTCGATTGGCATAACGGCCAATGAGCGCCCCGAAGAATGCGTTGGAGGGGCCGTTAAAGTTGGCCACGTAGCCGTCGACGTCATCGAATCCGAGGACCACGTCCGCCGGCTTGCCGTTCCGGTCCGGAGCCTTCAGAGAGACTACAACGCCTCCGTAGGTCGCGATGCGAGCTTCGTATTGGCCGTCGGCCAACGTGTAAATTTCGACCGGAGTTCCATCCGGCAACTTGCCAAAGGGCTGGCTGGTCACTTTCGTCTCCGCCTCCGCGGTGAGAACAATCGCCAACCACAAGCTGCTGATCGCGACTGCTCCGAGAACTTTCTGGACTCTCATTCCTATGCCTCGTTTCGAGCTCTTAATGCGTGGTTGGGGCGGTTACCGATTGCGCTATTTCGATTAACTTTGGAAGAACGTCTCCCAAATCGTTAGTTCCTCTTTGGCCCAAAGCGAAGTATAACTTGCTATATAAAGGATACAGATCGCCGTAGGTGCGTTGCGCCGATTCCTCCGGCAGAAAGGTCTCGAGCGGAGGACAGATCTTATCCTGCGCTTCCTCAATCGTCTCGAACGTCCCCGCAGCCAGAAAAGCGAAGATCGCAGACCCGAGACTGACCACGCTCTTGCCCGGTACGAGCACCGGTCGTCCCAAGACGTCGGCATAGACTCGATTCAGGACCCCGTTTTTTTGCGGGATACCTCCGGCGTTGATCACGCGTTGGATAAGCACGCCGTTTCCAGCCATGCGATCGAGGATCACGCGGGTATGGAATGCCGTGCCTTCGATCGCGGCGAAGAGTTCATCCTGGGCCGTGCTTTGCAGGTTCCACCCCAAGGTTACGCCCCGCAGATTGGGATTGACCAGCACGGTGCGATCGCCGTTGTCCCAGGTCATGCGCAGCAGACCGGTTTGCCCGGCGCGATAGTTGTCCAGACCGGCACTCAATGTTTTTACGTCGGTATGCGCTCGTGAGGCAATGGCGCTAAAAATGTCGCCCACCGCGGAAAGCCCGGCTTCGATTCCGGTTCGCTGCGGGTGCACGCTACCCTGGACAACGCCGCAAACTCCCGGCACCAGATTCACCGACGGAGTGATGCCAATGATGCACGTCGATGTGCCAATCACATTCACCATGTCGTCGGTTCGGCAACCCGCGCCGATGGCGTCCCAATGCGCGTCGAAGGCTCCCACGGGAATCGGTATCCCTGGTTTCAGGCCGAGCTTTTCAGCCCACGACGGAGAAAGCCTGCCCGCGATTTGATCGGAGGTCGCGCATTCGCCATCAAGTTTGTCCCTGACTCCCTTCAACAACGGATCAACCTTGACCAGAAAGCTTTCCGGCGGGAGCCCGCCCAGTTGCCGATTCCATAGCCACTTGTGTCCGATGGCGCAAATGCTGCGCTTTACTTTTCGAGGATCGGTGATGCCACAGAGCGTGGCCGCTACCATGTCACAGTGCTCGAAGGCGGAGGCAAACTGTTCTCGCTTATCCGGGTTGTGCCGGAGCCAGTGCAACAGCTTGGAAAATCCCCACTCCGAGGAGTACACGCCGCCGCACCATTGGATCGCTTCCAGTTCCTGGCGGTGAGCCGTCGCAGTGATCTCGGCCGCCTCACCCTTGGCGCGATGATCGCACCAGAGGTAATACTCGCCGAGCGGTTGCATGTTCTTGTCGACTGGAATCACGGATGAGCCGGTGGTATCAAGCGCGATGGCCTCGACCTGATCTCCGGCCACGCCCGCTTTTTTCAGGGCTTCGCGCATCGCGGAAGCGAGCGCGCGCATGTGATCGTCGTGGGATTGAGTCGCGTATTCCGGATCTTCGCGCTTGCGGTGGAGCGGGTATTCGGCGATGGCAGATTCAAGAAGACCGCGCTCGCTGTCGACGAGCGAGACGCGAACGCTGAGCGTTCCGAAATCGACTCCGGCGACGATCGCCATCAGCAGGCTCCGTTATCCCGTCCGTGCCAGTACATATCCCAGCCCAGATAGCGGGTGGTAGCCTCATGCACTGCCGAGGCCACCGTAGAAAGGTTAGCGGCAACATGGTGCTCAAATCCGTTCGCGCAGATGTAGCGCAGCAACTTCTGCAGGTGCGCAATCTCGACCACGCCGGCGCCGCCGAAGGTATTCAGCGGGTCGTCTGTGAACCTTCCTTCGCCGACGTACCCGCGCATCTTGCCCGAGGTGTCGTCGGTCGAAAAACGCGCGAAACTCATCTTCTCCGGCCTGATCAAGCCAACGCAGGTGCCGAAGGTGTTCTCTTTGCCCACGGTGCCGGCTATGATCTGCTGAAAATCCATCTTTGCCGAGCGGAAGAATTCTTTGGGCAAGTTGGAGCAATGGAAACAGACCGCTTTGTCCGGATCCGATCCGTAGTTGTTATTCCAGTCGAGAAGAGCGGATGGAGTTCCCGACGCCAGCTGTAGAGCGTGCATTCCCAGCACGCCGCAGATATCCACCTCGCACGCGCTGGACAACAGTTCGTTGCTCATCATGCTCATCACCGTGCAGGGCACGACGCCCAGATTTTCTTCGATCGAGGTCCAGCACTGCACGGCGCTGATGGTGACTTCGGTGGCCGCCATCCACTGATCGACCACCGCCCCAAGTTTTGCCATCTTCAACAAAGCTGCCGGCGGCACGTTGCTCGCATCGACGTACCCGGTGATCGCAGCCAGTTTTGCCTGGGCATGATCGTCGTGGTCTTTCATACGATCGATGCGACCGAGCACTTCGGAAAGATCGAGGGTCTCGATGGAGATGCCCTGCGCTTCGAGAATCTTTTCGCTGTAGCGCACGGTGTTGAAAGCGGCCGGACGCGCACCGATCGCGCCAACCCGGAGATTACGAAAGCCGTTCCGCACACGGCAAACTCCGGCAAACCATCTGAGATCGTTGGCGAACTCAGGCGAGTCGGGGCTCTCGGTGTGCAACGTCGTGATCGAATACGGGATGCCGTACTGGCGAAGATTATTGCAGGCCGACATTTTTCCGCAGAAGCTGTCGCGCCGAGAAGCGATGGTCATTTTCTGGGGATCATCGGGCGTCGCCTGAATCAGCACCGGCACGCGCAAATCAGCCAGCCGCAGCGTGTCGGCAATGGCTCGCTCTTCCCCAAAATTGGGCAGGGTCACGATGATTCCGTCGATCCGGTCGCGGTTACGCTTGAAAAGTTCGGCGCAACGTCGCGATTCTTCGCGTGTCTCGACCGCTCCATACTTACTCTCTTCGGGCGTGAGCGCCACTACCTCGACGCCAGCGTCCTGCAGCACGCGAAGCATTTCCTCCCGCCCGGTTTTGGCCAAATGATCAGGAAAGAAACCGCGGTTGCCCACGATCAGGCCCATCGTCATCTTTTTCGCCGGCATAAATCTCTCTCCAGAAGCGCCGCTAGGAGCGCCGCGTCGGCGCGAACTTGAAACAATAAATAAGGCCAAACACCAGCAACACCGCTCCCCACCACACCCCGGCGTGCAAATTGAAGAGAACAACGCCCGGATGCAGCGGAGGATTGAGCAACTGGTAAATTCCGGCAGCAAGAATCAGCGCGCCGTTCACGGCCAGCGAAACGCCAATAAAAAACCAGATTGAAATCACCCCGCGAACCTCCATCCCGAAAAATCACCTACCAGAAAACAATGTTTAGAATGAAGAAAACGACAACGACAGCCGCCGCCCAGAAAAGCGGCTTCTGATACAGCGGAACGTCTCCAATGGAAGGAACAGTCGTTAGTCCGTACACCAGACCGGTCAATTCGGCCTCTGCAATTGGTTTTGTCGCGAGACTCACCGCTACAGTAACTAAGACACAAACTATAAAAGACCAGAGCGCCTGGTACATATCCTGGGCGAGGCCTTTGGCATGAGGAGAGAGCGCCACATATCGCAACGCAGCCGGATCAACCTTCACCCACGCCCACATAGCGATCGAAGAGAGGGTTCCGCATAACAGCCCAAAGAATCCTCCCGCGCCGGTCGCGCGCTTCCAGAGCATTCCGAGCAGAACTGTACCGAAAAGCGGAGCAATAAAAAAACTGAATAACGCCTGGACGTAATCCATGATGCTGGCAAACTGCATCACCAGATATGCTGTTCCAACGCTGATCAGCACACCGATGATTGTTGTCCAACGACCCATGTTGACGTAATGATGGTCGCTACTTTTGCTGTTGATCAACGGCCGATAGATGTCATAGGTCCAGACCGTTGTAAATGCGCTTACATTCCCCGCCATTCCAGACATGAAGCCGGCGATCAGCGCGGTAACCCCCAGGCCGAGCAAACCGGGGCCGCAGTAGCGCGCCAGCATGAGCGGCAAAACGTCGTTATAACTATGACCTCCAGTTACTGCAGCGACTGACTCCGGAACCAGCTTCTCCGGTAGTACTGCCAATCCAATCAGCCCGGGCAGAATCACGATGAAGGGGACCATCATCTTGAATCCGGCGCCAATAATCGGCGCCATTTCCGCGCTGCGAATATCTTTTGCCGCAAGAATACGCTGCACCACCAGAAAGTCCGTGGTCCAGTAACCCATCGAGATAACCGCGCCCAGTCCGAAGACAATGCCGGTCCAATGAATTCCCATGGGGTTGGTGGTGAAGGATCCCAACCCGGACCAGAGATGGACGTACTGTTCTGAGGTCCGCTGCGCAATCTGAAGCTTGAGATTGCCCCAACCGCCGGCCTCATACAAACCTAGGATCGGTATCAGCAAGGCGCCCGCCCAGATAAGAAAAAACTGCAGCACTTCGTTAAAGATCGCTGAACGCAAGCCGCCGAGCGTCACATAAATTGCGACTGTGATCGATGACACCCAGATGCTGAAATTGATATCCCAGCCGAGCACAATCTGCATGACCTTGGCCATGGCGAACATATTGACGCCGCTCATGAGAACGGTCATGAAGGCAAAGGAAATTGCGGATAGAGCGCGGCTCGGCTCACCGAAACGCAACTTCAAATATCCCGGCACCGAATGCGTTTTGGAAATGTAATAGAACGGCATCATCACGAGCGCCAGGAACAGCATTGCCGGGATGGCGCCGATCCAATACCAGTGTGTCGCCAGAATGCCATACTGGTAGGCCGAGCCCGCCCAGCCCATCAACTCCAGTGCGCCGAGATTGGCCGAGAGAAAACTGAGACCGGCTACCCATGCCGTCATCTCCCGCCCTGCCATGAAGAAGTCCTCGCCGGTGTTGGCCCGTCCCCTTAAGTACCAGCCGATCGAGAGGACGAGGGCAAAATAAAAAGCGACGATGACGACGTCGACAGGAGAGAGATGCACCAGGCGGGTTGGCACTTCAGCTGCTAACGGTAACGTCATTGCTTGCCGTACCTAGCTCTTATCGTTGTTCTGCCCGTAGTAGGCGTTCTTACCATGTTTCCTGTAGTAGTGTTTGTCGTGCAACGCGCTTTCAGCAGGTTGTGCCGCTGGATCGATGACCAGGGTCAAGTATGCCATCCGCGCCAGAGCCTCGAGTAGGACAGCGTTATGAGCGGCGTTTCCAGCATCCTTACCCCAAGTGAAGGGACCATGGTTGGCGACTAACACACCCGGCGTCGCCAACGGATCCGTTTGCTGCAGACTGCGAACAATGGCGTGGCCCGTGTTCTCTTCGTAGTCCCGTGTGATTTGGGCATCGGTCAAGGTGTCGGTTACCGGCACCGAGCCGTGGAAGTAGTCCGCGTGCGTCGTGCCCAGGCATGGAATCGACTGGCGCGCTTGCGCCCAAGAGGTCGCATATTCAGAATGCGTGTGAGCAATCCCCCCGATCTCGGAGAACGCCTTGTAAAGTACCAGATGAGTCGGCAAGTCGGACGAAGGCCGCAGGTTTCCTTCCACGATGTTGCCCGACAGATCGGCCACCACCATATGTTCCGGCGTCATCTGCTCGTAGGGGACTCCGCTCGGCTTGATCACCACCAGAGCCTGTTCACGCGAAATTCCGCTCACATTCCCGAAGGTATATAGAACCAGGCCTTTTCGCACCAGTTCGAGGTTGGCCTCTAAAACTTGTTCGCGCAGGCGCTGCAGCATAACTTCTTTCTTACCACCTTTCTGATCACCAGCCCCGCTGTATTGGAAATCAGAATCAGAGTAATCGTTTACTCAAATCCAGCAAGTACAGTAGATTATGCTCATGCGTTTTCAATTGCAACCTTATGTAACGAGCCACAACCAGCCAAACGAGCCACTCGAGACAATCGAGCCATGCCAGATGTAACCCGAGGGGAGGCCTTCTCTGAGGGTATGTGGGTGTGCCGGTTCTTTCCGCAGTCTCCGGGATAAAACGGGGCTGCAATTCCTACGGAATCCTGCGCGCAGGGTTCGTCTTCTGTAACCCCGCCGGGTTCTTTTCTGGAGGGGCCAAGGCGGTGGAGCGCCGGAGGACGAGATTGGTATTCATCCCGTATTCGCTGCGCTCGTTTAGCGGCGATTCGCCGTGCACTTTGTTCAGAAGGGCTTCAAATGCAATTTTCGCCAATTCCATTTGCGACATACGCACCGTTGTCAGCGGTGGTGTCGTGAACTCCGCCATGCGGACGTCATCAAAACCGACTACCGAGAGCTCGTTCGGTATCTTGATGCCTTGATCGTATGCTTCCCGCATGACGCCGATCGCGGTCATGTCGTTCGAACATAAGATCGCGGTCGGCCGGGAACTCAACTTGTTAAATTCCACCAGTGCCAGCATCCCGCCTTCCATCTGATGATTTCCCTCCACAATCAAGTCGGGAGAGAGACCGATTTCCCTCATGGATGTCTCGAAAGCCGCTTTTCTCGCCGTCGCCGATTTCAGATTATGCGGACCGGCGATAAACGCGATCCGGGAATGCCGAAGTGCGGCCAGATGCTGCACCGCCTGGCGAATCCCGTTCAAATAGTTGATCCGAATATTAATGACTCCTGGCGCATTCGGCCCGACATCGACAAACACCAATGGCACTTTCCGAAAACGAAGATGATCGAGAAGAGTGTCTTCCATGCCAAACGTCAAGATGGCCACACCATCGACCCGGCGTTCGATCATCCGCCGGACCGATGATTCCATCCGCTTTGGATCATGCACGGTCGAAGTCAGCAGAATCTCGTAGTTGTTCTCAACCGCGAGATTCTCGAATGTTTGAACGATTTCGGGAAAAAATGGATTGGTGATTTCGGAAACGATTAATCCAAAGATGCGACTCCGCCCCGATACTAGCGATCGGGCTTGCGTGTTGGGAAAATAACCAAGCCGGTCTACGACTTTCCAAACTCGCTTGGCGAGTTGGGGATCGACAGTGGGAACATGATTAATTGCGCGTGACACGGTGGCTGTAGAAACTCTTGCCTTACGCGCGATCTCACGAATATCCATCGGGATTTGGCTGGATTATTACCACCCGTTAACCTGGCCAAGTCTACCATGGCGATAGCACCAATCTGGCGGCAGCGAGATTGAGGCAAACGTTTCCCGTCTCATGTTCTCGCGGCTGCCGCTTCACATCGCAGGCCCCCGAAACGAAATTACTCGCGATCACGGCCGGGAGCGCACGTTTCACTGTTTAGGCTCTCAAGAGCCACGCTCACCTGGTACCTCGCCTCGACGTAGCCCAGGTCTGCCCGAAGTCCCGCAGTTTGCTACCATTTACAAGAGTGACTTTAGTTTTGTCGACCTGATCAGTCTTGAGCAGTTTACGGGCTCCCCGAGACATAGATTCAGCGTTAGCCTGAGGTGCGACTACCACAATAGAAGATTTCTGGCCGGTCGCGAACGCGTGAAATGAGACGACGAAGCCGAGATTTGCCCGCTGACCATGTCTGCATCAGAACATTTCGATTCTAGAGATTCCATGGCCTTATCCCATCAAGACTTACCGTGTTTTCGCGTCATTGGAAATGGCGAGATGGCGAATCTCATTCGGAAGTTCGACTGGGGAAAAACGGCGGTGGGCAGCATCGGAACTTGGTCTGACATTCTTGTCGCCACCGTTAATCTTTTGGTTGCATCAAGGCACGCCATGTTTCTCTGGTGGGGACCCGATCTGATCCAGTTCTACAACGATGGATATCAACCCAGTATAAGCGCTGGCAAGCATCCGTACGCTTTGGGCCAGCCCGGCAAGGAGTGCTGGCCGGAGATATGGCCGATCATAGGTCCGCAGATCGAAAGCGTGATGGACTCCGGCAGTTCCACGTGGCAGACCAACCAACGGGTCCCTATATGGCGTAACGGCAGACTTGAGGAAGTATTCTGGACCTACAGCTACAATCCAGTACGGGAAAAAAACGGAGAGATCCAGGGTACGCTCGTAGTCTGCGATGAGACTACCAAGCAGGTACTGATCGAACGGCGGTTGCGCACGCTTCTTGGAATCTATGACGACTCACCCGTCAAGAAACGGCTGCCCGAAACGCGCGCTTTACTTCCCCTGGCGCATGCCATCGTGGCCAGACTCGATGAAGATTGTGCCGACTTTCCTTTCGTAAACCTGTATCTGTTGACTCGCGACGAGATTCTTCACGCGGGCGGCGCTTCTTCAACTGGCCTGTTGGCCGAGCCAGACCATTGGCCACTTAGAGAAATCCGCGACTCTGAGGTTCCCCTCCTGGTGGAAGACCTGCAACAAAGGTTCGGAGAAATCATCTGCGAACCATGGCCGGAACCGGTCACTCGCGCCTACCTGTTGCCGCTCAGGATGCCCGGATCTCCGATTCAGGTCGTGCTTGTCCTCGGCATCAGTCCTCGCCTGCCCTTCGACGAAAGCTACCGCACATTCCTGCATTTGGTAGGGTCCCGAACTGCCAGCTTGCTTCAGAACGAAGTCCACCAGCTGGAACTGGCGGAACGGACCGCGGATCTCGAGCAGCAGGCTGAGGTCTTGGCCGAACAGGCCGCCTTGCTCGACCTCGCGCAGGACGCCATCGTTGTTCGAGACATGGAGAACCGGATTTTGTTCTGGAATCACGGAGCCGAGGCGCTCTATGGCTGGCTCAGCAAAGAAGCATTGGGAAGAAATTCGGTCGATTTGTTGAAATCCGAATATTCTGAGCCGGCTGAGACGATCAGAGCCAAACTCCTCGATCAGGGACGCTGGGACGGTGAGGCCGCGTATCAAAAGCGTGACGGCAGGCGCTTGATTGTCACGTCCCGGTCAACCTTGCAACGCAATGCGGACGGCAAACCGGCTCGAATTTTAACCATTAACACCGACATCACCGAACGTAAGGCGGCGGAGGAAGCTTTGCGGAACAGCAAAGCACAGATAGTTCATGCAGCTGAGCATGACTTCCTGACCGGGTTGCCCAATCGAATGCTCCTGAAGGACCGCATCGATCAGGCCATCATTATGGCGTCGCGTCATCGGAAGAAGGTCGCATTGCTGTTCCTGGATCTCGACGGATTCAAGCACATTAACGACTCCCTGGGCCATCCGGTCGGCGACAAGCTGCTCATGTCTATCGCAACCCGGTTGGTGAATTGCGTGCGCAGATCGGATACGGTAAGTCGGCAAGGCGGGGACGAGTTCATTGCCCTTCTTTCTGAAATGGAAAATCCGGAAGATGCGGCCATCCTGGCGAGAAGAATGCTGAATGCGGTGGCCGAGTTCCATTCCGTCGACGAGCACGATCTTCACATTACGACCAGCATCGGCGTGAGCGTCTATCCCGAAGACGGTCGGGACGCGGAGACTCTCATCAAGAATGCGGACACCGCGATGTATCAGGCAAAGGAAAACGGGCGGCAGAGTTATCAGTTTTTCGAATCGGCCATGAACGTCCGGGCGGTGGAGAGGCAATCGATCGAGGAGGGCCTGCGACGCGCCCTGGACAGAAAGGAGTTCGCGCTCCACTACCAACCCAAGATAGATTTGAGGACCGGTGAGATTACGGGTGCCGAAGCTTTGCTCCGCTGGAACCACCCCCAGCGCGGCGCGGTGGCTCCCTCGAAATTCGTTCCGATCGCGGAAGATTGCGGCCTGATCTTGCCGGTTGGAGCATGGGTCCTGCGCGAAGCCTGCCGGCAAGGCCAAGTCTGGCTGGGCGCGGGTCTACCCGCGACCACCATGGCGGTAAACATTTCTGCCATGGAGTTTCGTAGCGAAGAATTTCTTGCGGGTTTATTCGGAATTCTCAAAGAAACTGGTTTCAATCCGGCGTTCCTGCAAATCGAATTGACGGAAAGCGTTCTCATGAAGCATGCCGAGTCCGCCGAGTCAATCCTCGGTGCCCTTAGGGACAGAGGGGTGCAGGTCGCGCTGGACGATTTCGGTACGGGCTACTCGAGCCTCAGCTATCTGAGAAAGTTCCCAATCGATGCCCTCAAGATCGATCAGTCTTTCGTGCGGCAAATCACGACTACCCCGGAAGAAACTACCATCGTGACCGCAATTATCAACATGGGACGCAACCTCGGGTTACGAGTGATCGCCGAAGGAGTGGAAACCAAGGAAGAGCTCGCGTTTCTTAAGGCCCACGAATGTGACGAAGCACAGGGATACTATTTCAGTCGACCGGTGGTTGCCGACCAGTTTGCCGGGTTACTCAGGAATGGTCTGGCAGTAGCCGCGTCTCAATATTGACTGGGATGATCGCCAACAGCGACGGCCCGGCAAGATTCGTTGTGCAAGGCTTCCCACTTTGCTCGGGGCGGCCAGAATTGAGCGAAACCAAAAAAGGCGCCAGCTGCGAGCTTTCCTGGCGCTTGGGGAAAGATTTCTGCAAGATGGCCTCAGCTGCATCATAGCTGCTCACATTGCGCTTCTTGCGAAAGCCATCGAGGGTGTCGATGAATTTTCTGCCCGGTGCCGTAGTGAACTCTCGATTGGATAACACGGTAGTGATGATTGTCTCGTGCGGCCCTGTAGCCCGCAGCAGCCAATGCGGCGGTTACCGCCTGGAGTGAGGCATTGTAGGCGATCGTGCGCCGCCAGTCGGCGGGCAGCTGTTTCACTTGGCAAGCGAAGAGATCTCGATCCGAGATCAACAAGTTCTTGATCTCCTCAGGGCTTGTTGTTGCGTGCTAAACCAACCAACTATTTTGAAGCCAAGTCTGCAAGCTGATTCTCAGTCCCTAACACGAAAAGTCTCTTCTCTTTCATTACGCTACGAAAGAAATGGTTCCCTGCGACCAGCTTGATCGGAATCCGGACACCGGGAAAACGGATCGCCACCCGCAAGGCTGTGTGTGAAGAATTCCGATAATGGGTGTAAATGGGCGTGTTTTTGGGTGTTTGACGAATTGGGTGTAATTGGGTGTCATGATCCAGCCAGCCACCCTCAAGATCACCCCAGAAATTCTGGGCTTCATCCCCGAATTGTCCGTGAAAATCCTGGAGTATGCGCGTGAACACGGACGCGTGACCATCGGCGATATCGTTACACTGACCGGAACGAGTCGGAACACGCTCAAGCAGCACTTCCGCCAGCTTCTGGAAAAAGGCCATCTGGTAATGCACGGCAGAGGTCGCGGAACCTGGTATCGGTTGGCATAGTGTCGAGAACTTTGTGGCGACAGATAGAAGATGAAGCTCCAGCGTTACCAACTGCACTCGCCACAATAACTTAACGATCAAAAAACCCGCAGCCGTCGTGGAGATCACTTCGGAAGACGAACACTGTCCGGTTGAGTCGGCCTTCGGCTCGGGAAGTGCACGTGGTTGGCGTGCGGCAGTGCCGGGACCGCAAACGATTCGGCTCATCTT
>Ga0181522_10000998_pt1 | contig 18230 bp, 18 predicted proteins | sample PEATcosm2014_Bin_27_FD_121103 | JGI IMG/M metagenome (GOLD analysis project Ga0181522, IMG submission 121103) | Peatland microbial communities from MTU Mesocosm Facility, Houghton, MI, USA - PEATcosm2014_Bin05_10_metaG | ecosystem: Environmental > Terrestrial > Soil > Wetlands > Peat | place... | reverse complement strand
CCAACGGAGCTGCCGATCGGCTGGGGATTACTGGAATATCGCGCCCGCAAAGTCCTCATGGCGCAGCCCTCGGCGAAGAATCTTCGGTCCGCACATGGTTTCCGCTATGAGATGAATTTATTGTTGGCGAGCTTGCGCAGGGTGGAAGTCCGCATCGAACCGCAATCGATTACCGAATTTCTCAAGTGGAAGAACCGCATGGCGGAGTACAACCGGGGACGCATGCCCGAGGGTCTCGTGGCTTCTGAAGATGAGGGCAATCTATTCCTCGAAACCGAAACGGCGATAACAAATTGATCTAAAGCTCACGCCGGCCTTCGAGCGCTTTCTGCATGGTGATTTCGTCGGTGTACTCGATATCGCTGCCCACAGGAATCCCCATCGCGATGCGCGTGACTTTCATCCCATTGCGGCGCATCTGGCCGGATAGATAAGTCGCGGTGGCCTCGCCTTCAACCGTCGGGTTGGTTGCCAGAATGACTTCGTCCACCCGCCCCTGTTCAATGCGTTTGATGAGGTTGGCAATCCGTAACTGCTCCGGCCCCACGCCATGCAGCGGCGAAATCGAGCCGTGCAGCACATGGTAAACGCCGTTGAAATGTTTGGTCTTCTCGATGGATGCGATGTTGGTGGGTTCCTCGACGACGCAAATAAGCCGCTGGTTCCGAGTCGCGCTAGTGCAATAGACGCATGGATCGACGTCCGTAATATTGTTGCAGATCGAGCACAAGCGAAGGCTGGCTTTCACGTCACGCACGGCGGCGGCAAGCGCCTCGGCGTCGTTATCATCCGAGCGCAAGATATGGAATGCCAGACGTTGTGCCGTTTTGCTGCCGATGCCCGGCAGTTTTTTCAGTTCGTCAATCAGCCGGGTCATCGGCTCAGCAAATTTTGACATAAGGAAGAAGAATTGATCGTAGAATCTTAAAGTCCCGGAATCCCCATGCCGCCAAGCATGCCGCCCATCGTGGATTTCATCGCCTCATCCACCTTTTGCCCGGCGCTGTTGACGGCAGCAGTGATGAGATCCTGCAACATTTCTATGTCGCCAGACTTAACCGCCTCGGGATCAATCCTGAGGCCGAGCACTTGCTTGCGGCCATCCATTTTGACGGTTACGCTTCCACCGCCGGCTGATCCTTCAACGACCGTTTCCTGCATTTTCTTTTGCAGCGTGTCGTATTGTTTTTTTGCCTGCGACATCAAGTCTTGCAGGTTAAATCCACCCATGGAATATGCGCGTTAGCGCTTCTCCTTGTAATCAATCGTGGTCCGAATCTCAGCCCCGAAAAGTTCCTTCATCTTCTGCACGACCGGCTCCTGTTCGGCGCGGCCACGGCCATTGCCATTTGATGCCGCCCCGTTCAAGGGAGTCGCAGAGCGAGTCTCGGTTTGCTGCACGTTCGCGCTGGAGACAACCTTCAATTTTGCTGGCTGCCCCAGAAGTCCGCTGGCTGTGGCGACGAGGAGGCGTCTGGCGTCCGCCGCAAGCGACATGTCAATCAACGTCGCCGAATCCGTCACGCGGACGAGAACTTCGTTTCCGGCGATTTGCCACTCGCCCGCCTGGAGCATGGAGGCGAGAACGCGGTGGCCGGCATTGGTGAGCGTCTCTATCGAGACGGCGGCGAGTTTGGCGGGAGTAGGCATTTCATGCTGAGCTGGCCGCTGCGATTCCTTCGGTATCGTCTCGGAGAATGAAGCCTCCACTGGCAGTGCCTCCGCGAGCGCCGTAGCGCCGATGACGATGGGCCCTGATGTTCCCTGCGCAACAGGGCGGGAACCTGCCGGCGCGGCGTCTGACGACATCTGGGGCTTGCTGCCGGTCTTCCTTGCCGAGTCGGCGGCGAAGGGCGAGACCGCCGAGGTTCGCACCGCCGGGCTTTCGCTGCGCCGAATGTCTGGGACCACCGTAGGCCTTCCCGGTTGCGAGCCCGGCGGAATGCCTGCTTCGCTGAGAAGTTGTTCAAGCGGCAGGAGCCGCTGCGCGTGCGCCATCTTTAACAGCCCTAGTTCCAGATGGAAACGTTGCTCCTGCCGATAGCCAAGTTCGGCATGGGTGCGCAGCATAATCTGTAAATGGCGGGTTAGATCTTCTTCGCTGAAGGACTCAGCAACTCGCGCGACGCGTTGCCGTTCGTCGCCGGAGATTTGCAGAAGGGAAGATTCACCACCTGCGACTTTCGCCACAATGGCATTGCGGAGAAAACGCACCATCTGCCGGGCAAAATGCGTAGGGCTTTGTCCATCGCTGATGAGCTGGTCCACCAGCTGCAAAATCGTTTCGCTCGAACCCTGCGCCACCGCCTGCATGACTTCTTCCATCACGCCCGAAGGGACGGTACCGACAAGCTGCCGGACTTCATCGGCGCTGAGCTTTCCATTGCTGGAGGCGATAGCCTGATCCATGATGGAGAGGGCATCGCGCATTGAGCCGTCGCCGACCTCAGCGAGCATAGCGAGGGCGTCTTCATCGGCGGAGATTTTTTCCTGGGCTGCGATCTGCCGTAGCTGGCCAAGAATCTCTTCAAACTTCACCGCTCGAAAACTAAAATGCTGGCAGCGGGAGCGGATGGTCTGAGGAATATCCTCGGGCTGCGTTGTGGCCAGCATGAAAACTATGTGGGCGGGCGGTTCCTCCAGCGTCTTGAGCAGGGCGTTGAAGGCAGCATCTGTAATTTGATGCGCTTCGTCCAGAATGTAGATTTTGAAGCGATCACGTGCTGGCCGGTATCGGGCTCCTTCGCGTAGCTCGCGAATTTCATCAATACCGCGATTGGTCGCGGCGTCAATCTCAATAACATCCACGGAATTGCCGGCGCGAATCTCGGTGCAGGATTCACACACGCCACATGGCTCGGTTACGGGCTTGTCCGAAGAGCGGCAATTGAGGGCCATCGCTAGAATGCGCGCAATGGTCGTCTTGCCGATGCCGCGATGGCCGCTAAAAATGTAGCCGTGCGCGGTCCGGCCCTGCTCCAGGGCATTCTTGAGCGTGCGCGTGACATGCTCCTGACCAATGACCTCAGAAAACTTTTGCGGACGGTATTTGCGGGCCAGTACTTGATAGCTCATAGCATGCAGCTTAGAAACGAACGGGACTTACAAAATTATACGTGATGCAAGCTAAATTACCCGCCCGTCATGGCGTGCATTGTTTTTTCCGGCTCCGGAGCGCCAACGAACTTGCGGAGTTGGTGCGGGCAGAGTAATCTGTGCGTTATCCATTCGCTCAGGAGAGGTTATCGTGCTGCTTACCCTTAGCACTCACAGCACCAGCGACGGCATTGTCACCGTGGATCTGGTGGGCCGCATTGTCTTTGGAGACGAGTCGTCGTTTCTCCGTGAATATGTTAAGAAGTTACTGCCGAACGATAAACGAATCATCTTTAACCTGGCCGGCGTCAGTTATATTGACAGCGGAGGCTTGGGCACGCTGGTCGCGCTGTACACCAGCGCCCGCACCAGCGGCGGCGTGATTAAACTGGCCAATCTTACCCCTCGGGTCGATGATGTTTTGCAAATCACCAAGCTGGTGACCGTTTTCGAAGTTTACGATAGCGAGGAGAAGGCGATAAGCTCGTTCCGCAAGAGCGGCGCTGCCTAAACACTTGGCGGTCTGTGGGAGACCTGCCGGGCGCGCGAATTCTGACCAATGCTTCCTAAAATAATCTTCATCGCCGGGCTCGTCCTGGCTTGCAGCGGGTTTGTCTCGCCACCAGTGGCCCTCGTCATGGGCCTGGTTTTTGGTTTGTCGCTGCCCCATCCTTACCACGGTCTTAGCCGCAAATGGTCGAAGTATCTGTTGCAAGCATCGGTTGTGGGTCTGGGTTTCGGCATGAACTTGCAGCAGGTAATCCACGCTGGACGCAGCGGATTCCTCTACACCATGCTCGGAATCAGCTTCGCCATGCTGGCCGGAACCGCGCTGGGAATGTTGCTGCGAGTGGAACGGATTTCTGCTTTCCTGATCTCCGTGGGAACAGCGATATGCGGGGGCAGCGCCATCGCCGCGGTCGGGCCAATCACAAATGCTAGCGATGAGCAGATGGCGGTTTCGCTCGGGACAGTTTTCCTGCTGAATTCAATCGCCCTGCTAACCTTCCCGCAAATTGGTTCAGCTCTGAAACTCACGCAGAATCAATTTGGATTGTGGGCCGCGCTCGCCATTCATGACACTAGTTCGGTCGTGGGCGCGGCGGCGAAATATGGAGCCATCGCGCTGGCTGTGGGCACGACGGTAAAACTGGCGCGCGCCTTGTGGATTGTGCCCATGGCATTGGGTACGGCCGTGGTCCGGGGCGCAAAGGCAAAAATTCAATGGCCCTGGTTTATTGGATTTTTTGTGCTCGCGGCGGTTTGTAATACTTATTTGCCTGCTGGAGCGCGGGCTTACCATCTGCTTTCCTCGATTGCGAAGATTGGTCTGACCGCGACGCTTTACCTGATTGGCAGCGGCATTTCGGTGGCTACACTGAAGAAAGTGGGTCCGCGGCCTCTGTTGCAAGGGATCCTGCTCTGGTTCTTGGTGGCCGTCGGATCGCTTTGGCTGATTCGTGCCGGCTGGATTTCCATCTAATCTAATCAAATCATGACTGCGAACGCTCGCATTGTCGCCGCCATACGAAAAATTCCTCGCGGCAAGGTTTCGACTTACGGAGCTGTCGGCCGCGCGGCGGGCTTGCCAAACGGCGCAAGAATGGTCGCCCGCGTTTTACATGGCGCACCGGATTTGCCATGGCAACGGGTCTTAGGCGCGGGAGGAGAGATCAAATTGCGTGGAGACGGCGCGCTGGAGCAACGCTTTCGCCTGCAAGCCGAAGGCGTGACCTTCCGCGGACGAAAAGTGGACATGAAGTGCCACGAACATAAATTCAAGAAACCATAGCTAGCGCTGGCTGGCCTCACCCGCGAGAACTCTTCGGTTGAATTCCGCAGACTTGTTGCGGGGCACACTCAACGACGTCCAATCACATCCCTTAAAGTGCTTCGCTAGAAATATAATCTGGCCAATATGATACGGGTAATGTGCAATCTGACGGTTGATGGCCTGCATAACAGAATGAGGCTCGCCCCGGATGGTCACTGTCCGTTCCATATCCGCGTCACTCAGCGGCTTCAGCGCCTCGAACACACAATCCCAACCCGTATTCCACACCTTCATGAGTTGGGCCCGAGTGCCGGACGGCGCGACGAACTCGCTGTCACGGTCGCGGTCCGGCTTCTCGCCGTCTGAGGTAAGAAAATTCGTCCAGCGCGAACGCATGTTTCCAGCCATGTGTTTCACGATAATGGCGATCGAGTTCATCTCTTCATCTAGCGCGATGAATAACTGCTCGTCGCTAACCTGGGCCATCGCGCCTTCACCCAGCTTCTTATAGTGCTGCAAGAGGGCAACGGAATCTTCGATATACGATGTCGAGAATTTATGGGCCATGCGCTATTCCTCCCTATACCTTGAATTGCTCGTCAATCTCGATTTGGTACCCCGCTGCAAGCCGATTGGTTTCGTTGGCCATGCCGACCACCGACATCAGCTCTTTGAACATGACGTCGGTCATGCCTTTCTTCTTAGCGGAAGCCGTGTGCGACGCGATGCAATAATCACATTGATTGCTCACGCTCACGGCGACATAGACTAACTCTTTCACAAGCGGATCGAGCGCCCCCGGCGCCATAATCTGCTTGATGTCATCCCAGGTCCGCTTGAGCGTGGCCGGATCGTGGGCCAGCGCCTTCCAGAAATTGTTGATCCAATCCGTCTTGCGTGTGGCCATAATGTCGTCATAGACCGCGCGCACTTCAGGGCTAGCATCGTTGTATTCAATCAATCCGAAAATCGCCATTCGAACTCCAGCAATTTGAATAATCTTCTTGCGGCAGCGCCTACAAGGCCGGCAATTCGCCACTCAATAGTTTGCCCAATCCTGTCGCGGGAACGCGCAACCCCACATAGAACGCTCCAAAGAGCGCATAGACTGCGCTGACGTGATCGAAGCGCATTTCATAAATCAGTTTCTTGAAGACGAGCGGATCATCGGCGAACAAGTCCACACCCCATTCCCAATCGTCAAAGCCAATTGAGCCCGTTATGATCTGCTTGACTTCGCCGGCATAGCGCCGCCCAACAAGTCCGTGCTCGTTCATCTGCCGCGCCCGCTCTTCAATCGGCAGCGTGTACCAGTTCTTTTCTTCGCCGCGCAGCCGGTTCATCGGATAAAAGCAGGCGTAGCGATTTGGCGGTATTGCAGGAAACAACCGGGGATGCATGGCCTCGCGTTGCCGTTCGAGTGTCTCATGGATCGCCTTATTCCACTCATCGGAGTGTGGCTGCAAGCCGCGCTGCACGAGCTCGTTATAAATCTTGGTCGATGACTCATAAAGCCCCAATTCGATGACCGAAAGATACGACGTCGTCGGCTCCAGGAAATCGTTCAATTTCAATTTTGCAAGCTGCAACTCCGCCTGATTCAGCTCGTCGAACGACTTGCGAAAATGGATGAACATCAAGTCGCCCTTGTGTCCGAGCAGGGAATATATCGCCGACTGCCCGGCTGCGCCTTGCTCCATCTTTCCAATGATGCCGACGGCTTCATGCACAATTTCAGTTTTTTGCGTCGAACGCAACAATCGCCACTCGGCCCAGCGAAACCGCATCATCTGATGCAAGACGCTGTAGCCTTCAATCGTGAGTGGGACTGCGGGTGGTTCGCTGGAGCTAGATTCAGAGCGGGTCGGATGGTTGGCCATGAGTAATGAGATTAACCGTTTCATTGTAAAACGCCGGAGGCTCCCGAATCGTGCATTCGACGAAAAACCTCATCAGATATACTTTGAGGTCACTTAGCTATCTGAAATCGCTTACTACGGGAGACTCTCATGCAAAGCAATATCGTCGGCACGACCATGCCTGTTCTCGAATTCACTCTTGAGCCGAACGAATCTGTGATTTCCGAAGCGGGCGAACTTTCCTGGATGAACAGCGCTATTCAGATGACGACCCATACGCAAATGGGCGGCGGCCGAGGGATTTTTGAAGTATTGAAGCGCGTCGCGGGCGGCGGAACGCTGTTCATGACGGAATATCGCGCCACGGGCGCGCGAGGCGCGATCGCATTTGCCACCAAATTGCCCGGCCATATCGTGCCCGTCGAAGTCGGCCCGGGTCACGAATACATGATTCATCGCCATGGATTTCTTTGCGCGACGCCCCAAATCAACATCGGCGTCGGATTTCAGCAATCGCTCGGCGCCGGCATTTTCGGTGGCGACGGTTTTCTCCTGCAAAAATTAAGCGGACAAGGCACCGCATGGCTTGAGCTGTCGGGCGAGCTCATCATTAAAGACCTTCAACCCGGCGAAACTTTGCGCGTCCATCCCGGCCACGTCGGAGCCTTCCAGTCGAGCGTGGGATTCCAAATCACGACTGTGCCCGGCATCAAAAATATGATTTTCGGCGGCGATGGCATCTTCCTCGCCTCGCTCACTGGCCCGGGACGAATCTGGCTCCAAACTCTGCCCATTGCCAAGCTGGCGCACAAGCTTATGGAGTACATGCCGAAGCCCTCCTCCGAAGCGGCGCAAGGCGGTGTGGTGGGCGGAATCGTCGGCTCGATTCTTGAAGGTATGAAATAAACTACGGTTGCAGCGTCTCCTGAGCTAGGCCTAGCCTCTTCATCAACGGCTTCATTGTCAGACCTTGCACCAGGATAGAGAAGATAACCACTCCAAACGTCATGTTTAGGATGAGTTCGCGATAGGGAAATCCTGGGTCAAGGCTGAGCGCAAGCGCCAACGCAAGGGCACCGCGCAACCCTCCCCACATCATTACGTGTTGCCACGGCAACGAGATCTTCTTTGCGAACACGTTGCTCGCTGGAACCAACAAATAGATCGTCAGCGCCCGGCCCAGCAATACGGCGACGATGGCGAGCATGATGGGGAGCCACGCCGCTGCCAAAGTTTTGATTCGGACCTCCAGTCCAATCAGCAGGAACACGAGCGAATTCATTACAAAGGCTATGTACTCCCAGTACGATTCCAACGCGCTCCGTGTTTGCCGGCTGACGCCGCGTTCGACGCAGTAATTGCCAATAAATAAGCCGGCAGCGCCCGAGGCGATCACGCCGGAGAGCCTGAAGTGATAAGCCAGCAAATAGCTCCCATAGGCTGCCACCGTCGTTAACGTGATTTCGATCTGCGGATCGTCGACCGCGCGGTTGATCTTCGTTACCAGATAAGCGGTCGCGAAACCAACTCCCGCACCTCCCACAACCGCCAGAACAAATTGCCCGGCGCCTTTTGCCCAATTCAATCCACTGCCTAAGAAGCCGGCTAGCAGAAGCTGAAACAACACGACGGCCGTGCCATCGTTCAACAAACTCTCTCCTTCCACCAGAACGGAGAGTCGCTTTTCAGTTCGCAGCGTATCGAATAAGGCGAGTACAGAAATGGGATCGGTGGCCGAAATCACTGAACCGAAAATCAACGCCAGCATTAAGGGAATGCCGACACTCCAATGCACGAAATAGCCCGTCACTAGCGTCGCTAAGACAACCCCGACATTGGCTAGAAGCAGGAGCGGCACCCAATCGCGCTTGAGGTCGGGCAGATTGAGTTTCAGGCTGCCTTCAAATACGAGGGCGGGCAAAAAGAGAATCAGAATGACGTCGGGTGTCAGCCAGTGTGGCCGTAACAGAGGCCTTAAGGAGGCAAGCGCCACAAAATGCAACGAGCTCAGGACGAGTCCACCCAATACCAGCGCGGCCGTATACGGGATTTTGAGCCGCTGCGCCACCACCGTTATCGCGGAGGCGGCGATCAGTAGCCAAAGCAAGATCTCTACCGTGGAGACAGTTGTCATGTCCTGGGAGAAAACCCGATTAGAACACAGCCGCAAGCCACGCGAAAGTTCACTTAGGGAGGACCAGGGCCGCTCGCAGCGAGCGACTCAAGATCGAATCGCTCGCTCTTATTGACTATCTGACTCCGACGCTCTCGGGCGTAAGTTTATTGCGGCGCAACCACAAGTAAGTGGAAGCTCCCGGCAACGATCTTGGGCCGGGGACGCGGTTCGGATGCCGTAGGCGCCGGTGGTGGCCCAAATTGCGCGGCCGCGATATAGATTTTGCCGGTCTTGGTATCCAACGCCATAGTGCGGCCACTCTTTTCCGTCTTGACCGTGTCTATCACGGAATATTTGTCGGCGCTTTCCTGCTTGATGACCGTTAGTGTGCCGTCTTCGCCATTGGGCGAAAACACGAGCTTCCTGTCGGCATCGTAAAACGTTGCATCGGGCCCGTTGCCAATAGGCACCGTTGTTACGACCTTGCCCGTTTCTGCATTCACGACTGCCATCTTCTGGTTGTCGCACACCGAGAACAGCCGCTTCGATTCGGGATCGTATGCCAGCCCGGAAGGCTCCTCGCACGGCGCCAGCGGCCAGGTCGCCGCGATTTTCATTGTGTGCGGGTCGATGCGCACAATTTCACTCTTATCTTCAATGTTGTCGTAAATATTGCCAGCGCCGTCGGTCACGGGAAATTCTGGCTTGCCGTCGAGGGCAATTGTCCCTGCCACTTGCCCGCTCGCGCCGTCAATCACCGTTACGTCTTTGCTATGCCCGTTAAAGGCAAACAGCCGTTTAGTCGCCGGATCGTAGACAATTCCATCGGGATTTTGTCCCGCCGCAACCTTCTGCAAAACTTTGCGCGAGACCAGATCGAAAATCACAATCACGTTGTCACCGCCGTCGCTGATGAAGCCTCGTCCCAGGTCATGCGCGATCGCAATCCCATGGATGTGCTTCATGCCACTGATGGCAAACACCGGTGTGCCGGCGTCCATATCAATGACGTCTACCTGCGTGTTGTGGGACACGTAAAGCATCCTGCTCCCGGGATCGGCGTAGAGATAATCCCAACCGCCTTCCCCCGGAATTGGAATGGATCCCGTCACTTTATAACTTTGCGCGCGGCTGGAAAGAGAAAATGCGATTCCTGCGATGATTACTAGAATCCTAAATTGACGCATCACGACCCTCCTTGTAATGACACCGATAGTTGTACGCAAGCCGACATGAAGTGAACCTTAAAACAACCGAAATCCTATTTCCCAATGAGAGCTTGCATGACTGCGTTATGAAATAGCGGACGAATCTTCTTGATATCCTGCCGCGTTCCGTCGGGCCACGTCCGGTTCGTGAGCAGCGTAATCGAAATGCCTCGATCGGCATCAATCCATAACGAAGTGCCGGTGTAGCCAAGATGTCCGAAAGAATTCTGCGAAAAATATTGACCGGTTTGCGATGGTTGCGAAGGCGTATCCCATCCGAGCGCGCGCGATGTGCCTGCAGGTGCAGTTTCACGCCGCGTGAATAAAGAGCCCGTCTCCTGGCGCACACGCAAAGCCACTGCGTTCAAAAGATTGTGCGCGAAGAGCGCAACATCGGCCGCAGTCGAAAATAATCCGGCCTGCGGGGCAACACCGCCCATTACGCTGGCGTTTTCGTCGTTCACTTCTCCCTGTACTACTCGATGTCGGAATGTTTTGTCATCCACCGTGGGGGGAATCGCGCTCCGCAAAGCGATCGGCGGATTAAAGGTCGCCGTTGCCATTGCGCACGGGCCTAAGATTTCCCGCTGCACGAAGCGGTCAAGAGATTCACGGGCAATCCGCTCTAACGCGACTCCAAGAAGAATAAACCCGATGTCACTGTACACCGCCTGCATGCCGGGATCCGCAGTCAAGGGCATCTCGAAAATCGCAGCCAGTAGCGCATCTTTCGAACGGGCACGCAAAAAGAGTTTTTCGTACGCCGGCAACCCCGAGGAATGGGCAAGCAGCATGCGTAATGTAATTTCCGCTCGGCGCATATCGGTGCCGCGAAACTCCGGCACAATTTGCACAACTGGCGTATCCAAATCCAGTGCTCCGCGCTCATAGAGAATCATTGCCATTGTGGTTGTCGCGATGACCTTGGTGAGGGATGCCAGATCGAAAAGCGTGTCCGTATTCACCGCGGGAGAATCGAGCTCATAAGTGAACCGGCCGAACGCCTTGAGGCCAACAAGCCGCCCCGCGTGGGTAATAGCAATTGACGCTCCTGGAAATGCCGTCCGGGCAATTGCTTCTTTCAGAACCGTAAACCCAGAGGCGAACGCTTCATCTTGCGTCGCAAACGCATGAACCAACGGATTGGGCGCGGTCGGCAACTTGGAGAAGATTCCTTTTGGTTTATAGCAGAGCCGCCCCTGACTCGTCACTCCGCAACCCATGGTCCTGGCTGGTAAACTCACGCTAACTTGAGCGGAAGACAAAATATTCTGTGCCTGCTGATGATGATTGGCGCGGCCGCGTTCCTTGCTGCGCAATCCCACCCGTCGGATCCTCGGCTCAATGCCGTCGATGCCATTGTCCTCGACGCCATCCACGATCAGCAGATTCCCGGCGCAGTCGTGCTCGTGGGGCACAATGGGCAAATCAGTTATCGCGAAGCGTTTGGGGATCGAGCCCTAGAGCCTCGGCGCGAACCGACGACACTCGACACCATTTTCGATATTGCTTCGCTCACAAAAGTCGTCGCTACCACCACGGCCATCATGCAACTGGTCGAACAGGGAAAAGTGCGGTTGAATGACCCCGTCGCAAAGTATTTGCCGGAGTTCGCCCAGAACGGAAAAGAAGACGTCACCGTGCGCGAATTGCTCACGCACTACTCCGGGCTCGCAGAGGACCTTGATCTTTCGCAGCCTTGGGAAGGCCGCGAGAGTGCCTATCGCATGGCCTTCGAGCAGAAACCAGTCGATCCTCCCGGCGCACGCTTTCGCTACAGCGACATCAACTTCATCGTGCTCGGCGCTCTGGTCGAGCGCGTCTCGGGCATGCAGCTCGAGGAATACTGCACCCAGCATATTTTCGCGCCTCTGGGGATGACGCACACGCGCTATCTTCCGCCAGCTTCCTGGCTGCCTCGCATCGCGCCCACAGAGTTCGACGAACACAACAAAATGCTGCGCGGCATTGTGCAAGACCCCACCGCGCGCCGCATGGGCGGCGTTGCCGGACACGCCGGAGTCTTTTCCACCGCCGATGACCTCGCCAAATTCGCGCAGGTCTTGATCACAGGCAGTTCTGTGCTGACTCCGAGTTCCATAAAAAAGATGACCACGCCGCAACAGCCGCCAACCGCGGAAGAGCTTCGCGGCCTGGGCTGGGACATCGATTCTCCCTTTTCCAGCAATCGCGGCGAATTTCTGCCCGTAGGTTCGTTTGGTCACACGGGATTCACGGGCACATCGCTCTGGATTGATCCGACTACGCAGACTTACATCATCATCCTCACCAACGCCGTTCATCCCCGCGGGCAGGGAAGTGCGATCGCTTTGCGCTCAAAACTCGCCACCGCCGTTGCAGCGAACCTCAAGCTGGATCCAGGCGAACAAGAGAAGCTCCGTTGGGAAAGCATTACCGGATACAACGAAACCCAAACCGCCGCCCGCCGCATCGCCGTGAGGAATGGGAATGTTCTCGCGGGAATTGACGTACTCGAGCAACAGAACTTCGATGCTCTTCGCTCTTTCAAGAAAATTGGGCTGCTGACGAATCAGACCGGTGTAGATTTGCAAGGCCGCCGCTCCATTGACGTTCTCTCGCATCTTCCGGGTATTGAGCTCTCCGCGATTTTCAGTCCCGAACACGGCGTGACGGGCTCTGTCGACACGACCGACATCGGCAACTCCAAAGACGCCGCGACCGGCATTCCCGTTTACAGCGTTTACGGCGCAACTGACGCAGCCCGCAGACCGTCTCCCGATACGCTCAAATCCCTCGACGCCGTCGTTGTTGACATTCAGGACGCGGGCGCTCGCTTCTACACTTACGAAACCACGCTGGGATATTTTCTCGAAGCAGCCGCCAAGGCCGGAACCGCAATCATCGTCCTCGACCGCCCCAATCCCATCACCGGATCGTTCGTCCAAGGCCCGATTTCTGATGCTGGCCATGAAAGTTTTACCAACTACTCTTCAATTCCGATTCGCCACGGCATGACCATGGGCGAACTGGCAAAGATGTTCAACGCCGAGCGCGGCATCAATGCCAAGCTGACGGTAATTCCGCTTCAAGGCTGGATTCGGGGTGACTGGTACGACTCCACCGGCCTCGCGTGGGTCAATCCTTCACCCAATCTGCGCGACATTACGCAAGCAACGCTTTACCCGGGTGTGGCCATGGTGGAAGGCACGAATGTTTCCGTCGGCCGCGGCACCGATTCACCTTTCGAGCTGCTCGGCGCGCCCTGGATCAACGCCCGCGACCTCGCCCAATATCTCAACGCCCGCGAAATCAGCGGCGTTCGCTTCGTGCCAACGTCATTTTTTCCCATCGCCAGCAACTATGCCAACCAGCAGTGCCACGGAGTGAACATCATCCTCACCGCCCGCAACAGCTTCGATGCCCCTGAACTCGGCGTCGAGCTCGCGTCCGCGCTGCACAAACTCTATCCGCAGGATTTCAAGCTGGAGAAAATGAACGATCTCCTGGTGAATCAATCCGTCTTCACCGCCATCGCCGCTCGCGAGGACCCCCGCCGCATCGCCCAGGATTGGCAAGACGCTCTTGATACATTCATGCGCCTCCGGGAAAAGTACTTGATCTACAAGTAAAATGTGGATTGGAGTAAGCAAATGGGAATGTCATTCTGGATTCGCCGGTTCTTCACCGTCTTTGCGGGCGCTTTTCTCGTCATCGCTATCGGGCAGTTCTTAAGGCATCACGCATTCTCGCTCCTGGAGACACTCTTCTGGGCCGCGCTCTCGGCCACCATTTTCACGGCCGGTCGCATCTATCACTCCCGCAGAGGCGAGCAGTGCGCCCTTTGCAACGATATTCCTCAGAAAACTTCCACCCCGTCACAATAAATCCGTGGTCATTCTGCTCATGGGAGTCTCCGGCTCGGGCAAAACCACCGTCGGTCAATTGCTCGCTGCGCAACTCGGCTGGCAATTCGCCGACGCCGACGATTTTCACTCCGCCGCCAACATCGACAAAATGCGCCGGGGCATTCCCTTAACCGATGCCGACCGCGTCCCCTGGCTCGCAACTCTCCGGAAAATGATCGAGGACTGGATCCACACTGGCTCCAGCGCCGTTCTTGCCTGTTCAGCCCTCAAGCAATCCTATCGAGATGAGTTGAACGCCGGCCCCGAAGTCCGCGTCGTCTATCTGAAAGGAACGCCTCAGCTTCTCCGCCAACGCATGCTCGCCCGCCACGGACACTTCATGACCGAACCAATGCTTGCCAGCCAACTGGCCACGCTCGAAGAGCCCCCGGAGAACGACGCCCTCATCTTGGATATCGCGCCAGCTCCCGCCGGAATCGTTGCCCAAATTCGAAGGCATTTTCATCTTTAACCTCCGGAATCGCCTGCTCGACGAGCGTTTAAGCCTCTCTTTACCAATTTGCTGCAAACTCTTGCAGCCACTCCCGGCAAAAATTCACGAAACGATAACAATTTCCGCAACCGCGACTCATTTTGTGACATCATGTCGAGCGTGGAATGGGAACCCTCTCAGGCCGCACGCTCTCAGGCCGCACGTTGCCTCCTGATCGCATGCCTGCTTCTCGTGTGCTCCGCGCCGCTTGCCCAAGCAGCTGACGAACCGCCCTCTAAAGTGACCGCGCTCGCCTCTCCACTTTCTATGGCCCCGCCAGCTGACTCGCTCGTCATCGGTTTCATGGGAGGCTTCGTCAGCCGTGATGCCAGTCATCATGCCGAGGTGAGACTTCTCGCGAGCTTGCGCGAAGAATATCCCTCCAACGTCCACTTCGGAATGTATGAGAATCGCAGCCAGCGTGAAGCCTATACCATGATTTTCGAGCATCTCGATCGCAATCATGACGGCCAACTCTCCGCCGAAGAAAAAAGTCAGGCTCATATTCTTCTTTTCGGCCACAGTTGGGGCGCCAGTGCCGTCGTCGCTCTGGCGCGAAGGCTCAATCACGAGGGCATCCCCGTCGCCCTCACCGTGCAAGTGGATAGCGTCGCTAAGCCCTTTCACAATGACAGCGTCATTCCCGCGAATGTCCACCAAGCCGTGAATTTCTACCAGACTCGCGGCTGGATTCACGGCCGCCGCAAAATCGTCGCCGCCGACCCCGCCTTCACGCAGATTCTTGGCAACTTTCGCTATGATTACTCAGCCGAACCCGCCACCTTCCACGATTATCCCTGGCTCGCTCGCCATCTCATGAAGGGCCACATTGAAATCGAAAGCGATCCCCGAGTCTGGTCGCAGGTGAGAACGCTGCTCCAGAGTCAGTTGCCGCCGCCCGCCAACCAGAATTCGGGTGCACAATCGCTCACCGCGTCACGATAAGAACCGCGAAGCTGATATGATGTTTATGCAGATTTTCATTTTCTGCGTTTTTCCCTTCAGCCGTTTTCACGAGCGGGCGCGTAGCTCAGTTGGCAGAGCAATGCCCTTTTAAGGCATGGGTCGATGGTTCGAGTCCATCCGCGCTCACCACATACATCTTCCAAGGAAATGTAGGGAGATTGTCATGGCGACATCCCATTTTGTGCGGTAGTTCGTCGTACCCCTCAATTCGCTCCGGTACTGGCCTACGTTTTCGGGCGACGTTTGACAATGACTCACAGCTAACGGACAATGCTGTGGCTTCCCCCCGGCTGCGTCTAAAGAGTCTCTGCGTTCAAACGCTCAACCTACGCAGGCATTTACGCGAGGAGCTATTTATGAAGAAGATCATCTTGGTACTGACCCTGAGTCTGAATGCATTTGGACAGGCGAACCGAGTAAAGCCCCCCGATACCACTATTTTCTACGGCGGGGATATTACGGTGGGCGATCCGAACGCGCAGAATTTCGTCAATTCGAATACTCTTCTAGTTCCCATTAGTAGGACATACGCAGCCGTGACCATTCCCAAGAACTACGCCGCTAACCGCGTACGATATTTCTTCATGAATGTTACCGCGCTCACTCCTTATTTTTATCCTCAGGATGCCCTCTATGACATACGCACCGGGGTATCAGAAGGGAACGGAGGAACCTCGTTGGCTTCGGGCCACGCATTCACGAGCATTTTTGTGACTGGCAGGGAGCCATTTGGATTGACGGAGTACCAAGTACTGCTCATGACGCAAAGTCTATATAACGCCACGCCGGGGACAACCTATTGGATTAACGTGACCCCGCAATGCACGACGACGCAGGAATATTACAACTGCGAGAGCCAAGAGTCCTTTTTGGACAACACGACGCTAGAAACCAACGGCATTAACCCCGGGGCCCAGCCGCCGGCGCAGATGTATTTCAATTCAGGGTATTTTGGATATACATGGGCGAATTGGTGCGACCCACAATTTGGATACAACTCCGAGCAATGCGCTCGCGCGTCTTTCGGCGTAGGCGTGGACCAATAAAGAGGCATGGGTCGATGGTTCGAGTCCATCCGCGCTCACCACACAAAACATTTCCGCCCTACCCATTTCGCCTAATCCCTCTCAACCCGTCCCTCTCTCGCGTATCATGTCCCGTGATGTTTTCCCAGCGCACGCAATGGAATTTCACCCCCAACCGCTTCACCGAAGTGCACCGCGAAATGCTCCGCCAAGGCAGGGAAATCCTCGACCTCACATTATCCAATCCCACGCGCGCCGAGTTGCCCTTTGATGGCGAAGCCATTCTTTCTTCACTCGCCCATCCCGCCGCGCTAGATTACGATCCCCAGGCCAAGGGACTCGCCACTGCGCGCGAGTCCGTCGCCGACTATTACGCCGATTACTACGCTCGCTACTGCGCCCAATATCACACCCAGCCGCCCGCCACGCCGCTCGTTTCGCCTGAGTCCATTCTGCTCACCACAAGCACCAGCGAAGCCTATTCGTACGTCTTTCGCCTGCTCTGCAATCCCGGCGACGAAGTTCTCGTCCCCAAGCCAAGCTATCCACTCTTCGACTTTCTTGCCGATCTTCAGGACGTCAAACTCGTCCCTTTTCCGCTCCTCTACGACCACGGCTGGCAAATCGACTTCCCCTCATTGCATAAATCCGTCACCGAGCGTACGCGCGCCGTTGTCCTCGTCAATCCCAACAATCCGACCGGTTCCTATGTTCGCGGCCCTGAGCGCAGCGCCATGAATGATTTTTGCCGCCAGCACGGCCTCGCCCTCATTGTGGATGAAGTCTTTCTCGACTACAGCCTCGACACTCATCCTCAAGCGACCTTCGCCACCAACCAGCAGAACCTTACCTTCACTCTCAGCGGCATCTCAAAAATTTCTGCGCTGCCGCAAATGAAGCTCGCCTGGCTCGTTGCCTCGGGGCCGTACGCGCTGGTGCAACCCGCGCTCGAACGCCTCGAAGTCATCGCCGATACTTACCTCTCCATGAACGCGCCCATCCAATATGCCACGCCCACGCTGCTTCACCAGCGCCTTTCCATTCAGCCGCAATTGCTGGCTCGCGTTCGCGCCAACCTCGAAGAACTCGATCGGCAGCTCGCCCATCAGCGCCATTGTGAACGCCTCATTGTCGAAGGCGGATGGTACGCCGTCCTCCGCGTGCCTGTCACCCAAACCGACGAAGAGCTCGCCATTCGGCTACTGCTTGAAGCATCCGTGCTCGTTCACCCCGGCCATTTTTATGACTTCCAATCCGACGGACACTTGATTCTTAGCCTCATCGTCCCACCCGAAACCTTTCGCACAGCCATCGCCCGCATCCTCCAGATCCTCTCGCAGTAAGCCAACTCACGGATATCTCGTCATTCTGAGTGCCCGCGCTTTTCATCGCGGGCCGAAGAACCCCGCGTGGAGTCCCTCAACACCCCTCGAGGCAGATGTCCTCATCTGCCCAGTCGAGCGCAGCTCGACAGCCTCACCACAGCCACATAAATATTGTCATTCCGAGCCGTCCGCAGCGCCAGCGAGAACGCGCGTAGGAATCTGCTCTTTCGGACGAAATTGAGGTTTTCTCCGCACACGCAGGGCAGATGTCCTCATCTGCCCAGTCGAGCGCAGCTCGACAGCATCATTACAACCCTATAAATATTGTCATTCCGAGCCGTCCGCTGCGTCAGCGAGGACGCGCGTAGGAATCTGCTTTTTCAGACGAAATTGAGGCCTTCTCCGCACGCGTAGGGGCAGATGTCCTCATCTGCCCAGTCGAGCGCAGCTCGACAGCCTCACCACAGCCACATAAATATTG
>Ga0181522_10000993_pt1 | contig 18302 bp, 18 predicted proteins | sample PEATcosm2014_Bin_27_FD_121103 | JGI IMG/M metagenome (GOLD analysis project Ga0181522, IMG submission 121103) | Peatland microbial communities from MTU Mesocosm Facility, Houghton, MI, USA - PEATcosm2014_Bin05_10_metaG | ecosystem: Environmental > Terrestrial > Soil > Wetlands > Peat | place... | reverse complement strand
GGCTGGCCGATGTACCCGCCGCCGGCCTTCTTCTGGTGGTGGTTTGCCTACGACGCCTACGCCCACCAGATCTTCGTCACTGGCGGCTTCATAGCGGGCGCCGGTGGCGTCGCCGCTTTCGTCGTTGCCGTCGCCATGTCGGTGTGGCGCGCCCGCGAAGTGAAGAAGGTCACGACCTATGGCTCCGCGCGCTGGGCCGAAGCGCGCGAGATTCGGAAGGCGGGGCTTCTTCATCCCGATGGCGTTCTGCTCGGCCTCTGGCGCGGCGCCTATCTTCGCCACCACGGCCCGGAGCATGTCCTGTGCTTCGCCCCGACGCGCTCGGGCAAAGGCGTTGGCCTGGTCGTGCCGACGCTGCTCACCTGGCCGGGTTCGGCCATCGTCCACGACATCAAGGGCGAGAATTGGGGTTTGACCGCGGGCTGGCGTGCTCGCTTCGGTCGGGTGTTGCTGTTCGATCCGACCAACACAAAGAGCGCGGCCTACAACCCTCTGCTCGAGGTCCGCCGCGGCGAGTGGGAGGTCAGGGACGTCCAGAACATCGCGGATGTGCTGGTCGATCCCGAGGGTGCGCTCGAGAAAAGGAACCATTGGGAGAAGACGAGCCATTCGCTTCTCGTCGGCACGATCCTGCACGTCCTCTACGCCGAGAAAGACAAGACCCTCGCCGGCGTCGCCAACTTCCTCTCCGATCCGAAGCGGCCGATCGAGACGACGCTGCGAGCGATGATGACGACGCCCCATCTTGGGAAGACGAGTGTGCATCCCGTCGTCGCCAGCGCCGCGCGCGAGCTGCTGAACAAGAGCGAAAACGAACGCTCCGGTGTGCTGTCGACGGCGATGTCGTTCCTTGGCCTTTATCGAGACCCGGTGGTCGCCGCCGTCACGCGGCGCTGCGACTGGCGCATCTGCGATCTCGTCGAGGCGGAGCTTCCCGTGACCCTGTACCTCGTCGTGCCTCCGTCGGACATCAGCAGGACCAAGCCTCTGATCCGCTTGATCCTAAACCAGATCGGCCGGCGTCTCACCGAGGAGTTGGATTCGAAGAGGCGTCGGCATCGGCTGTTGCTCATGCTCGACGAATTCCCGGCCCTCGGCCGTCTCGACTTTTTCGAGAGCGCGCTCGCCTTCATGGCTGGTTATGGGCTGAAGAGTTTCTTGATCGCGCAGTCGCTGAACCAGATCGAGAAAGCATACGGGCAGAACAACTCCATTCTCGACAACTGCCATGTGCGCGTGAGCTTTGCCACCAACGACGAGCGCACCGCCAAGCGGGTCTCCGACGCGCTCGGCACCGCGACCGAAATGCGCGCCATGAAGAACTATGCCGGCAGCCGCCTCAGCCCGTGGCTCGGGCATTTGATGGTCTCGCGCCAGGAGACGGCGCGGCCACTCCTCACCCCCGGCGAGGTCATGCAGCTCCCGCCGGACGACGAGCTTATTTTAATCTCCGGTTGCGCACCTATCCGGGCGAAGAAGGCGCGCTATTTCGACAACCCCGAGATGCAGGCGCGCATCCTCCCGCCGCCGGCGCTTACCAATTCAAAATCGCCATCGGCCGACGAACGTCCTCCGGTCCCGCAAGGCGGCGATTGGGCCGGCGCCGTCGTCGCGCCGGGGGTATCCGACTCAGAAGATCCCGCCAACGCAGGAATTCGACGCGAACCGGAATTGCCGGAGCACGAAGAGATCGTGCCCGAGCCAGCGAAGCCGGTCCAGGAATTCGAGCCGACCGACGAAGAACCAGATGACGAAGTTCAGCGCCAGCGCATCATGCAGCGCACCTTCGGCACCGTCGTCCGTCAGGTTTCGCTCGATCCGGCCGATGACATGAAGATGTGATGTCCATGCGGACCAAGCACACCTTTCGCCTCCCGCCGGACCTCGCCGCGAAGCTGGCCGACTACGCCGCCCGCAAGCGCGTTCCCCAGGCCTTGATCGTCGAGGCGGCGCTTGCATCGCATCTGTCACCCGATGGCGCCGATCGATTGGAAGCGGCGTTGGCGCGTCGACTCGATCGCATGACGCGGCAGATGGAGCTGATCGAGCGACACGTCACGATCTCGAATGAGGCGCTGGCAGTGTTTGTGCGCTTCTGGCTGACCACCACACCGGCCTTGCCGGATACGGCGCTTGCTGCTGCCCAGACCAAGGGGCGCGAGCGCTACGACGGATTCATTGAAGCACTCGGCCGAAGGCTGGCGCGCGGCCGTAAGCTTGCCGACGAGGTTAGTCGCGACGTTGAGGCGACCGCGTCAGAAGGTGAACAGCGGCAACCATGAATCGTTTTCCTTATCGTTTTGTCAGGCCGATCAACGTCGTTGGATCGATCTCGTAAAACCGCTCGTCGTCATCGTAGTAGGTCTTAGCGGCACGGCGCAGACAGGTGATCCACCACCTATCGCCTATCGAGGTGCTGACGAGAAAAATCTCGTCGGCGGCATCCGGCATTGCTGCCTCTGCCGCCACCAACGCATCAGCGACGCGCTGATGATTGGTCAGTGACAAGTCATTCTCTTCCAGCACGAGGACGGTTTTGGCGCCATCCCGCTTCCAGGTGGCGAGCTTCGAAAATTTATCGTCGCAAGCCTTTTGCAAGCGCTCCACCCGCGCCTGTTCCACGTCGCCGGCCACAAAATATTTCATCATGAATTGGCCGCAAAGCGGACTGTCACGCGGAAAATGATGGCTATCGAGGGAGCCCCGGTGCAGCGAGACCGGAAATGGAACGCCAGGCACCGTCTCCCCGAGATGTGGATTGGCGTACCTGTCGTACAACAGGGTCACTGGAAAGCGCGAAGCATTCGCTTCGATCCAAGTGACGAGTGTTTCTTGAACGCGCTTGACCTCTGCCCCCGTCAGACCGGCTGATGCTTCGACGGGGACATGGAATTCCCAAAGCTCTCGATCGGCGCGATTGCTGAACCGTGTCACGATGGGTGCGAACAGTTTTCGATTGTGGACCTCCAACTCGATCTGGTCGGCAAAAGGCTCGATGCCCGTGTGCTCGAACGCATGCAGTGTCATTCCGACTGTGCACACGTAATCCACCCGCCTCAGCGGGTCCGGATCGTTCAAATCATCGGGCGACCGACCATCATTCAGCCGGACGGCCTGATCGCGCGCTTCGATGCGCCTTAGGACCGCATCGATCGCTTTTCCTTCGTTATATCGTGAGGCCATCTGCTACGCCGCCGTGTCGGACGTCCTCCTGTTGGCACCCCCACACTCGGGTGCGGTTGCAAAGATAAATCGTCGGGCCGCCTGCGCAGGTTATCAATTCGACGTCTACTTGGAACCAAGCGTATTCGGCGGCCAAAGCGTCAACGTCACCCGGACCGCCGACCATCCCGGCGACTTGTCTTTCTATCCCAGAGCCCTCCCGCCTCATCGCCGTTGTTGCAGAGTCCCATTTCCGGCTCTTTCTAATCAACCCCGCTGACACATGCGCCTCCGAGTGAGGCGAACTTACGGGGTTCGAGTGACCACAATTTCCCTCCGATCGGAAGCTTTCGCCCGCGGCGCGCGCATGCTGCGCACCGCTCTTGGGCCAGTGATCTCGGCCTATTTGGAAGATCCCAGCATCGTCGAGGTGATGCTCAATCCCGATGGTCGCTTGTGGATCGACCGGTTATCGGGCGGCCTCGAAGACACCGGCTGCCGCGTCACGCCAGCGGACGCCGAACGCATCGTCCGGCTCGTCGCACACCATGTCGGCGTCGAGGTACATGCCGGCAGCCCGCGCGTTTCCGCGGAGTTGCCGGAAAGTGGGGAGCGGTTCGAGGGCCTCCTGCCTCCCGTGGCCGCGGCGCCATGCTTTGCCATCCGCCGCCCGGCGGTCGCTGTGTTCACGCTCGGCGACTATGTCGACGCGGGCATCATGTCCGACGCGCAGGCCGATCTGCTGCGCGCCGCTGTGCTCGACCGTAAGAACATTCTCGTCGCCGGCGGTACATCGACCGGCAAGACCACGCTCGTCAACGCGCTGCTCGCCGAGGTCGCCAAGACCGGCGACCGCGTAGTGCTGATCGAGGATACACGCGAGCTGCAATGCGCCGCTCCCAACCTGGTGGCGCTCCGCACCAAGGACGGCGCCGCCTCGCTGTCCGATCTCGTGCGCTCGGCCCTTCGGCTCCGTCCCGATCGCATTTCGATCGGCGAGGTGCGTGGCGCGGAAGCCCTGGACCTGTTGAAGGCCTGGGGCACCGGCCACCCCGGCGGTGTCGGCACGCTGCATGCGGGTTCAGCGATCGGCGCGCTGCGCCGTCTCGAACAGCTCATCCAGGAAGCCGTCGTCACGGTCCCGCGTGCCCTCATCGCCGAGACCATCGACGTTATCGCGGTCCTCGCCGGCCGCGGCTCCGCGCGACGGCTCGCCGAGCTCGCCGCGGTCAAGGGCCTCGGCCCGACCGGCGACTACGCCCTCACCCCCGCAGGAGAACCGTGATGATGATGCTCTTTCGTATTCGCGATCGCATGGCCGCGGCGACCGCCTTTGCCGTCTTCGCGCTGATGACAGCGCCGGCTTACGCCGCAGGCTCCAACATGCCGTGGGAACAACCGCTCAATCAGATCCTGGAGTCGATCCAGGGCCCGGTCGCCAAGGTGGTCTCGGTGATCGTCATCATCGTCACCGGCCTGACGCTGGCCTTCGGCGAAACCTCTGGCGGCTTCCGGCGGCTGATCCAGATCGTCTTCGGGCTGTCGATCGCCTTTGCGGCATCAAGCTTCTTCCTGACCTTCTTCCAGTTCGGCGGCGGAGTGCTGGTGTGATGGAGCAAGACGCACCCATCACCGGCTTCTACGCGCCCGTCCATCGCGCACTGACCGAGCCGATCCTGCTCGGCGGCGCGCCGCGCGCAGTAGCGATTGTCAACGGCACACTCGCTGCCGCAGTCGGTCTGGGACTTCGCCTCTGGATCGTCGGCGGCGCGATTTGGTTGCTCGGCCACATCGCGGCGGTATGGGCCGCCAAGCGAGATCCCGCCTTCGTCGATGTGGTGCGCCGCCACCTGCGTTACCCGCAGCATCTGGTCTCGTGAGGTTCGATCCATGATGAACCTAGCAGAATACCGCCATCGCACGCAGAGTCTCGCCGATTTCCTGCCGTGGGCGGCGCTCGTCGAGAAGGGTGTCATCCTCAACAAGGACGGCTCGTTCCAGCGGACCGCGAAGTTCAGAGGACCGGATCTCGATTCCGCGACGCCGGCCGAGCTGGTGGCGATCACCTCCCGTCTGAACAATGCGCTGCGTCGTCTCGGCTCCGGCTGGGCGGTCTTCATCGAGGCGCAGCGCGTGCCGGCCCATCGCTATCCAGTCGGAGAATTTCCCGATCAGACATCGGGCCTGGTCGATGCCGAGCGCCGCGCGCAGTTCGAAGAAGAGGGCGCGCATTTCGAGAGCCGGTATTTCCTGACGCTGCTGTGGTTGCCGCCGGCCGACGACGCCGCGCGCGCCGAAAGTTGGCTCTACGAAGGTCGCTCGCATTCGGACGCAGATTGGCGCGCCGTGCTCGAAGGCTTCATCGACCGCACTGACCGCGTGCTCGCGCTGATCGAGGGCTTCATGCCTGAAGCCGACTGGCTCGATGACGGCGAGACTCTGACCTACCTGCATTCCTGCGTCTCGACCCGTCGTCAGCGCGTGCGCGTCCCTGAGACGCCGATGTATCTCGACGCCATCCTGGTCGACGAGGATCTGACGGGCGGTTTGGAGCCGCGTCTCGGCCGCGCCCATCTGCGTACGCTCACGATCATGGGCTTCCCGTCCCAGACCTGGCCGGGCCTGCTCGACGACCTCAATCGCTTGGCCTTTCCGTACCGCTGGGCGACGCGCGCCGTCTGTCTCGACAAGACCGACGCCACCAAGCTGCTCGGCAAGATTCGTCGTCAATGGTTCGCGAAGCGGAAGTCGATCATGGCGATCCTGAAGGAAGTCATGACCAACGAGGCGTCGGTCCTGATGGACTCCGATGCGGCCAACAAGGCGCTCGACGCCGACGCCGCGCTGCAGGAGCTCGGCACAGACCTTGTTGGCGAGGCCTATGTCACCGCCACGGTAACGGTCTGGAGCGAGGACCCGCGGATCGCGGATGAGCGCTTGCGTCTGGTCGAGAAGGCCATCCAGGGCCGCGACTTCACCTGCATGCGCGAGGGCGTCAACGCCATTGAGGCGTGGCTCGGATCGCTCCCCGGCCATGTCTACGCCAATGTCCGCCAGCCGCCGGTCTCGACCCTCAACCTCGCCCACATGATGCCGTTCTCGGCCGTGTGGGCCGGGCCGGAACGAGACGAGCACTTTCAGGCGCCGCCGCTGTTCTTCGCGCGGACCGAGGGGTCGACGCCGTTCCGGTTCAGCCTTCATGTTGGCGATGTCGGCCACACGCTGATCGTCGGCCCGACCGGCGCCGGCAAGAGCGTGCTGCTAGCGCTGATGGCGCTCCAGTTCCGGCGCTACGCGGGCGCGCAGGTCTTCGCTTTCGATTTTGGCGGCTCGATCCGTGCGGCAGCGCTCGCCATGGGCGGCGATTGGCACGATCTCGGCGGCGCGCTTTCCGATAGCGCAAGCACACCCGTCGCCCTGCAGCCGCTGGCGCGTGTTGACGACGCCGGCGAGCGCGCCTGGGCAGCGGAGTGGGTCGCAACGCTGCTCGCCCGGGAGTCGGTCACCATCACCCCCGAACTGAAAGAGCACCTATGGTCGGCCTTGACCTCGCTCGCTTCCGCGCCGGCTTCGGAACGGACGATCACCGGCCTTTCGGTGCTGTTGCAGTCCAACGCTCTAAAGCAGGCACTGCAGCCCTACACGGTGGCTGGACCTTGGGGCCGTTTGCTCGACGCGGAATCGGAGCGTCTTGGCGAAGCGGAGGTGCAGGCCTTCGAGACCGAGGGCCTGATCGGCGCGGGCGCGGCCCCGGCCGTGCTCTCCTACCTGTTTCACCGGATCGAAGATCGGTTCGACGGCCGGCCGACCTTGCTCATCGTCGACGAAGGATGGCTCGCGCTCGACGATCCCGGCTTCGCCGGGCAGCTCCGCGAATGGCTAAAGACGCTGCGGAAGAAGAATGCTTCCGTCATCTTCGCTACGCAGTCGCTCGCCGATATCGACGGCAGCGCCATTGCGCCCGCGATCATCGAAAGCTGCCCGACACGGATTCTTTTGCCGAATGAACGCGCGCTGGAGCCGCAGATCGCGGCGATCTACCGGCGCTTCGGTCTCAACGATCGTCAGATCGAGATCCTGAGCCGGGCAACACCGAAGCGCGAATACTACTGTCAGTCGCGCCGCGGCAATCGCGTGTTCGAGCTCGGGCTCTCCGAGGTCGCGCTCGCCTTCACCGCCGCATCATCGAAGACCGACCAGACCGCCATCGAAGAGATTCTCGCCGCCCACGGCCGCGACGGCTTCGCCGCCGCATGGCTGCGCAGCAAGGGCCTTGATTGGGCGGCCGACATGCTCATCCGCAACCAGGAGGTTTCATCATGATTATTCGTCGCCTACGCGCCGGTCTCATCGTCGGCGTCGCCGCCTTGTCCATCGTCGCCGTCAGCGTCCCCGCGCACGCGCAATGGATCGTCTTCGATCCCACCAACTACGCGCAGAACATCCTGACCGCCGCGCGCGAGCTCCAGCAGGTCAACAATGAAATCCAGATGCTGGAGAACCAGGCGACGTCTCTGATCAATCAGGCGCGCAACCTGGCGAGCCTGCCCTATTCGTCCCTGGCGCAACTCCAGCAGCAGATCACACAGACCCAGCAGCTTCTCGCGCAGGCGCAGCGCATCGCCTACAGCGTGAGCACGATCGACCAGGCGTTCACGCAGACCTACCCGCAGGCCTATTCCGGTTCGACGTCGTCGCAGCAGCTACTCACCGATGCCCAGACCCGCTGGCAGAACGCGCTTGTGGGCTTCCAGGACACCATGCGGGTGCAGGCCGGCGTGGTCACGAACCTCAACACCACGCGCACGCAGCTCAATGCGCTCGTCTCGTCGAGCCAATCGGCCACCGGCGCGCTTCAGGCCGCGCAATCCGGCAACCAGCTCGTCGCGCTCCAGACGACGCAACTCGCCGATCTGACCGCCCTGATGGCATCGATCGCGCGAGCGCAGAGTCTTGAGGCGGCGCGCACGCTCGAAACCCAGGCGCAGGCGCAAGCGCAGATCAACAATTTCCTCAACTACGGGCCTGACTATCAGGCCGGCTCCGCGCAGATGTTCCACTAATGCGCGGCCGTCTCCTCAACATGCCGGCGGTCGGTCGCGCCGTCGGCTTCGCCCTGGTCGCCATCGCGATCGTTGCCGCGGCGCTGCACTTTCGAACAAGCGAGTCCCACGTCCAAGGCCTGAATGTACGTCCGGCGGCAGCCTCCGATCCGCTCACTGCGGAGCTTCAGCGGTGTCAAGCGCTCGCTACGCAGGCGAAGGATGACGCCGCTTGCGAAGCCGCCTGGGCCGAGACCCGGCGCCGCTTCTTCACCTATCAGCCCGCTTCGAGCGCCGCGGCCTCGCTCACCGCGTCACCGAAATCCCCGGACAGGTAAGCGCAATGGGTGGCACCGGCGTCATCGACAATTTCCTGGGGACGTTCACCCAGTACATCGATTCCGGCTTCGGCCTCGTGCAAGGCGACGTGCGCTGGCTCGCTGCCGTTCTGATCGCAATCGACATCACGCTCGCCGGACTGTTCTGGGCGATGGCGCCCGACGAGGACGTGCTTGCGCGGCTCACCAAGAAGACCCTCTATATCGGCGTCTTCGCCTTCATCATCGGCAACTACAACAACCTCGCGCAGATCATCTACAACTCCTTCGCCGGTCTCGGCATCGAGGCGGGCGGCGGCACGATGAGCGCCGCGCAGCTTCTTCAGCCGGGCAAGATCGCTGAGGTCGGGATCGACGCTGGCAAACCGATCCTGACCGCGATCTCTGGCATGATGGGCTTCACCAGCGTCTTCGCGAACCTGGTGCAGATCCTGATTTTGCTCGTCGCCTGGCTGATCGTCGTCATCAGCTTCTTCATCATGGCGATCCAGCTCTTCGTCAGCCTGATCGAATTCAAGCTGACCACGTTGGCCGGATTCGTGTTGGTCCCGTTTGGACTCTTTGGACGCACCGCATTCCTGGCCGAGCGCGTGCTCGGCAACGTCGTCTCGTCCGGAATCAAGATCCTGGTCCTTGCCGTCATCATCGGCATCGGCTCGACAATCTTCAATCAGTTCACCAGCGGCTTCAACAATCCGCCTACGATCTCCGATGCGCTGACGCTCATCCTCGCAGCGTTGTCGCTGCTTGGCCTCACCATCTTCGGCCCTGGTATCGCTAACGGCCTGATAGCCGGCGGTCCCCAACTGGGCGCGGGCGCCGCCCTCGGCACAGGACTCGCAGTGGCCGGCACCGGCGCCGCCGGAATCGTCGCAACGGCGGGCGGCCTCGCCGCAGCCGGTGGCGCCATCGCTGGAACAGCTCGCGCCGGCGCTTCGGTCGCTGGAGGCACAACCGCCGCTTATCGCGCCGGTGGCGCCGCGGGCGTAGCCCAGACGGCCGGATCGGCGGCGATGAGCCCGCTCCGCCGTGCGGCGGCCAGCCTGAAAGAGAGCTTCGCCTCCGGAGAACGCGCCGTTATGCGCGGCGGTGCGCCCCAAGGCGGCGCCAGTGCAACGGCTGCTTCAGGCACGTCCGGCGGCGGCTCCGACGGACCGCCGGCGTGGGCCCAACGCATGAAGCGCAGCCAGACCATCAACCGCGGCGTGACCGCCGCCGACCATGCCATCCGCTCCGGCGACCGGCCGAGCGGCGGCAGCCAGGTCGACCTTTCCGAGGGGGACTGACCCATGTTTCGACGATCCACCGTGCGCTACGGCAAGACGCCCGAGCCTGAGACGCCGTACCAGCGGGCCGGCCAGGTCTGGGACGAGCGCATCGGTTCGGCGCGCGTGCAGGCGAAGAACTGGCGACTCGCCTTCTTTGCGGCGCTGGCACTGAGCGGCGCCCTCGCCGGTGGTCTCGTCTGGCAATCTACCCGTGGCACCATCACGCCCTGGGTGGTGCAGGTCGATAAGCTAGGCCAGGCGCAAGCGGTTGCGCCGGCGGTCGCTGATTATCAGCCGACTGACCCGCAAATCGCCTGGCACCTGGCCCGCTTCATCACCGAGGTGCGCAGCATTCCGGCCGATCCTGTCGTGCTGCGGCAGAACTGGCTCGACGCCTACAACTACGTCACCGACAAGGGCGCGCTGGCGCTCAACGACTACGCCCGCACCAACGACCCGTTCTCCAAGATCGGCAAGACACAGGTGTCCGTCGATGTGGCGAGCGTGATCCGCGCCTCCGACAGCAGTTTCCGTGTCGAATGGGTGGAGCGCCGCTACATCGACGACGCGCTCGCATCCACGGAGCGCTGGAGCGCCATCCTCACCATCGTCCTGCAGACGCCGACCGACGCCGATCGGCTCAAGAAGAATCCGCTCGGCGTCTACATCCACGCCCTCAACTGGTCAAAGGAGCTCGGCTGATGCGCATCGCCTCGCTTGCAACTCTGTTGCTTACTTCTGTTTCTCTCTGCGCATGCGCCACCGCATGGAAACCGCCTGAGATCAGCTACGACAACACGCCGAAGCAGGCGGTGCTTCAGCCAGACCCGCCCAAGCCCGTGCAGATTGTCGAGCTGCCAAGACTTCTGCCTTTGCCTGGGCAGCTCAAACCGCTTCCGGGAAACGTAAAAGCGGCGCCCGAGCCCGCGGACCCGCATGCGCGCGTCGACCAGGCAAACGGCGCGGCGCGCATTCAGCCGGCACGTGCGGGCTATCTTAACGCCATTCAGGTCTATCCCTTCTCTGACGGCGCGCTCTACCAAGTCTATGCCGCGCCGGGAGAGATCACCGACATCGCGCTCGAGCCCGGCGAGCAGCTGGTCGGCTCGGGGCCCGTCGCCGCCGGCGACACCGTGCGATGGATCATCGGCGATACCGAGAGCGGGGCCGGCGCGACGAAGCGCATCCATATCCTAGTGAAGCCAACGCGCGCGGATCTCATCACCAATCTCGTTATCAACACTGATCGGCGGACGTACCATCTCGAGCTGCACTCCGACGAGAAGACTTACATGGCGTCGGTGTCGTGGGCTTATGCCGAAGACCAGCTCATCGCATTGCGTCAGCAGAACGCGGCGGCTGACGCCGCGGCGCCTGTGGCCACCGGCGTCGACATCAACGCGCTGAACTTCCGCTATCGCATCGAGGGCGACAATCCCGCATGGCGGCCGCTCCGCGCCTTTGACGACGGGCGGCAGGTGTTCATCGAATTCCCGAGCGGCATCAGTCAGGGCGAGTTGCCGCCGCTCTGGGTGATCGGCGCAGAGGGTGACGGCCAACTCATCAACTATCGCGTTAAGGGCAACCACATGATCGTCGACCGCCTGTTCGGTGCGGCAGAGCTCAAGCTCGGCGGCAAGCACCAGCAGACCGTGCGGATCGTCCGCACCGATGGGAGGCCGCAGTCGTGACGGACGCTCCCCACGACGACGGAGGCGGACCATCCGAAAGCAACCGGCCCGTCCAGGAAATGCGGCTGCGATCGAGCCGACCGCCCGTCACCCGGCTGTCGCGAAAAGTGCTCCTCGGCCTGGGAGTCGCTGCGGCGATCGGCATCAGCGGCGCCCTGTTCTTCGCCCTGAAACCTCAACACCAGTCGGCCGGCTCCGAACTCTACAACACCAGCAATCGCAATACGCCTGACGGCCTGGCCAACCTTCCTCGAGACTACACGGGACTCCCGAAGCCCGCTCCCCAGCTTGGCCCGCCACTGCCCGGCGACCTCGGGCGGCCGATCTTGAATGCTGGCGCGCCCGCGCCCGGCATGCCGACGCCGGCGGCGGGTCCAAGCCCCGAGGAACAGCGTTTCGCGCAGGAGCAAGAAGCGGCTCGAGTGAGCCACCTCTTTGCCACGAGCAATATACCTTCGGCCACGCCGGCTGCCGCTCAATCAACTGCGGCGGCCGCAAATAGCGGTTCAGCCGACCTCACATCGCAAGATCACAAGCTCGCTTTCCTCAACGGGAATATCGATCGACGGACAACCAGCGCGGATGGCGTCCAACCGCCAGCGAGCCAGTACGTCCTGCAGGCCGGCGCCGTGCTCCCCGCCTCTTTGATCACTGGGCTGCGTTCGGATTTGCCCGGGCAAATCACCGCGCAAGTGACCGAAGACGTCTATGACAGCCCAACCGGTCAATTCCTTCTAATTCCGCAGGGCGCGCGCCTGGTTGGGCAGTACGATGCTCAAATCGCGTTCGGCCAGTCGCGGGCGCTGCTGGTCTGGAACCGGCTCATCATGCCGAATGGGCGGTCGATCGTGCTCGAGCGTCAGCCTGGAGCCGATACGGAGGGCTACGCGGGCCTCGAGGACGAAGTCGACAACCACTGGGGCACGCTCTTCAAGGCCGCGATCCTCTCGACCATCCTGAGCGTCGGGTCAGAAGCCGGCATGAGCGGCAATAACAACGGCTCGCTGGCCGAGGCCATTCAGCAAGGGGTGTCGCAAAGCATCAACCAGACCGGCCAACAGGTCGTGAGCCGCTCGCTCAACATCCAGCCGACGATCACCATTCGTCCGGGTTTTCCCGTGCGCGTGCTGGTTACGCATGATCTCGTGCTTCAACCCTATAAGGGCTGATGGGGAAGGTGATGACGAAGCTGAAGCTCGGCACAATCGAGGACGACAAGCCGGTCAGGCTCACCGTCGAATTGTCGGCGGCGCTCCATCGCGATCTGATCGCATATGGCCGCGCGCTCGCTCGCGAGACCGGGCAGAGCGCAATCGAACCGGCAAAGTTGGTCGGACCCATGCTCGCGCGATTCATCGCGACAGATCGCGCTTTCGCCAAACTGCGGCGGATAGGGTCTGGTTCAGACCAGGCGTCGTGAGCGCGCCTCATCCCGCATGAACGCTATGAAGCGGCCAACGATCGGCTCTTCGGCTTCCGGCATCCACGCGAGGCTTATAACAACCCGGGCATCCGCCTCATCAATAGGCCTGAACACCAGGCCAGGAAACGTCGCCTCGCTTTGACTTTCTACAGCGAATGTGATCCCAAAACCGGCGCCAACCAGCGCGAACATGGATTGCTTGCCGGCCGCGTGTGCATGAAATTTCGCGCCGCTGCCCAGGAACGAAGCGAGGAACTCCCGCTGGGCCTGACTTTCTTCCCAGCCTTGAACGAGGATTTTCTCTCCATCGAACGACGTCCAGCTGAGCGCTTCACGCTCGGCTAACGGGTGGTCGACCGGGAGCGCCACTATCAGCCGCTCACGGCAGATCGGCAGTGACGAGGCGTGAGGCCACAGCTTGAACTCCTGAATCAATGCTGCATCCAAGCGACGCTCCTCCAGTGCCGCGGCCAAATCTCGGCCGTTCATCTCCGACATGGTAAGCAACACGTTCGGATGTTTTGCCCGCCAGTCGGCTAACAGCTTGCTAAGAGGTGCTCCGATCGGCGGCAGGGCAACGCCAAGCCGAATTTCTCCCGCGCTACCCGAACCGTTCTCGCGTCCTGTTCGGGCTACAGCATCAAGTTCCGCAAGAGCGCGCGTGACGTGAAGCATCACTGCCCTACCAGCGGCCGTCAGACGGACACCCGCGTGGCCGCGCTCGAAAAGCGTCAGTCCGAGTTCGTCCTCGAGTCGGGCGATTCGGCGACTGATAGTCGATGCATTGAGCCCGAGTGACCTGGCGGCGCGCCCGAAGTTTCCGGCGCTTACCGAAGCCGCCAAGTATCTGAGATCACGTATGTCCATGAGCGGCAGCCTTGGTTAAGGCTGCCTTCAGGCCAACCCAGATAGTAGCGTGCATTTATGTGACTGTCAGCGTAGACATCGGATATTCTTCATTGCTCTCGGCCCGCCGGTGGTCGGCGCAAGCGCCGATGAAGGTAGGTGTCATCAAAGCCTGCGACGGTCGCGAGTTTGGCAACGTCTGCGATCACGAGGCTTCCTCGGCTCAGGCTCATCACACCACTGCCCTTCAGCTTTCGCAGGACCCTATTGACGTGCACTGGTGTCAAGCCGAGCGCATCGCCGAGAACAATTTGCGTAAGCGGCATTTCAAATTGATCGCCAACCGTTAGCCCGATATTGAGGGCTCGCACATAGAGCTCGCACATCAGGTGTGCCACTCTCTGCACACTGTCGCGCCGGCCCATGCTGACGATCCAGGCTCGTAGGGTGTCTTCATCGACTAACAGGGTCCACAGGAACGCGCGCATGATGGCAGGCCGCGTCTCGATGAGGTCTTCCATTTCCTTTCGATCAACCTTGGCGACGCGCGCCGGTGTCAGCGTCGCAATCGAATGCTCCATACGATGAGAGACGGATGCATGCAGATCACCACAGTCGCCTGGCATTAGGAACGACGTGATCTGGCGTGTGCCTTCAGGAAGCAGTTTGTAGCGGCAAGCCCAGCCCTTGAGGATGACGAAAACCGGGCCGGGTTCGTCGCCTTCCCGAATCAGATCTTGCCGAGCCGGAATGTCGCGCTGCGTCCCGCAGACGGAATCGAGCAAGCTCATATCCTCCGCTGGCAATAGGCCATGGCCGCATAGCTTCGCGACGAATGCGTTCGGCGTGCGGTGCTCCCCGCCACCCACATGTCCGCGGGCCATCCGCTAGGAATCCATTGAAGAACCCATTTCCGGCACCTTCTCTCCAAAAAGCTGCCGATGAAGCCCGGCGACTATGACCCGATCAGTTTAACCCTCGACAGTTTAACCCCCCAGCCGCATTTTCGATTGATGCTCATACTGGACACACTGTTCCCATGTGGGGATAATCCTGCGATGTTGGACCTTAACGATCTGCGTGTTTTCGAAAGTGTCGCATCTTTGCGGAGCTTCTCAGCAGCGGCGCGCGCGCTTAAATTGCCTAAATCGAGCGTAAGCCGCAGTGTCGGGCGATTAGAGACGGAGCTGGGAACCCGCCTGTTGCAGCGGACGACGCGAGAAGTCGTCCTGACGGAGGCCGGCAAGCTGCTCAGAGCGCGTTGTGTAGACATCCTGGCAGGTATCGGTGAAGCCGTTGACCTTGTGGGCGGGTTTGCATTCACGCCTCGCGGCTTACTTCGAGTCAGTGCCGGCCTCGGTTTCGGCGTCCATGTGCTGGGTTCAGCCCTGCCGCAATTTCTGGAACGATACCCGGAGATCGAGATTTCGCTGCGGTTGGGAAACCGATCGATAGACCTTTTGGGCGATGGCATCGATGTGGCGATCCACATGGGGCCGCTGGCGGACTCGCAGCTCATCGCCAGCCGTCTCGGGTCAATGGAGCGTTATCTATGTGCCGCGCCCACATATTTGGAACGGCGAGGCACACCATGTACGATAGAGGAGCTTCGGGATCACGATAGGATCGAGACGCCAGGTGATAACGGCCGGCCAAGAAGTTGGGTCTTCTCCAGCGAGACCGGTGAAACTGTCAGGTTTGATGAGAAACCGCGCCTGAGTACGAATGACACCGTGACGATCCATAGACTCATTGTGAACGGTGGAGGCATCGGCGTCGTATCGGGATTTATTTGCGGACCCGATTTTCGGGAGGGCCGGCTCGTACGGCTGCTTCCGGAGTGGAACATGCCCGCATTAGAGGTGAGCGTCGTGTTCCCGAGTGGTCGGGCGTTGTCTCAGACAGTGCGGGCCTTCATCGACTTCCTGAAGAATTCACCAGATATGGAGAAGCTGTGGCACAGCAATGCGCTGCCGGCTTGAACGTCGTCGCCATCCTACTGTCTCGGTGCGTAATTACCCAACTCGCTAACCGATGATGTCATGCGCAAACACACAGAAAAACTGCCGGCGCCAGTTGGTCTGGTTGGGGTGGGCAGCCTCACCCATGTGGCGGCAGGGGAGACAAAAGAACTTCGCAGTCCATGTTGACCTAGATTAGCACATCGCCCGCCCTACCAGTTTACTATTGCCAGATCGTGGGCACCCGTTCGTCAGGCGCCGACGGCAGGGAGACGCGTCGCGCTTCCGCCTGACATTCAATGCGGCACCCCCATGACCCACCTCGAACCTACGAAATCCGTTCCCGCCCCGCCGTCGAAAATTGAGCCGGACGCGCACGGCCAGGCAGCGCTGTTGCTCACTGAAAGCTTGATCCACATGCTCGTCGATCATAGCATCCTGTCTCTCGATCAAGCCGTGGAAGTCATTCAGATTGCTGCCGAAGTGAAGACGGAGGTTGCTGCGGCCGCAGGAGAGTCCAAGGCCAGGATGAATGAGTCCCTGGCGCTTTTGACCAATATGTCCAATAGCTTCGAAACCGACCGCATCTAGCTAGGCGGCTGCCAGCTTTGGCATAAAACTGTTCCCATCTCTTCACCATCGCCGGCAATCCCTCGGGCGGAGCTGTGGCCTCCCATATCGGAGCGGCCTGATTTATCGGCTCGTCTTTCAGCGCGTCGGCGATGGCCAGACCCTGTGCCGGTCCGAAGGTTCTCCCGCTATTTACGAAATCGTCCATTTCCTGATCCAGGTTAAGCCGACGACCGACGCCAACGGCAATAGTCACGCCTGAACGTTCCGGCGCGAGAGAACCTTTTCGCCTGGACCGAATAGGTCGAAGCGCGAGGGGCGATATGGGCCGGGCGCGTCCACCGCTGCGTGCCGCGGCTGTCAATGGAACAGAGATAGTCAAGCTCTGAGCTGGGCTGACCGCGTGCGTGAAGGTCAACGGAGGTAGCAGGCCATGAAGTTGTACTGGGGGCCACACACCTGTGCGATCGGCATCCACATCCTGCTAGAAGAGATCGGCGAGCCGTACGATACGGAGAAGGTCGACACCGCCGGGGGGCAAACGCGCCAGCCGCCCTTTATGGCCGTAAACCCGAAAGGCAAGGTGCCGACTCTGGTCCGCGACGACGGCTCCGTGCTGACCGAGTTCTCCGCGATCGCGACTTGGCTGGCACGCACGAACCCACGCGCCAACCTGCTGCCGGACGACCCCGAGATTGAGGCGCGGGCAGTCGAGGCGATGGCCTATGTCGAGGGGACGATCCATGGCCAGGGCTTTGCCAGGGTGTTCGTGCCCCAGGCGTTTGAGCCGCAGGATGTAGTTCACACCACACTTGGGCTCGGGAAGGCATCGGTCGAACGGCAGGGCCGGGAGATGGTGGAGACAGGGTTCGCTATTCTTGATCCGCAGCTCGGCCGCTCCCCCTACGTCGCCGGTGATGTGTTCACGATTGCGGATGCTGCCCTATTCTATGCCGAGCGATGGGCTCCGCCGCGCAACATCGTGCTGCCGGTCAACGTTGCCACGCATTTTGAACGAATGCTGACGCGGCCGTCGGTGCGGAAGGTCCGCGAGCTGTGGGGCGAGAGCTGAGACGGATGCTTCTCCGTTGGGACGCAAGGAAGAGCATCAGACGACTAGACTGGGAGAGACACGCAAGTTCGGATTCATTGGGCTTCATCATGTCGCCATAACAGCAGTCGCCAACTCAGAGGCGCACAGACGGCGTCTCCAGTGCACGTACCGATAGATTATTCGATTCAGAGGTGCCCCCCTCTGAATCGAAACTGTGGAACGGAGGAAGATATGTTCTGGCCCAATAACGCGCGGATCGCGGTTACGACCTCGCTAATGTTCGAGGCCGGATCGCAGGACCAGAAGAAGACATTTGGGCCGATCCCAGTCGCGCAGGAAGGAGACTTTCCGGACCTGCCAACCAACAGCTGGTTCGACTATGCCGCCAACGAGGGCATCCCGCGCGCGCTCGAACTGTTCGATCGGCACGGCGTGAAGGCGAGCTCGTTCATGACCGGCATGTCGGTCGAATGCTATCCTGATATCGCCCGCGAAATTGTGAAGCGCGGGCACGAGGCCGCTGCACACGGCCGCCGCTGGGCACCCTCGTTCAACATGGCTCGCGAGAAGGAGAAAGAGTTTATTGCCGACGGTGTTGCCAGTGTCGAGCGCATCACCGGCCAGCGCCCCGTCGGCTGGAACGCCAATGCCATGCGCAATTCCGTGAACACCCTGGAGATCCTACAGGAGTTGGGCTTCACTTATTTTATTGATGATCTCAGCCGCGACGAGCCATTCATAATCCCTTTGCCAGAGGGTGAAATTTGCGCGGTCCCCTACACGGCCCATCTCAACGATCTGCACAACCTGCTCAATATCTACAATCTCGCGCAGTTCGAGCTATTGCTGAAGGAGGAGTTCGACCAGCTTTATGAAGAAGGCGCAAAGCGGCGGCGGATTATGGTCGTCAGTCTGCACGACAGAGTGGGCACGCGTCCGGCGTCCAT
>Ga0181522_10000991_pt1 | contig 18342 bp, 12 predicted proteins | sample PEATcosm2014_Bin_27_FD_121103 | JGI IMG/M metagenome (GOLD analysis project Ga0181522, IMG submission 121103) | Peatland microbial communities from MTU Mesocosm Facility, Houghton, MI, USA - PEATcosm2014_Bin05_10_metaG | ecosystem: Environmental > Terrestrial > Soil > Wetlands > Peat | place... | reverse complement strand
CAAGAGTTGCGGACGATGAACCATTGCTTCGCGTCGTCGTAACCCACACCCACCACGGCGTGGCCGCCGATGGCTGGCTCGCCGGCTTTGGGCAGCAGGGCATGGCCGGTCCGGGCCACCGACGCGCTTTCAAAGCTTTCATAGACCGTGAACCCAAATACAAACGGGCAACCTGACGCGAGGCAGCCCCGGAGCTGGCTCAACGTCCGCGTCACCCGCTGATACAGCACGACCCGGTAGTTGAGTGCGTCGGCGTAGCACTTTGGGGTCGGCCGGGTTTTGAATCGGGCAACGACGTAGGGCCACTCGGTTTCCGGACAATCGCCCTGTTTGTTCACGCTCTTGATCCCATCACGAATTTGCGCGCCGCTATCGGAATCAACCGTGTGCTCCATGACGCGTTCATTGAAATAAATGAACAGGCGCGACGGAGTGAAATCGGAGAGCTTTTGCTTCAGCCGGTCAAATTCAATGGCCCCGGCAATGGCATTGGCAGTGCAGCTGCCGAGCTGGCCCTGGTCATAGACCGCCGGGCATTGCGAACGCAGATCCACCCGTACCGGCAGCGCACCGAGCATTTCCACAGGCGCAGCGTAAAGATGGTCCCGCTGGTCCGGCAAATCGGGCAGCCAGCCGTAACGGGCAATCTTACAGCTCATAAGTTCTATTGCCAATTTATCATCTACCGATGCTGTTTAATTATTGCAATTTAACCGGTTTGTCCACAACAAAAGCAATGTCCGCAGGAACCATGCCTTTCCCCTTAGGGCACTTAGCCCTTTACAGTTTTGCCGTGAATTCGCAGATTAGGCGTGTGATTGAAAGCAGTTCCAGGGTTCAACCGGCTCCGTCGTCCCCGGCAACCCGCCGGTCAACGGAATTTGCCCGGGATTTGGAGGCCGCCGTTCTGCGGGCGCAGGAAAACCTGCTCCGGCTGCAGAAGCCGGAGGGTTACTGGGTGGGCGAGTTGATGGTGGATTCCACGCTCGTTTCCGACACGATCGCGTACCACCACTGGAACGGCAAGGTGGACAAGGAATGGCAGCGCAAGGCCGTCAACCACATCTTTTCAATGCAATTGTCCGACGGGGGCTGGAACATCTATTACGGCGGCCCGTCGGAAGTGAACGCCACCATCAAGGCCTACCTCGCGCTCAAACTTGCCGGCGTGCCCGTCACCGACCCGCGCCTGCTCAAGGCGCGCGAAATGGCGCTCAACCTCGGCGGCGTGCCGCGGATGAACACGTTTTCCAAACTGTATCTCGCGCTGATCGGGCTTTATTCCTGGGAATTTGTCCCCACCATCCCCTGCGAGGTCATCCTCATCGGCAAATGGTTTCACGTGAACTTCTGGGAGATGAGCAACTGGTCGCGCGCCATGCTCGTGCCGCTCGCCATCATCAACCATTTCAAAACCACCCGCCCGGCCAGGGTGACCTTGGACGAACTGTATCCCCATGGCATTCACGAGCGCGACCTCGCCCCCGCGCCTGATCCGGAAAAACTTTCGTTGCGCAACTTTTTCCTGTGGCTGGACCGGCTCCACAAATTTGCCGAATGGTTCGCCGAACATAACATCCACCCTTTCCGCAAACGTGCCCTCCGCAACGCCGAGCAGTGGATGGTCGAGCGCTTCGAAGGGTCGGACGGCCTGGCGGCGATCTTTCCCGCGATGCTCAATTCGCTCATCGCGCTCAAGTGCCTCGGCTATCCCGACGACCATCCGCTGGTGGTCCGCGCCGCACACGAGTTGAAAAAATTGGAACACGAAACGGACGATACCGTCCGCATCGAGCCGTGCTTCTCGCCGGTCTGGGACACCGCCATTGTCGCCATCTGCCTGCACGAATCCGGCATTCCGGAAGATCATCCGATGATGAAGCGGGCCGCGGAATGGCTGATGGAAAAGGAAATCCGGTTTCGCGGCGACTGGATCCATAAGAACCCGGCTGACGTGGAACCGAGCGGGTGGGTGTTTGAATACAACAACCAATGGAACCCCGACGTGGACGACACCGCCATGGTGCTGCTCGCGTTGCGAAAAATTCCAACGGACAACCCCAGGCAGCGCGACGAATGTTTCCAGCGCGGGCTGAAGTGGATGATGTCGTTCCAGTGCAAGGATGGCGGCTGGGCAGCCTTCGACAAGGATTGCACGAAGAACATCCTGGAAAAAGTCCCGTTCGCCGACCACAACGCCATGCTCGACCCCGAATGCGCCGACATCACCGCGCGCATCCTGGAACTGCTCGGGTACGAAGGCTGGGACCGGAACCACCACCAGATCCGCGAGGCGCTGGATTACCTCCGCGAACAGCAGGAGGAGGACGGCTCGTGGTATGGCCGCTGGGGGGTGAATTACATCTACGGCACCTGGGCGGTGTTGCGCGGCCTGCGGGCGATGAACCTGGACATGAACCAGCCGTGGCTGCTCAAGGCCCGAGACTGGCTGGAAAGCGTCCAGCACGGCGACGGCGGCTGGGGCGAACGCTGCAACACCTATGACGACCCGGTTTTCAAGGGCCGCGGCCCCAGCACCGCCTCGCAAACTGCCTGGGCCGTCATGGGTTTGTGCGCCTTCGACGACCCGGACAATCCTGCGCTCAAACGCGGCATCGAGTATTTGATCCGCACGCAAAATCCCGATGGCTCGTGGACGGAGCAGGAAACCACCGGCACCGGTTTCCCGAAGGTGTTTTATTTGAAGTACGACATCTATCGCAACGCCTGGCCGCTCCTCGCGTTCGCCACATACCGGAAAATTTTCGAAGCCGCCGGCAACCGGCACGAAGACGACCTCGACGGCCATTCGCATCCCAACATGGCAGTTCCCCAAAACGCCAGCCATGCTTGAGCAAACCGTCCAGATTGTTTCCAACGAGCGCGACACGGATGCCTATTTCCGGCTCGTCGTGCGCGCGCCGCGTGTTGCCCCGCTAATCCAGCCCGGCCAGTTCGCCCACGTCCGAGTGCTGCCGCTCAAGGACGCCCTGCTGCGACGGCCCTTCAGCATTTTTCAGGTCGAGGACGACACTTTTTCCATCCTCTACAAAACCGTCGGCAAAGGCACCGAAGTGCTCTCGCGGATGCAAGCCGGTGCGGATCTCAGCGTGATTGCGCCGCTCGGCCATGGGTTCACCGTGCCCAAGCGCAGCGGCGAAACTCCCCTGCTCGTCGCCGGCGGCTACGGCATGGCGGCGATGTATCTGCTGGCCCAACGCTCGCCGCAAAAAGGCATCGTCTTCGTCGGCGGCCGGCGGCGCGTGGACATCCTGTGCGAAAAGGAGTTTCAAGCGCTCGGCTGGGATGTGCGTGTAGCCACCGAGGATGGCAGCCGCGGGGAAAAGGGCCTGGTGACGATACCATTGCAGGCCGAATTGAAGCGTCGCGCGAAGGACCGGAAGCTGTTCGCCTGCGGGCCGACGGGCCTCTTGAAAGCGGTCGGCAAAATCGCCGATGAATTCAAGGTGCCCGCCGAACTGTCCATGGATGAGCACATGTGCTGCGGCGTGGGCGTCTGCCTGACGTGCGTGATTCCGGTCAAGACCAGCGCCGGCTGGGAATATCAGCGCACCTGCACCGAAGGCCCGGTGTTTGATTCGCGCCAGGTCGTGTGGGAGGTGGCAAAATGAAGGCAGAAGGCAGAAGGCAGGAGGCAGAAGTAAATTTGTCCGTTCAAATCGGCAGCCTGAAATTGCAAAACCCGGTGATGGTTGCCTCAGGCACGTTTGGCTACGGCGTCGAGTATGCGCAACTCCTCGACCTGAACCAGCTCGGCGCTGTCGTGGTCAAGGGCATCCGGCTGGGTCCGGTTCGTGGCAATCCGACGCCGCGCACGGTGGAGGTCGCCAGCGGACTCATCAATGCCATCGGACTCCAGGGGCCGGGCGTGGACGGGTTCATCAAAAAATACTGGCCGTTTCTGAAAAAATTGAACGTGCCCACGATTATCAACATCTGGGGCACCACGGTTGACGAATATGCCGAGGTGGCCCGGCGATTTGACGCGCTTGGCGGCGTCGGCGCACTGGAACTGAACGTCTCCTGTCCGAACATCAAGGAAGGCGGCGCGCAGTTCGGCACGAATGTTAAACTGCTCAGCCAGGTCGTGACCGCGTGCCGGAAGGTGACGCAACTGCCGCTCATCACGAAGATGAGTCCGAACGTGGTGAACATCGCGCCCTATGCCAAGGCGGCGGAAGGTGCGGGCAGCGACGCGCTGGCGGTGACCAACAGTTATCCGGCCATGGCCGTTGACATCGAGACGCGCAAGCCGAAACTGGCGAACGTCACCGGTGGGCTGACCGGCCCGTGCATCAAACCCATCGCCATCAAACTGGTCTGGGAGGCGGCGCAGGCCGTGAAAATTCCCATCATCGGCATGGGCGGCATCCAGAACGCGGCCGACGCCATCGAGTTCATGGTCGCAGGAGCCACGGCCGTGGCGGTGGGCACGGCTAATTTCTATGAGCCGCAGACCCCGTTGCAGGTGATCGCCGGGCTCCGCGAATTCATGCAGAAGCACAAAATCAAGGACGTGCGCGAAATCACCGGCAGCGTGCAGATCGTCAAAAAATGAACCGTTGCCGTCATGTTTGAGTCACGCACCAAACCATTGTTGCCGCGCCCGGTTTATTACCGCCGGATCGCGCGCAATACCGCGCTGGGGGGAGGCGTGCTTTTTATCGCGCTGGGCATTGGCATGGTCGGTTATCACAGCCTCGAGAATTTGCCGTGGGTTGACGCTTTTTTGAATGCCGCGATGATTCTTTCCGGCATGGGGCCGGTCGCGACGATTGTGACCACCGCCGGCAAGATTTTTGCCGGCTGTTACGCAATCTTCAGCGGCATCGCCTTGATTTCCATCCTGGGCATCATCTTCGCACCGGTCGTCCACCGCGCACTCCACAAGTTTCACCTGGAGGACGAAGCGCGCGACGTGAAGGGCAGATAGGAACTGATTGTATTTTGCGCTTGGCGCGCGACGCGCTATGATTCGCCCATGCTTTGGGCCTACACCAGGTATCACGCGCTCGGCAACGACTACATCGTCATTGACCCGAAGAACCTGCCGTCACCGCTGACGCCGCCACAGATCAAAACGATCTGCCACCGGCACTACGGCATCGGCTCGGATGGCATCTTGCTCGGTCCCCTGCCCTCCAAAAAGGCCGGATTCGCGCTCCGCATCTTCAATCCCGACGGCAGCGAAGCCGAAAAAAGCGGCAACGGCCTGCGGATCTTTTCGCGTTACCTGTTCGACAAGAAACTGGTCGCCAAGGATGAGTTCGAAATTGAAACGCCCGGCGGCGTGGTGAAAGCCGTCGTCCTGGAACGCGGCAAAGTCGTGCGGGTCGAAATGGGCCAGGTCAGTTTCTGGAGCGATGAAATTCCCGTGGCCGGCCCGCGCCGTGAAGTCATCAACGAGCCCATCCATCTGCGCGGGGAACGTTTCAACTTTTGCGCAGCTACCGTGGGCAATCCCCATTGCGTGCTGCCGATGTCGAGGATCAGCGCCGACCTGGCCCGGCAGATCGGCCCGCTGTTGGAAACGCACCTGCGTTTTCCCAACCGCACCAACGTGCAACTCATGAAGGTGCTCGACCGCCACAACATCCAGATTGAAATCTGGGAACGCGGCGCGGGCTACACGCTGGCCAGCGGCAGCAGCAGCAGCGCGGCGGCGGCGGTCGCGCACCGGCTTGGCCTGTGCGACCGCGACATCTCCGTCCACATGCCGGGAGGAAAAATTGAAATCAAGATCGGCGACGGTTACTCGATCGAAATGACCGGTTCGGTGACCAAGGTATCCGACGGGGTCATGGCCAGGGAAATGTTTACCGCTTCCGTCGTCGACCCGGGTTGAATCACCGAACCTCCAACTGCGCGGTCTGAAACCACTTTTCATCCGCCAGCACCACCGAGGTTTCCACCTGACGATCGGGAATGGACCAATACTTTTTGAGCAGCCGGTCCTTTTCCGACGGAATGACCTGGCGAAAGCCGTGTTGCTCGTAGAAAGCAATCGCCCAGGTTGCCGCCGCCCAGGCCCCAATCAATACCGGCCCGGGTGCCAGGGCGTGCAGATGTTTCAAGAGGTGACTGCCGATGCCCCGGTTGCGAAAAGCCGTACGCACATAGGCGTGCCGGATGAGGATGACATCCTGGACCGGCTGGGTGCCCATCACGCCAGCCAGTTTGCCGCCCTGTTCCATGCCCCAGAAAACGACGCCCGCCTCCATTTGCTCCTTCAATTCAGCGAGCGGCATGTAAGGTTCCCGCCAGCAGTCCGGGGGAATGACCCCTTGATAAGCCTGGGCTGCGTCATTGATGATTTCCGCGATCTCCTCCAGTTCGGCAGGACGACAGGAACGGACGGTTTTGTTTTTCTTTGCCGGCACGGAAAGATATTTACTCGACCGGCACGCCAAACGCGGTGGCGGCGGACTGGATGGCATGAAGTTTTTCGGCCTGTTCCTGCTCCGCCCGCTTCCGGATGTCCTCCTTGGCCTGGTGCACGGCGTTCTCCGCCGCCGTCAAAAGATCGTTGACGTGCCTGGCCAGGTCCGGCGTGAACGACGAAGCAATCACCGCGAGACATCCGTCCTTCAACTCCAGACCCACGCCCCTCAATACCGGTGACTGTTGCAACAACCGCCGGATCTGGTCGAACACGGGTGGGTCTATCTGCGGTTCGGTGCGAAAAGCCACATTGCGTTTATCGGACAGCTGCCGGTTGATGGATATAAGTTTCATAATTGATGCAATATGGCATGGAACAAGCATGAACCACGCCAGACAGATGACGCAAGAAAGAACGCGGATTCCCGGGGACGAGACGCTCGAAATGCCTCACGCCAACGGCGTGATTTTGACTTCCACTTCCATCGTCCGTTCGAGCGTGCCGCGGTAGTTGCCGCTCACGGGCGGGACATCGGCGTAATCGCGGCCCAGGCCGATTTTTACGTACGTCGCCTCCGGCTGGCAATGATGCGTGGGATCCAGCGCCTGCCAGCCGCAGCCGGGAATAAACACCTCGACCCAGGCGTGCGTGGCGCTGGCGGCCTCGGTGGCCAGGTAACCGCTGACGTATCGCGCCGGGATTTTCAGGCTGCGGCACAAGCCAATCATCAGGTGCGCAAAATCCTGGCAGACCCCCCGCCGTTTCGAAATGACATCGCGCATGTGGGTGTGCACATGCGTGGATTTCGACTCGTACTTCAAAAAGCCGTGGACGAAATGCATGATCGCCAGCGCGGCCTGCCACGCGTCGTTCTGGCCCGCAATGGCGTCCACCGCCAGCCGCCAGGATTCCACCTCGATTTCCACGTAGCGGCTGCTTTGGAGAAAATCGTAGCAGCGTTCAATGTCCTGCGCGCTGCCGACCTGGTTGAGGGCACAGGGCCGGGCATCCACCGAGAGCGGCGCGATGGGATGGGTCTTCACGCGCGACTGGGTTTCGATGAGCAGATAGGCGTGCGCCTCGGGAATTTCAAAATGGTGGATCCAATTCCCGTAAAAATCCGTGTGCCGGTTCATCCGGCCCGCGGGCAGCACACGGAGCAGAAATGATTCCACCGTCTGCTCGATGGTGGAAAGCGGCTCAAGGCGGACGTCGTTGAAACTGTCGCGCACCGGCGCGGCATATACATAGCGTGTGCGATGCAAAATGTCGTATCTCATGCAAATGCGATAAAAGTAGCATTGAACGCCGGACATCCAACATCGAACATCGAATCATCCGCCGCCGTTTGGATTCGACGTTCGATGTTCAGGGTTGGATGTTTGATGTTCCCGAATTTCAAATCTCCCTTACCTCCACCGCCACCTTGACGATATGCTTGCCACCGCCGGTAAGGATGCCCGCCACCGGGCTGACATCGCCAAAATCACGGCCGTAGGCCACGGTGATGTGTTCCTGCGCCGGTTGCAGATTGTTGGTCGGGTCGAAATCCATCCAGCCTGTGCCCGGGCAAAAAACCGCGAACCAGGCGTGGGAGGCGTCGGCGCCCAGTAGTTGCAGTTCCTTCCCCTCGGGCGGGTGCGTGCGCAGGTAGCCGCTCACATAACGCGCAGGCAGACCGAGCGAACGCAAACAGGCGATGCCCAGATGGGCAAAATCCTGGCAGACGCCCCGGCGCTTTTCCCAAACCTCCTCCAGCGGCGTCGCCACCGTCGTCGCCTTGGGATCGTATTTGAAATCGGAAAAAATCCGCCGGGTCAAATCCCGCGCGCCATCCAGCAACGGCGTGCCTGCAGGAAAACTTTGGGTGGCATAATCAGCCAGCTCACAGGACGCGCGCACCTGTGGCGAGTCAAAGATGAATTGATAGGGTTCAACGACCTCCGGCGACACCGGGTCGCGGAACATTTCCGCCACCGATTCCCACGGCGTCGAAGACTCGTTGCCCGACAATTTATCCAGGCGCAGGGTCACGCGGCTGGCGGTGATGATTTCCAGGCGGCTGTGGACCTGCTGGATGGTGAAAAAGCAAAGCCGGTTGCCGAAGTAATCGGGTCGCGATTTGCGCAAGGCTGGTTCGGGGAAAATCTTCAACGAAAAGTTGTCCCGTTCCTGCGTGACGGTGGTGCGCGGTTCCAGCCGCGCCACGTGATGCGAAACGGTGACCGGCGCGGCGTATTCGTAAAGCGTGCGATGGAGGATGTTGTAGGTCATTGTTCACTCCCCCGTCCGGTGCGGGAAATGGCCGAATGCGCAAAGTAATCCGCGGCGATGGCATCCGACAGCCGGGGTAGTTCGTCCAGCATCTCCGCAATGGTCCGGCCCAGTTCACTATCGACCCAGCTGGCCCGGCGCCCGGACAGTTCGCGCGCGTCCGTTTGTTTCAGCCGGGCCAGGCAATCGGCCAGGATTTGTTTGCCGGAACCGGTCGTGGCCTCGCGGTCGCGCGGGAGATATTCAAAGTGCTGGGCGAGTTGGTTGATTTGGAAGAGCACCGAGCGCGGGTTCTTATCGTCAAGCAGCACGAGATCGAACACCGCCGGCAGGTGCGGCAGCAGGTTGTAGCGCGAGCGGAACGTGATGGAACTGTCCGCCACCTCCAGCGCGGCTTCGAGCAGGCTGGGATCCTCCGCCTGGGGCGACCGAAGCGTGGCGTCGAGCAGCGTGCTGAGATAAATCGCGCGCTCCAAACGCAACCCCATGTCCAGAAATCGCCACGCCTGAGCCCGGGTCATGTTCTCGCGCGCCAGGCCGTGAAACGCGGCGAGGCCAAGGAGGGTCTCGTTCAGCACGGCGGTGGCGTCACCCGCGAGCAGCACCAGGCTGGTGGCCGGCATGGCCAGCCGCTCATTGAGCCGGCTCAGGACGCGCCACATGTCATTCGAGGTCCGATCGCGCACAAACATCGCCAGCCGCTGCAAATGGTCCACCACGTTTCGCAGGCTGCCGTTGCGCGCCGGATCGAAAATGGCCGCGAGCAATTCCGCCTCGAACGCCTCGGGATTCTGGCGCAATTCGGTCTTCTCCAGCAGTCCGGGCAGCTGGCCCTGTTTTTCGAGCGTCTGCAGCAGCGGCCCCAGCAGGGGCATCGCGCTGCCCGTCCGTTCCGGATTGAACCGGCGCAACGTGCTGCGCAGCAAACGGGCGGTCTCATCGGCGCGTTCCGAATAACGCCCGAGCCAGAAGAAATTGTCCGCCAGCCGGCTGGGCAGGTTGTTGCCCGTGCGGCGCAGGTCCACGTTCTGATTGGGCGTATAAAGCAGCGTGGTTTCCTCGACGGGCGACCCGGAGGGGATCCAGGTGTCCTTGCTGCTGCCGCCGTGTTGCATGGAAATGAAAACGCCGGTGTCGGGCGAGACCCGGGTCAACCCGCCCGGCATGACCGAATAACCTCCACCGCTTGACACCAGGAAAACTCGCAGGCCGATCGGCCGCGCCGTCAATCCGCCGTCATCCCAGGACGGCGCGGTAGACCACTCCACGCGCTCCTGCGCGACATACTGGTCGGGATCAAATTCAATCCGCCGACGCAGCGCCTCGCGTTCGGACGTGCTTAATTTCTTTCCGGAATCGGCGAGGCGCGTGTGGGTGCGGAACGCCGGTTTGACCACCAGCCGGTCAAGATTTTCGCGGACGTATAGCCGGGCCGAATCCTGGCCGCACCACCAGGTTGCCGCCGAGGGCAGCTTCAATTCTTCGCCAAGCAAATGCCGGCACAGGCCGGGCAAAAACGCCATGAACGCGGGGCTTTGCAACAGGCCGCAACCGAGCGCGTTCGCCACCACCACGTTGCCCGCGCGCAACGCCTCCACCAGGCCCGGAACACCCAGCATCGAGTCATTGCGCAATTCCAGCGGATCGCAAAAGTCGTCGTCCACCCGGCGCAAAATCACGTCCACCCGGTCCAGACCGCTCAGGGTTTTCAGAAAGACGCGGTTGTCGCGCACGATGAGATCCTGCCCCTCGACGAGCAGGTAGCCGAGGTAACGCGCGAGATAAGCCTGCTCGAAATAGGTTTCGTTGTGTGGACCGGGCGTGAGCATGACGACGCGGGCATTGTCCGGTTTGCGCGGCGCGAGACGGGCCAGTGTGCTTTGTGCCTCGCGAAAAAATCCGGCCAGCCGGTGAACATTGTTGTCGCGGAACGATTCCGGCAGGATGCGCGAGGTGACGAGACGATTGGCCAGTGCGTAGCCCGCGCCGGTCGGTATCTGCGTGCGGTCGGAAACCACCCACCAACGGCCATCAGGTGAACGCGCAAGATCGGCAGCGTAGAAATGGAGGAAAATATCCTCCGGCATGCGCAGGTTGTGGCAGGGACGCAAAAAATCCGGCTGCGCAAACACCAGCGCCGGGGACAGCCAGCGGGAACGGATGAGATCCTGCGGCCCGTAGCAATCGGCGAGGATGCGGTTCAACAGCATCGCGCGTTGAATCAGCCCGGCTTCGAGCGACCGCCATTCGTCCGGCGCGATGACGAACGGAATCGGGTCCAACTGCCATGGGCGTTCCATGCCGCGCGGATCGCCGTAGACATTGTAAGTGATGCCCTGCTCATGAACGAAACGCTGGCTGGTTTCCCAGCGATGCTGCAGTTCCGCCGGGCTGAACTCCGACAACGTGCTCATCAACCGCGCATAATGCGGCCGAACCGGACCGCTCTCCGCGAGCAATTCGTCGAACGCGGGTGCGCTCCGTTTGTAGCTGGCCAGGAAACCCTGCGGCAGCGGCGCCGTTTTTCCAGCGGCGCTGGCTTCGCCCGTCATTGATTGGGACTGCATCATGGGCGCATCGTGCGTTGTTGGCTTGTCATCGGCGTCAGACATTACGCAAATCCAGGGTAAACGGAAAATCCGGATTTGCCTTTACCGGCGGAATTTCCATCCGGCCCGGCGTGTGGACCTGACGGAAGAAGCGCGTCAGGCGGCGGCTCTCGGCCTCGTAACTGTTCACCGGAAAGGTGTCGTAACCGCGTCCCCCGGGATGCGCGACGTGGTAGGTGCAACCTCCAAGTGAGCGCCGGTTCCAGGCGTCGTAGAGGTCGAACCGCAACGGCGCGTGCGAAGGCACCGTGGGCTGCAGGCAATGCGGCGGCTGCCAGGCGCGGTAACGCACGCCCGCGACGCCCTCGCCGTTCGTGCCGGTCGGATGCAACGGCACGCGATGGCCGTTGCAGGTGATGGCGAAACGGTCGCCAACCAGACCGCGCGCCTTGACCTGCAGTCGTTCCAGCGAACTGTCAACATAACGCACGGTGCCGCCGCCGCCCGGTTCCTCGCCGAGCACGTGCCACGGTTCAAGCGCGGTGCGAAGTTCGATCTGCAAATCGCGCTGCTCCAGATCGCCGATGCGCGGGAACCGGAACTCGAAGTGCGGCGCGAACCAGTCGAACTCGAACGGATAACCAGCCTCGCGCAAATCGGACACCACGTCCTTGAAATCGGTCTCGCAAAAATGCGGGAGCATCCAGCGGTCATGAATGTCCGTGCCCCAGCGGACGAGACCGTTGGAGTAGGGTTCCTTCCAGAATTTGGCCACCAGGCCGCGCAGGAGCAGGTGTTGCGCGAGGCTCATGCGCGCGTGCGGCGGCATCTCGAAGGCGCGCATTTCGACCAGGCCGAGCCGCCCGCCGCTGCTTTCGGGCGAAAAGAGTTTGTCGATGCTGAACTCGGCGCGATGCGTGTTGCCGCTGGCGTCAATCAGCAGGTTGCGGAAGACGCGGTCCACAATCCACGGCGGCACCCACTGGCCCGGGCCTGGAATTTGTTTGAACGCGACTTCCAGTTCATACAGCGAATCGTTGCGGGCCTCGTCCACCCGCGGCGCCTGGCTGGTCGGGCCAACAAACAGACCACTGAACAGCCAGCTCAACGACGGATGGTTCTGCCAGTAGGCCAGCAGCGAACGCAGCAGATCCGGCCGGCGCAACACCGGTGAATCCGGCGGCGTGTCGCCTCCAATGATGATGTGGTTGCCACCGCCGGTGCCGGTATGGCGTCCATCGAGCATGAATTTTTCCGTGCCGAGCCGCGTCTGGCGCGCCTCCTCATAAAGCACCGTCGTGCGTTGAACCAGTTCGTCCCACGACTTGCTCGGATGCATGTTGACTTCAATGACCCCGGGGTCGGGCGTCACGGCCAGCTTGTTCAGGCGCGGATCCTTGGGCGGCGTCTCACCCTCGATGATGACGGGCACACCCATTTCCGTGACGGCGGTTTCAATGCCGGCGATGAGGTCGAGGTAATCCTCAGTGGTCGTTACCGGCGGCATGAAAACGTGCAGCCGCCCGTCGCGCGGTTCGACGCACATCGCCGTGCGGATGATCCAAGGCGCGCTTTCACCCTGGACCGGGCGGCGGTTCGGGTCGATCTCCTTCGGCAATTCCGGCCGCTCAAGTTCCTGGGCGCGCTGGCCCGGACCGTGGCCGGCAGGCACCGGTGCGCCGCCACCGCGCATGAACCGCTGCCCGGCGCGATATGGAAATTCCTTCGGCAATTCCGGCAGCTTTTTCTGCGAGGGATCCTGCTGCCAGATCCACGGATAATCCTTTTCCGCCACCCACGGAATCGAATCAATGGGCAGGCGCAGGCCCATCGGCGAATCACCGGGGATGAGCCAGAGCGTGTCGTCGTCGCGCAAAAACCATGAGCCGGACATCCAGCCGGGCTGGTTGCCGTACCACGTGCGCTTGATGGGCAGCGAGTAACCGACGGCTTCTCCGAGCCCCTGTTGGAAGATCCGCGCGATGCGCTCGCGCTCCTGCTTGTTCTTGAGATTCGATTTTTCCGGCGTGATGTTCGATGGAAAGCGGCGTTCCTTCCACAGGTAGTAAAACGCATCTTCATAGGCAGGGATCAGATATTTTGGATCCGCGCCAACCACCCTGGCAATGCGGGAAAGCAATTCCTTCGCTTCCTTGGGCCCATGCCCGTAGTCCTTCGCTTCGTCGGCGATGAGCGAGTCATCCTTCCAGATGGGCACGCCGTCCTTGCGCCAGTAAGCCGCCAGCGACCACCGTGGGAGCGGTTCGCCCGGATACCATTTGCCCTGGCCGTAATGCAGCAGCGAGCCCGGCGCGAATTGTTTCCGCAGGCGCTTGATCAGTTCGCCGGAAAGCACGCGCTTTTTTTGCGACACGGCGGTGAAATTCCATTCCGCGCCGTCCGGGTCGTCCACCGAAACAAACGTCGGCTCGCCGCCCATGGTCAACCGGACGTCGTTTTTGTCCAGATCGGCGTCAATCGCGTGGCCGAGCTGCTCAATGCCCTCCCATTGCTCCTCGGTGTAGGGCTTGGTGACGCGCGGCGATTCGTAAATGCGTGTGACGCCCATCTCGAAGCTGAATTTGCATTCGCACTCGTCCACTGCGCCGCTGATGGGCGCAGCGCTCGTCGGGTCGGGCGTGCAGGCAAGCGGGATGTGGCCTTCGCCCGCGAGCAAACCGCTCGTCGGATCGAGGCCGATCCAGCCGCCGCCGGGCAGATACACCTCGCACCAGGCGTGTAGATCGGTGAAATCCTTTTCCGCACCGCTGGGACCGTCGAGCGCCTTCACATCGGCCTTGAGCTGCACGAGGTAGCCGCTGACGAAGCGCGCGGCAAGCCCGCAATGCCGGAACAACTGGCAGAGCAGCCAGGCGGAATCGCGACACGAACCGCTCATTTTTTCGAGCGTCTCCTCCTGCGTTTGCACGCCCGGTTCCAGCCGGATGGTATATTTTATGTCCTGCCACAGGCGCTGATTGACGGCCACGAGGAAATCGATGGTGCGCAGCTTTTTTTCGTCGGGAACTTCAAGGCGTTGCTGCGTCGTCCGCCGCCCGGTTTCGCCCAGCACCCCGCGCCGGATTGCCGCCAGGTACTTCATGAACTGGGGCGTCAGCCAGCACTTGCGCTGGAAGGGCGCGAGCTCGTGATCCAGCGCGGGATCGTATTCGAACGGAAATTTCTCCGCCTGCGGCTCGAGGAAGAAATCGAACGGATTCAACACCGCCATCTCGGCGACCAGATCCACCTCCACACAGAACTCGCGCGTCGGCTGATCAAAGACCAGCCGCGCGGCATAATTCGACTGCGGGTCCTGAATCCAGTTGATGAAATGTTTTTCGGGCGTGACCTGCAGCGAATAGCTTAAAATGCGGGTCCGGGAATGGGGCGCGGGACGCAACCGCACGACTTGCGGGCCGAGATTGACCAGCCGGTCGTATTGGTAGTGGGTTTTGTGGTGGAGCGCAACGTGGATGGACATGTTATAAATACCCCTCGATCGGTTCCGCGCCGAGCGTGCCGGAAAGTGTTTTCAGGTAATCGGGCGATTCAATTTCCTCCAGGGTCTTTTTGGCACGCGTCAACCGGCCGGCGATGCCGAGTTGCGCGGCGACATCCGCGTGGCTGGCCTTGTGCAAAAAGTGGCCCAGATATTCAACGTGCCGCTTCCACAGCCCCCGATCGACGGACTGTTTTGCCTTCAGTCGCGCCGCATACCAGTCGCTCGCCAAAAGATAATCGCGCGTGAACAGCTTCCGGACGTCCGGATGGTCGAGCCCCTTGCCTTCCCAGGCCTCATTTAACATGATGTGGAGCAAGGCCTTCAACGGCGGACAGGCTTGGGCGATGCTGCCGTCGTCGAAATACATCTGCGCCACCCGCTTTTGCGTGGTCACGATGTTGTCCATGCCGTCGGCGAAAACGTCCAAGCCCTGGAGCTCGGGCCGCAGCATTTCGTCGGTGAAAACGACGTGCGGGTGGTTGAACACGCGGCCAAAAAAGGCGCGGGCGAAACGGGCGTTGATGCGGTAACCGAGCCGGCTGGCCAGCACCTTTTTACCGGCATGCTCGAAATCCGCGCATTTCTCCAGATAGCCATTCGCCACCAGAAATTGCGGGTCGCGTTCCTCCGGAGACATGCGGCACCAGACTTCCGGCACCAGCAGGCTGACGTCATGGTCCACCCGCACCTTCGGGCCGACATAGCCAGCCGCGGTCACGAAGGCGTGGTGACCAGTGAGGATATACGAGACGAGCGCGTTATTCAGGTCGATGATGGGCGGCAGCGCGTTGAATGGACCCTTGGTCAGGGCGCCTTCCGAACCCGCACCGGTGGTGGAGGGCGATTTGCCGGTCATGCTGCAGATGAATTCCATGAACAACTCCGGCAGCTCGAAGTAATGGATCGGGTTGTAGCACGCGAGCGAGCGGATGCCGGTCTCGGGCGGATTGTTGCGGCGCCCCGGCAACACAGCGGCAACGGGATTGTACAGGGGCTTGCCCGGCGGCAGGCGGCGGCGCAGGCGCGCGGCCATTTCCGCCAGATAACTTTCCCGCGGATTGACCAAATCCGGCCGGAGCTGGAGATAACGCGGGTTTTTGGTCGGCTTGCCGTCCACGATCCGGGGATTCGCGGAACATACGAAGTAACCCGTGCCCCGCTCGGCCACACTCTGAATCAGCGCCTGCATCGGTTCGGTGAACTGGTGGAACGCAATCGCTTCCTCAATCATTTCCTGCGCGGCCTTCGCCGGCAGCGGCTCGTAATTCGAAAAGAAATTGTCCGGCCGGGAAAAATCGGCCTCGGTCTGCTTGTCGTAGCCACGATGGATCGCATCATCCGGACGTTGAAACAGCCGGGTCTCGGTGTTATGGACGAATTTCAATGACAGGCCCCGGACGGATGCCGCCTCGGGCACGTTCTCAAGCCAGCCGGCCGGCACGACCACCGAAGCGGTGATGTCGTCCTCGGCTTGGAGCTTCAGCGCCGGATTAAAATCCTTGCGCAGGCCGAACGTGCGCCACAGTCCGTCCGCGTCGAAGCCGACGCGCAGGTAGGTGGTGACCAGTTTGCGATTGTCGCATTTCAATTCGTTCGCCGGTTTGCCATTGATGATGTCCACGCTGAAATGGTCGCGCCATTTCGCACCCCACTCGGGCTTGTAATAACGCTTCACGACGAACACCAGTTCCTTGAGATATTGCGGGACACCTTCCAGCCAGGCGTTGTATTCCGGCTTGTAGTCCTGCTCGTCCGGCGTGAGCAGTTTGATGACCGACCCCAGCGACCGTTCCGCACTGAGAATCAGGCGCTTGTCCACCCGCGTCGAATCCTTGAACCGCCCGCCGTGGTCGCGCTCGATCAACTCGGCGACCTGGTCAAAATCCTTTTTGAAATCGGCGACAAACACCGGCCCGGTGAGAATGGCGTCGGTGATGGGTTTGGAAATTTCGGATTTGCCGCCTCCGGAGACGGTGCAGGGTTTGTGGCACAAGAGGCCTTCCGCCACGGCGCCGACCAGCCGCCAGGCCCGACCGGGACCGGGCTTTTCCATGCGGACCTTGTAACCCGAGGGGCGGACGTAAGTCTTGCCAGGCAGCAGCTTGATGCCGCACCCGCTCTTGCCGCCGGGCCAGGTGATTCGTTGCTTGTCCAAGTCAAAACGCGCGTCCTCCGGCACATAAATGATGTCCGGGTGTTTTTTGTCCACTGCATAACCCTCGGGCTTGAGCTCGATGAATTCGCGATACAGCGAGCTCACCTCGGCAAACGAATGGCCGGCGCGTTTGACGTGGATGTCGCCGCTGAATTCCTCGCCCAGATCATAGGCGGGGAAAACGAGCGCGCCGCCCGCGTGCTCTTCTTCGCAGGAGCCATAAAGATTGGCCGCGTAACTGATCTGCGTTTTGACCTCCTTCTTGCAATAACCGTAGTAATTGTCCGCAATGAGGGTGACAATGACGCCGGTTTTGTCGCGGCAGGTGAGCTTGAAGGCCTGGCCGTTGTTGTAAAACTCCCACTCGTCCTTCCAGCACATGCCGTCGCGGCGCTGGCGTTCGGTGGCCTGGTCCCAATGCGGCAGACCCACGGATTTCTTGGTCGCCTTGGTCAGATGCGGCGCAAGGATCACGCAACCGGTGTGGCCGGGCCAGTGCTCCACGTCCAGGCCCGCATCGTTTTCGGGCAGGTTTGGATCGCCGCCATTGCCAAAGATGCTTTCAACAAAATCGAGGTTGCTGACGAGGCTGCCGGGCACGAAAAAGCGGACTTCCATGCTTTTCTTCGGCGTAAAACCGGGCACCTCCGGACAGACCACCGGCCGGAGCAGGAGCGACACGAAACATTCGGCGGGCTGCGCCTGGGTGGCGGTGAACGGCAGCCGCATCAACGAACGCGGCGGGTTGAACGCGAGGCTCAACATCTTCCCGAAAACGGCCTTCGGCACGCCGATCTTGTCGTCGGGAACCGGCAACCCGCCTTCAGCCACGTGAAAGATGCCCTGGGTGGTGCGGCGGTCGCTGCGCGGGTTGTGCAGCACGCCCTGCTCCACGCGGTAGGAGTTGACGATCTCCGAGGCAAACTCGTCGCGGTCCACTGGCAGCGACAGCACGCGCGCCATCCCAGGCCGGTCGAGCGTGAATGTGTGCAACGGCAGCTTTGTCACCGGCACATCCTGAAGATAATCGTAGAGAAACGTCTGGATGCGCCGGTCGGCCGGGCAAAGATGATTGGCCAGCAGGCGCTCCTTCTCCTGATATTGCGCGACCAGATTGGAAATGATGTCGCCAAACTCCGAGGGGCTGCCCGTGGCCGCCGGCTGGAAACCCAGCAGCGCCAGTTTGACATTGATGTAATCAATCAGGTGACCGGGTGAAGAGGTGGTGGAGGTCATGCGGTTTCGGTCTCCAAATACCGGATGCGCTTGTGCACGTCCGTGTTCATCGAGTGATATGGTTGCGCGAGGTTGCCGGGATCAAACAGAGTCGAACGCATGTGCTCCGCATCGTCGTTCCCGATGGCGTCGGTGAAAATCGGCAACAAATAATCAATGCCCAGCTTCGAAGGTGTCATCAGGAGCGGATCGTAAAGTGTCGTATGCAGGGAACGCGCAT
>Ga0181522_10000988_pt1 | contig 18419 bp, 9 predicted proteins | sample PEATcosm2014_Bin_27_FD_121103 | JGI IMG/M metagenome (GOLD analysis project Ga0181522, IMG submission 121103) | Peatland microbial communities from MTU Mesocosm Facility, Houghton, MI, USA - PEATcosm2014_Bin05_10_metaG | ecosystem: Environmental > Terrestrial > Soil > Wetlands > Peat | place... | reverse complement strand
GCCCCTCTTTCTCAAGTCCGTCGGCGAGGGCGCCGCGACCGAGGTCTTCGCCGCAGTGAGCCCCAAGGCAGTGCCGATGGCGGGCAACTACCTTGCCGACTCAAATGTGTTGAAGCCGCGCGCCGATTCAGAAGACGCAGCGCTCGCCACCCGGTTGTGGGCGGAGTCAGAGAAGATCGTTCTGGCGCTCTAAAGAAAGTCAGGTTGCGAAACCACGGCCACAAAAACCCTGGAGGGCTTGTACTTTCTGAAACCACCTGCATCACTCAAGAATTCCTATTATAAGGCACACTTATTCCTGCGTGGCGAGTTTTTGTTCGGTTCTACCGGGCCAGCTTCTCTTTCAATTTGCGATATCAGGTCAAAGCACGTTTCCAAGACGAAGCAGGTTCAAACGCGCATTGTCGATTTAGCACTCATCGAGAATCACCAAGACGGAAAGCGCGTTCTCGGTACCTATCCCTGCGGTCTACAGAACAAGGCCCGTCTTCTATGATGGAAGGTAGAGGAAAGATGGGACTCAGGGAGTACGAGATTTCTGCGAATGACATCTTTTTGCACGTAACTGAGCTTGGGGACGGGCCAGTCGTTCTTTTCTGTCACGGGTTTCCGGACACCTCTTATACGTGGCGACAACAGATGAAAGCCGTCGCGTCAGCCGGCTTTCGCGCGATTGCTCCAGACATGCGCGGATATGGGCGCAGCTCAGCTCCATCCGACTCAACCTTGTATACGCCGCTGCAGACGGCGGGTGACCTCGTCGGACTCCTCGATGCGCTGAATATTCCCAGCGCCGTGATCGTGGGTCACGACTGGGGTGCAACCCATGCATGGAATGCCGCCATGATGCGTCCGGATCGATTCACAGCCGTGTTCTGCCTGAGTGTGCCTTACTTTCCGCGCGGTGATGTCAGCGTCTTCGAGCGCATGCGCACATCTGGACATGCAAACGATTTCTATATGTTCGAACAGATCAAACCGGAAGCGGATCAAATTTGGGCCGACGCTGCTGTAACTATTCCGGGGGTTTTGTATTGGGCATCAGGTTCCGCCCCAGCCGAAATGCGATGGAGCCCTCTCGATCCCGCACGAAGTCTTCACCGTCCCGCTCCTGGGCCGTTGCCGTCATGGGTGGAACCAGATTATGTGGCCCACAACATTGCGGAATTCAAACGCACTGGTTTTCACGGTGCACTGAACTACTATCGGGCCGCCGAATTATATTTCTACCTCTCCGCCGCGTGGAAAGGCGCGAAGATCACCCAGCCCTCGTTTTACATCTCGGGTAAGGCCGACGGTTTGGCGGCACTCTATCCCCCTCTTGGGAAGCTTCGCGCCGGCCTTCCGGGCCTCGTTGGGAACCTCGAACTCGACAATGTAGGCCACTGGATACAACACGAGGCCTCTGCCGAAGTCAGCGAACAGCTTGTGAAGTTCGTGCGCGCGGTAAACTCTGCCTAAAGGAGCTCGCGTTGACACCATCCTTCACACTAACCGACATGACGTTCAGTTCGCCACGTCACACGACGCACTACTGGCAGGCCGGACCTGCTGGCGGCCCATTCATGATCTTCCTCCACGGCTGGCCCGAGATCGGCTTGGTGTGGCGCGCGCAGATCGAGACCTTCGCCTCTGAAGGCTGGAATTGCATTGCGCCAGACATGCGGGGCTACGGCGGTTCGTCTGCGCCCACTACCTCCAATGCCTATGCCCTCAAAGAGATCGTTGAGGACATGGTTGAATTGCATGACCATCTCGGCGCCAGCCCGGCCATCTGGGTCGGGCATGACCTTGGAAGCCCGGTTGTCGGGGCGCTGGCCGCACATCACGCGAAGCGATGCCGCGGCGTCGTATTTATCTCCGTCCCTTACGCACCCCAGGCCTTCGCGTTGCCCAGCCTTCTGCCGTTCATCGACCGCCACCTCTATCCGGCCGATCAGTATCCGGACGGACAATGGGATTACTACCATTTCTATCTAACCCATTTCGACCAGACGGTCAGCGACTTCAATGCTGACATCCCGGCGAGCCTCGCGGCGATATACCGCAGTGGGAATCCCGAATCAGTAGGCAAGGTGTACCGGTCTGCGCTCATCACGCGCAATGGCGGTTGGTTCGGTTCGGAGCACCGCGCCCCAACGGTGCAACCTGATCCCACGCTCTGGCCGCATGCCGATTTTGCCTCCGTGATCGAAGCGTTCCGCGTTACCGGATTCCGGCCAGGCAATTCCTGGTACCTGAACGATAGCGCCAACCTCGCCTACGCGAATGCGGCGCCGGATAGCGGACGGCTGCGTCAGCCCGTGCTCTTTATCAATGGGGACTTCGACGGCCTCTGCGACATCACCCACAACCGTTTCGGCGAGCCCATGCGCAGCGCTTGCCAGGACCTAACCGTGACAAATTTGCCCTCTGGCCACTGGTTGCCCCTCGAACGCAAGGCAGAAGTTATCCAGGCTGTGCGCTCCTGGCTGGTAACGAAGGCTCTGTAATCTTTGGCGATCGGCAGCAATCCTTAAGGAAAAAATGAACACACTCACCACAGCTCACGCCTGCAGCCCGCTTTCTTCTATGAAAATCAATCACGCAGCCATCCGCGTGCCGGACTTTGACGCAGCGGTTGTCTGGTATGCCGACAAGCTCGACTTTCGCTTGAAGCAATCGGTGTCCGTTGCCGGGCTCAGATTCGGTTTTCTGTACCCCGCTGGAGACGATAGTTTCCATTTCGAGCTGATGGCCGGGCCGGGCGCAGCGAAACGCCCCGCTTATAAGGATCTGCATGATAGTTACAACATGTCTGGCTGGCACCACCCGGGTTTCAGCGTCGATAGCGTTGACGATGTCATCGATGAATTGAAGCATCGAGACGTGACGATCGCCAGCGGGCCACACGATGTCCCCGCAATGGGCCTACGCGTGGCCTTCTTTGTAGATCCCTGGGGCAATCTTTTCGAGGTGATCCAGACCATCACCAAATAAGGTCAACGGGCGATCCCCGCGCTCTTTGATCCGATTGTCCTAACAGGTGAACTAACAGCTAAAGTCGTTCATGTCGGCATCTCGTCAGTGATCATCGCTGACGAGATGCGTGTTTCCTAAACAAACGCACCGGCGTTTGCACAATCTGATCGACATATCTCGACTTTTTATACCGGCCAGTCTTGGGTCTTCTTGCGAGTTCCAGTCTGCGCCGATGCAAGCACGTCATCCATGAGCTTCGCTAAGTGGACGGCATGCTGGAAATCAGGGGCAGTTGCGGTTCCCGAGGATATGTCGTTTCGGAGGGCCGCATACATAGCAGCGACATTGGCAGCCTCTGCCGGCATCAAGGCCGATTCACCCTCCTCCAAAGGCTGCGGTTCGCCGAACAAGGAGAGAGTAAGCCTGCCGGACTGAAAGCCTCGCACAGCCCCACCCCCAACAACAAGATCGCCAAGCTCCCCCGTCACTTCCATGCGGAACAGTACTTCCTGAGGTTGCCGTCCGCCTGTTACCTCGATCGACACGCTTGCATCGCTTCCGCCGCGAGCTTGAACGAGCAAATGGTCGGGCGCCGACCGCGCTTGTGTTGTTGGAGGGTTGCCAACCTGAACTTCCGGGTATTGTATTGTGGTCAGAGCGGTTAGGTCGGACCAAGGGCCAAGCAACGCGATAGTGAAGTCGATGGTATGGGCGCCTTGAATCGTCACCAGCGTAGCTCCATTCTTGGCATCCTCCGCAAAAGCCATCGCTGCTTCAACCTTTGGACCAAAAGCCACGGTGGTGGAGAGGACTCGAGCGCTAAGCGGTCGACCGATCGCTCCAGAGCGAACCAGCTCGCGTGCACGAAGAAGCGCGGGGTTGACGCGTGTTTGTAGGCCAATGGCCACGTGGACATTCGCAAGCTGCGCAGCTTTCGCCAGTTCTTCCGTCTCGGCGAAATTACGTCCGAGCGGCCATTCGCAATAAACGTGTTTTCCTGCCGTAAGCGCTGCCAGCACTAAGTCACGATGATCGGGGACTTTCACGGCGATGGTGACAATGTGGACGTTTGGATCTCGAATCAGGTCTTTGCCATCGGCGTAGCTCGCCTTCGCGCCGAAAGCTTTAGCAGCAGCATCAGCCTTCGCCTGACTGCCTGAGTCGACCGCGGCGACCTCCAAGCCCGCAAGCTGTTGGACTGCCGGAACGTGGGCAAGTTTCGCCCAACCTCGCTCCGCGCTTGCGCCGATGATTCCAACTCCCAGTGGCTTTGCCGTTTGGTCTCCGGTTCGGCGCGGCAACACTCTGGCGGGCCGACTCGTCATGATTATTCGATAGTCATTCCCGCCAAACGGTTCAAACTTAGGGTCCGCTGTTCAGGACGATTCTTACAGTCATGAGATTAATAACGAGAAGTCGGCTTGAACGAAGCCGCGTTGCGGCAGACGCTTTCGCGTGCTAGGTGTCAGCGGCGTGTATGAAGGGAGAAGGTTGGGTCATAAGGAGCTAACCTATGCCCCACCTTCGCAAAATGATGCTCGAGGAACTCGAGCGTCGTAATTACGCTCAGAGTACCATACACTGCTACCTCCGTGCCGTGACTGAGTTTTCCCTTCACTTTCACCGCCCTCCCAACCAGTTAGGACCGGAGCACATCCGCCACTATCAAGCCCAGCTATTCGGCCGGCGAAAGCTAGCTCCGAGCACGGTGACGCAACACCTCGCCGCTTTGCGATTCTTCTACATCAAGACGCTGAGGAAACCATGGAGCATCGCCGAGACTCCGTACCCCAAGAAGGTACAACGTCTGCACATCATCCCCAGCTCGGAAGAAATCGCCCAGCTGATTGACTCCGCTCTGACTCCCTTTCATCACATTATGTTGATGACGCTGTATGCCACCGGAGTGCGGCGCGCGGAGTTGACTCGACTGAAGATCACCGATATCGACAGTCGGCGAGTCGGCGAATGATCATCCACATCCAAGGCGGGAAGGGGCGCAAGGATCGTGACGTTATGCTTAGCCCAAAGTTGTTGGAAGCCTTGCGCGAGTATTGGCGAGGGCTGAGGCGCAAACCCACAACCTGGTTATTCCCGGGCGGTCGCTGGCACACTGCCAATCATCCCATTACCCCCAAGGTAGTGTGGAATTGTGGAATGCCTGCCACACGGCTGCCCAGCGAGCGGGCATCCGCAAGAAAATCCATCCGCATACGCTGCGCCATTGCTTCGCCACTCATTTGCTGGAGGCAGGTGAGCAGTTGGGTGTGCTGTTCGGTTTCAGAAATTGCTCAAACGGTTAACCGAAACCCGGCCTTCATTGGCCGTGCCGGGTATTGAACATCGATTTCTACAACTAATGTTACAGAAGCGGTCCTGGGTGAGTCGGGTGAAAGTCCCGAACGTCAGGACCGTTGGTTCCGTGTGAAGCTAACACCGGCAGTGACAAACGACAGTGCTCCCAAGACCACGAGGCAGGTCCAAAGGCTGACACTCCTTTTTCCTGTTGCCTGGCATTTCTTTATAAAAAGGCTAATGGGCGTTCTCCGGAAGTCGAGTTTTATGCAACGCCTCCTGGATTTATCCGTTCGCTGTGGGGCGAACAGCCCGAAACGGGACAAGCCCAGTCTCTACACGTCGTTTTTTCCGCAGGCTGCTAAAGCGCAGGGAAGACCTTAGTTGCTACTGCGATCGGGTTGGTCACTGGTGGTGTTTTGCTCTCTCCAGGCGGCGGAGGAATCGCACTCTGACGTTCCAATTGCGCTCGTTCCAGGGCAGCATCAACAAGTTCGCAGAGAAATGCCCGGGCGCCTTCAGCATCCGCGGCCGGTAACGGAGGCTGACTCATCGCTGTATGCCATTCGTTGGGAACGGAATTCTTAGTAGCAGATCCTACTATCTGGCGCGTGGCCTTAGCACCCACAAATTCATCCACCACAAATTGCCCGTGCCCTACAATTGAAGGAGCCGCGTTGACGGCCAAGATCCATTTTCCAGGCTTCGGGTTGTGCACCGCGATCGTTGCCTTTGACGCCGCGATTCCGGCATAGTCCGAGAAAAAGCATGCGCCAGAAGTGCAGTCGTAAAGGAAAAGTTCCAGGTCGCTGGCGCCAAGCTCCGCCCTCGCGTCGAATTCCAGAATCCCAGCGTCTTTGGGAGCGTTTACTTCAATCAGGTTTGGTTCCCCGGTAGGATTGAACGGCGCCTTGCGCGATGTAAGAGTCCCAGGATATACATCGACCACCGGTTCGATGAGGTTGGCGCCGGTATTCTTCAAGTGAAACGAGACCTTGTCGGCCTCTTCTTTTTTCATTTCTAAGTCCCCGCGGAGCGCGGAAACGATTACGGCGTATTTCGCTTCCTCGGTGGATACCTCTTTGCTGTCCTGTGCCCTCCATCCGCTATCGTTGGTGAGAGTCAGACTCCAGGTTCCGGAGGACGGCCGCGGAACCACAAATGTATATTTTCCAGTTTTTAGAGTCTTAAACATATTCGTTGGGCGGTTTGGCACCATCTGCGACGGGTCCAAAGAGCGCAGCATGGGTGAAAGCGCCCCCTGCGTGATATCAACGTCAACCTTCAGGGCCTGAGTTCCGTCAGGAACGGACAAGTAATAGTCGTTCGATCTCATGAGCGATACCGCGCCCTGCAGCTTCAGAAAGTTCCCGGCGGTGGAGGGAATAGGCTGCGGCACAACGACTGTCGCCAGCGTGCGGACAACGATCGCACCGGTTTCCGGGTCGTGGATATTCAGGATTGCGCTGTGTGGGCCATATGAACTCACTGCTATCTTTACCGGCAATGCGACGGATTCGTTCAACGGGAGTGTGATGGAAGTCGCCGACTTGAAGGTGCCGTCGTTCCCTGTCCAGCTGATTTTGTAGGGGCTCGGTGCGGCGGGGCCGCTTTCCCGCTCTAGGTGCAAGCTACGCTGGCCCGTTTGTCCAGGCGTCCATCCCGACAGCTCCAGAAGCCCTCCGCCTTCGCTGGGATGCCGCGCATATTTCGCCATCGGATATACCAGTGGGCCCGTAATCTTAATCAGAGGGATGTTGATCTTGCTTTGCATCTCTTTCCAAGCCGCTTCTACGTTTAGAATGCCCGCTCCCTGGGCAAACGCCGGCGTGTCCGGCAGGAATTGCGCGCTGCTTCTCAGGGCCCGGCCCATTGACTCCAGGGAAACAGTTTCGCCCTCCTGCCGAGCCGCACTTTCCAGCAGGGCTGCCACTCCAGCCGCATACGGGCCGCTCGCGGAGGTGCAACAGCTGATCTGATAGCAGGGCGGCAAAACCACTTTGGGGGAATTTTTCGGCAATGCGATCTTCGAGACGGGCGCTCCGTAGGAATAAGCGCCGACGCAGACATCGGCTGAAATACGGTGCATGGGAGCGATAAAGTCTGGTTTCAGAGTTCCTCCGCCTCCAGGGCCTTCGGCGGAAAGAGGGTGCTTGATGACGCGATCGAGAGTTCCTGCGCCAAAAAGAGCGGAATAGGTAGACGGGGACATGGATCCACCCACGGAAAAGACACCCTCCAGTCCTGAAGCTTGCCCCAACGCCGGAAGATTGTTGCCCCCGGAATGGAAGATGGGCTTGTGGTATGTACTGGCTATCCGGTCGAACATCAAACTGTAAAATTCGGAACCGATATCCGGAACCGGCGAGAGGCCGCGCGAGTCGGTCATGACGTCCACATCCGGACGGCTCGCGATTTCGATATATCCCTCAACAAAGTCCGATGCCCGGTTCTTACCCGCCTGGTTGCGCACAAACATGACACGCGCATTGGGCGCGACGCCTGAGGCGACGCCATCTTCGGTACGCGACCCAGCGGCTACGCTGGCCGTCATGGCCTGATGGCCGCCTCGCGATGGATACAGATGGAGCGTGTCCGGCGCCCGGCCCTTGGCCACGACGAACTCGATCTTTTTCTTTTCCGGGTAGGTCAGGTTTAGATAGCCCACATCGAAATGCTCATTGACGTCGTGCATCACGGTTTCCTTCTCAAACGACGCATCGCCGTCTGTGTCTATCCAGATTTCCCCGGTCGCCTGATCCCACAGCACGGCAAAGTCTTCATGCACACTGCCGCCAGATGGAGCTGAAAAAATTCCAAAGTGAAATGTCCCGCTTCGAGGAAGAATGTAAGTCCGTCCTTTGACCGTGTACCAGGTGGTGTCGCTGTGAATCGTCGTTTTCATGTCGATGCGGGTGTAATCCTGCCCTGACAAATCGACAGTGTTAATGATTCCGGCGATCTTGGGGATCGGCGTGCCGTCCAGGGCCTTGGCGGACTTCATCGTAGGATGAGTGAACTCAGGCAAGGCGCTTTCGAGAAGCGCGATCGTCACCCCACGGCCGTCCCACGAGGGATGCTGCGAAAGCCATTCTCCGACGCCGGTTTCTTCTTCCCCCGTGTAACCGTAAGCGAGCGACTCCGGGACCGTCAGCGTGGGCAGATCCTTTTGCTCCTCTTTTTGGGTCATTGGATCGCCCCCAAGCGCCCGGCTCTCATAGCGCCGATACATCTTGGCAATATCTTCCGACTGGCCTTCCTGGTCCCATATCATGTTCGCGTTGGATGCGATCTGAAAGGCTGCGATCAAGGGGGCTTCCACCAGGGCGCTGAGTCTTTCGCTTGCGATCTGTATGCGCAGATAACCGGTGGGAACGTCTTCCCGCAAAATCACGCCGCCCGCACTGGCGACCGCGCGCTTCAGTTCGTCCAGTTTACCCACCTCAGCAATGAGCATCACCTCAATTGCAGTCTCTTTGTCGACCGCCGCCCGGTTGAAGAGTTGACGGTTACTGAATGACATCGTCGAGGAAGAAGAATCTTTCTGCGAGTACAGCCATACTGGGCTGGCGATGGAGATCAGAAGAGCAACCTTTGGAAGCAATGCGCGATACGCATTCAATTCACACCTCGCCTCAGAAAGTTCCTGGTTTTCAGAAGAATGCCCGAATCGCCTCGCTTTTGTACCACTCCTCCGATTTTCCCTTGGACCTCGGACAATTTCGTCCGGCCCCATAGCTTGTCTTGGTACAGCGCGCCGTCCAGCCGTGCAAACTATAGGAGAGGAGACAGCAAAAAGCGATTGTCCAAAATAATGCATCCCGCTTCATCACGGAGAGATCCCTGCCCAATATCGCCCTCTCCAGACCTCCGCGCTGCAAAGATAAAAGATAGAAGACGGCAGATAGCAGACAGTTGACTTGCAGTTTTCAGACCACGTGTCCAGATGAGGACCTATGCATAGCTTGCAAAAGCTCAGCTACATTTGTGCACTGAGTTTGCTCGCATTAATCTGTCCGGCGGCGAGCGCCGAGACAGCGCCTCTTCAGGTTGAAGACGCCTTGGGCACACTGGCCCTGTCCGGTCGCATGCCGATCGCGTTGTCTCCGGATGGAGAGTGGGTTGCCTACACCGTCGAAGACAATCGCAAGCGAGAAAGCACTCAGGATGAGCGCTACCGGTTTTATACGCGCACCGGCGTATTTCTCGAGGCCGTCGGATGTGATGTGTGGCTGGCCAACACAAAGACCCATGAGTCTCGCGACCTGACCGAAGGCAAAGGCTCCAGCTCCAGTCCCGTGTGGTCGCCGGACGGAAAATATCTCGCCTTTTATTCCGACCGCAGCGGGACCCAACACGTCTGGCTGTGGGAAAGAGTCACCGGCCAGATGCGTCAACTCAGCGATGCAATCCCGCGGCCCTTTTTCAACTTTCAAGTTATCCGGTGGACGCCTGATAGCCGTTCCATTATTGCCAAAGTTCTGCCCGAAGGCATGGACGTGGAGCAAGCTGCGGACCTGATATCTCCGCCTCCAAGTTCGCCGACATCGGAGAAATCGAAAGCCACAAAGCCGGACGGCGTAACGGTCACGGTTTACAGTTCAGCGGAGACAACCAGAAAATCGAAGGAAGCGCCCGCAGAGAAACGGGTGGAGACCCGCGACTGGATGAACCGTTATGTGGGCGACGTAGTAGCGATCGATATCGCCAATGGAAAAATAGACCGCATCGCCACGCACCTGAAACCCCTCGGCTATTGGGTCTCGCCGGACGGCAAGTACGTTGCCTACATGGCATGGCAAGGCACGGAAGAGAACACGCAACAGGCCGTTTACCAACTCAGCCTCTTCGCTTTTGCCGATCATAAATCGCGAGTGCTCGTTCCCAAGCTGAAGCAAGAATATGGGATCTCGGTAAGTTTTTCTCCGGCGAGCGATTCCATTGCCTACATGGACGGCGACGATTGTTATGTCGTGGCCCTTAACGGTGGCACGCCTACAAATCTTACTCCTGGCACTCATCCGAGTTTCAGCCACGAGCATCGGGCTCCGGTTTGGGACAATAGCGGTACCACTATTTATCTTCTCTCCACCGAAACTTACGGACGCCCCGGCACGGACACCGTCTGGTCGGTGTCGACCTCCAACCCCGTGCCGAAGATCGTTGCGAAAATTCCGGGACACATGGTTTTGGAGATTGCCGCGCCCACAGGAGGCGGCCGTTTCTGGTCTCCCGATGGCAATTCACTGCTGATCCTCGCCCGCAACGAGGAAACCAAGGAAGCTGGATACTTCAAAGTAAGTCTTGTGGGCGGCGAGGTAACTCCACTGTTCGAGGAGCCGCGCTATTTCGGTCGAGACAGTTTCTTTACCACCGATGTAACTCGCGACGGCAAGCTCGTTGCCTATGTCGCGCAGGATTCACAACACCCGGAAGATATTTGGATTGCCGGCCCCGATTTCAGTAATCGCCAGCAACTGACTCATATCAATCCGCAGACCGGTAAACTTGCGTTCGGGAAAACCCGCCTGATCCGATGGCGCGGTATTGACGGCCAAGAGCTTAAGGGAGGTCTGCTTCTGCCCGCCAATTACGAACAGGGCAAGCGCTATCCTCTGATAGTAGACGTATATGGCGGGTCGTTCCGTTCCGCTACCTCTTTCCGCTTTGGGTTGTCGGGTTCCGGGGTCGAGAATCTTCAGTTACTTGCCACTCGGGGGTATGCGGTCCTTCTGCCGGACACGCCGCTCAACAAAGGCACACCCATGAAGGACTTGCTTAAAACAGTGATTCCGGGCGTGGACAGGGCCATCGACATCGGTGTGGCCGATCCTGATCGTCTGGGCGTGATGGGCCACAGTTACGGCGGATACTCGACTCTCTCGCTGATCGTTCAGACCACTCGGTTCAAAGCGGCGGTCGACAGCGCCGGCCCGGCTGACCTTATCAGCTTCTATGGAGATCTGGACAAGAGCGGCGCCGCTGGAGGAATCGGCTGGTCCGAAACCGGGCAAGGCGGCATGGTGGGTTCTCCCTGGGAGTTTCGGGATCGTTACATCGAGAACTCTCCGCTCTTTTATCTGGATCGGGTCGAGACGCCAGTGCTGATTGTGCAGGGTGACATGGACCCAATATGGAAACAGGCGGATGAAGTCTTTGTCGCTCTGCGGCGTCTTGGCAAAGAAGTTGTTTATGCAAAGTATGCCGGCGAAGAACACTGGGAAGGCACCTGGAGCCTGGCTAACGCCAAAGACTACTGGTCGCGAGTGTTCGATTGGTTCGATCAGCATTTAGAAGGCGAGAGGCAGCCTGCCGGCAACCAAGGGAGCATTCAATAGTGCTTAACCACCTGATTTCTCGGAAACCGCTGCTAGCTGCGTTTCTAACGATCGTAAGTTCGCCGTTGATGGGCGCCACCAAACGCCCCATTACCCTGGAAGACATCGTAAACCGACGCGACATCAGCGAACAAGAGATGGCGCCCGATGGGAAAACAATAGCCGTGGTCATGAAAGATGCGGATATTACTGGAAACACTTATCACATGTCGTTGTACACGGTTTCAACCGCAACAGGAGATCCTCAACTGGTCCTGAAGACGGAATCCATCTCCAACCTGCGCTGGAAGCCCGATGGAAAGGTAATCACGTTCTTGGGAACTGAAGGCAAGGCGAGTCAGATACAACAAGTTTCGCCTGCGGGAGGCAAAGCTTCCCGTTTGTTCATCCATTCCGAGAATATCAGCTCCTTCGAATGGTCGCCTGACGGCAGAACCATTGCTTTGGTTTCTTCTGAACCGGTGACCGCTAACGAAACTGAGGCGGCAGCGAACAAAGGCATTTACTATGACGACCACGTCGCCTTTCCGGTGTGGGATTTCGTCATTCGCTCCTGGGTAAAAAAACCTTCCAAAGTGTGGCTTCGCGATCTTGCCGCGCAGACATCAAGAAAGCTCTGGGAACAGCCGGCGAGCATCAACAGTCATTTTCAAACCACATCGATCAGCAAGCTCGTGTGGTCACCCGATGGCAAGCGTATCGCAGCACAGATGAACGCTCCCATTTCCAGCTCGAAAAATGCTGCAGTCGCTTTTAACTCTCACATCGCCGTGATCTCAGCCGCTACCGGCGAAATCACGTTCCTAGAGTCGGAAAGCGGGATCGCTGTGCAACCGTCGTGGTCCGGCGATGGCCGCTCGCTTGCATTTATTTCCGAGACCGACACTCAAGGCAAGCCTCGGGACGGATTTACGTGGACGATTATGGTAGAGGATCTCGGCGGCGATCAGCCTCCTCGCGCACTCGCGCCCGAAGTGCCAATAGCCTCCAACGCTATGCTTTGGTGGTCACGCGATGGAAAGAGCATTCTATTCGGCGTGAATTCCCGCAACCATATCGGTTTCGAAAGCATTCCGGCAGCGGGAGGAACAATCACCCATCTTTCCACCACCGCGGATCACATTTCGGAATTCTCCTTGAGTTCGGACCAATCGAAAGTTTCGTGCATCATTCAGTCCCCGATGAAAGCCCCGGAAATCGGAGTGCTCAGCTTGCCCTCCGGCGAAGTGAAGAGACTTACTCATTTCAATGCCGCCTTCGATCAGATAGCGCTGGGTGAGGTTTCATCTCTTACCTGGGCGAACAAATACGGCTATGAAACCAATGGCTATCTGATCAAGCCAACCGGCTACGTCAGCGGAACAAAATATCCGCTGCTGATCATTGTTTACGGATTTCATGGAACCTTCATCACCGACGCGGAGTGGATCACAAGTTACCCAGCCCAAGCGTTCGCCGCCGACGGCTTTGCAGTGCTCATGATGAACCAGCCAAGGGAATACGGATGGCGGCGAGGGAATTTCGACCAGTTCCTTTTTGATCGGGACGAAAATGCCCTAGCCAGCATTGCCGCCGGAATAGACAAAGTGGCTGAAATGGGCATCGCCGATCCGCATCATACCGGGATGATGGGATGGAGTTACGGAAGCGAGCTTACAAATCTCGCCATGACTCGGACCAAGCTCTTCGCGGCGGCTTCCGCGTCCGGCGGCGGCGCTTACAACCCCGGTGAATACTGGCTTCTCGGGCAACCATTTCAATACTACATGGAAGGCATTATGGGCGGGTCGCCGTACGGCAAATACGACCACAAATATGATGAGCTTTCTACCGCGGCCCATGCGGAGCGGGTGACATCGCCATTATTGATTGAGGCACCTATCAGCGAAATGCTGTTTTCCCTCGAGTTCTACACCGCGTTACGAAGACTCGGAAAGCCTGTGGAATTTGTTGTTTATCCAGACGAAGGCCACATTTATCAACAGCCAAAGCACCGGCTGGCCTCGATGCAGCGCAATCTGGATTGGTTCAACTTCTGGCTGCAACAGAAAGAAAACCCAGACCCAGACAAGAAGGAGCAGTACGCGCGCTGGCGAGAGCTGGCAGACAAAATCTCAGCTAAAAACTGAAGCCAGCGTCGTTTCTGAAAATCTGAATCAAGAGCTTTTGAGATCAGGAGCTTTTCATGAGAAACACTTGCCGTTCGCGCGCGATTTGCTGTTCGTGTTGGATGGTTGCCGCATTGGCCACGATTTTATGCGCGTCAGCCTTTGCCGCTGATGCCAAACCGGTTCCCGCCCAGCGGGCGTTTCGAGTCGATGATCTTTTCGAAATGGAAGATGTCGGCCGTTACTTCGGCGGACCGTATTCCTTTTCAGCGGACGGACAAAAGCTGGCTTTCACCCGGGTCCGCGCGAAGAAGACTTTGGGAAATTTCAAGTGGGAATATTTGTGGGGGAACGCCGGCGGCGACGTCTGGCTGCAGGAAGCCCCGGGCAAAGAACCGGTGAATATCACCAATGGCGCATCCGACGGTTCGGGATGGTGGTCGCCGCTATGGTCGCCCGATGGCGGTAAGGTCGCCATGCTCTCCACTCGCGGCGGCAACGTTTGGTTGTGGATTTGGGACGCTAAGACCCGGCAACTTCGCCAGGCGACTACTCGAGCCGTAGACTTTGGCAGCGATATTCACGAAACTCCCTATGTGTGGACCGACTCGCAGCACGTCCTTTGCGCTGTCTTGCCGCCAGGAGAACAGCCAGTCTCAATGAAAATCGAGCTGCAGACTCCCAAGCTGGCGTCCGCGGCGTGGCCCAAAGTAACGAAAGGCGTAGAGTCCACCGCGAGCATTTTGGAGAGCGGCGTTCCGGTCAACCTCGGAGACCGGCCGCAGGGAGACCTGCTTCTCATCGATGCCTCCGGTGGCGCTGAAAAAGTGATTGTGCATGGCAACACACGCTACTTCCATATATCGCCCAATCGCAAAGCGGTGGCTTTTACGCGGCAAGTTTCCATCTACATTCCCAAACCCGATGAATCGCTGGCATTTTCTTCCGCCACGTTTGGCGGAGTAGCGACCCTCGCGTTGGTCAAAATGGATGGCACCGCCATTGAGCTCAAGGGAGAGATCGCCAAGAGCTTGGTCGAAGATTCCCTTCGCTGGTCGCCCGATGGGAATGAACTGGCATATTTTGGCTATGTCGATGCTCGCGACCAGCCGCCACAACTCTATCGTTTGAACCTGGAAGCGCAAACAGCTGCGATTGTCCCGCTCAAGAATCTTGATGCAACTCCACCGATCCGGCAAAGTACAGAGCTCGAATGGACGGCCAATGGCGATCTGTTCGTCCGTGCCGCTAGAAAAGTGGGTGATGCGAAGGTAGATGTCGTTACGCGCCGCGACTGGTGGCTCATTACCAAGGATGGAACAGCAACCTGCCTCACGGTAACGATCAAGACTCCCCCGAAACAATTCTGGCCGCAAACGAATAGGAAGGCCTTCGTCGGTCTCGCGGACGATCACATCTGGCGCGTAGATCCCGCTTCCGCCAAGGTGGAGAACCTGACGGAAAAATTCGAACCCAAAGTCGCCCGGATCTCCTGGCCCTCCATGACAAACGATGGTATCGACCAGTACCGCCGTGTGGGTGACACATATCCTCAAATCGTTTTTTCGGTACAAGACGGGGACGCCCAGACTCCCTATCTTCTTGATCTCAGCTCGACCGAGATCACAAAGCTTGATAAGCCGGCAGCCATGGCCAATCTGGTTGCGTATGAGCCTGCAGTTTCTGCAGCTATTTTTTTTGCCACCGACCGCAACGGACTCCACGTTTGGCGCACCAATCTGAGCAGCAAGCAGTCATCCAGTCTAATCTCGACCAATATCTTCTTAAAGGATGTCGCCGAAGGACAATTCAAGTCATTTGAGTACACCAGTCTTAACGGCGAAAAGCTGAAAGGCTGGATGATTCTTCCCTTCGGGTACGACCCATCCAAGACTTATCCCGCGATTGCGTGGGTTTATGCGGGATCGGTCTATCATGACCGCCCGCCTACTTATTTTGGAGTGAACAGCAGTTTGAGTCTTAACTTACAGATTCCAGCGGCCCAGGGCTACGTCGTTCTTCTTCCCAGCATGCCGCTCGTCGAGGAGGGCCTCACCGAAGATCCAATGCTCCGCTTGCCCGAAGGCGTTCTTCCCGCCGTTGACAAGCTTGTTGAAATGAAGATTGCCGATCCGGACCGGCTATTTCTTATGGGACAAAGCTTTGGCGGCTTTTCTACCTACGGGCTCGTCACCCAGACCCAGAGATTCAAAGCGGCAGTTTCATTGGCTGGCCTTTCGGATCTGGTCAGCTTGTACGGCGTTCTGGGTGCAAGGGAGCGCTACACGAATTACCCTCACGAAGATCTATTCATGGAATCGCTGATGGAATCGGCTCAGGGAGGAATGGGAAATCCACCGTGGAAAGATCTGGGACGCTACATCCGTAATAGCCCAATCACCTATGTAGATCGTGTGAAGACGCCGCTGATGATTATTCAGGGTGATCTCGACTACGTTGCCATCCAGCAGGGGGAGGAGTTCTTCACTTCTCTTTATCGGCAGGGAAAACGCGCGAAGTTCGTGCGCTATTGGGGGGAAGGCCACGTGCTCGAAAGTCCGGCCAATATACGTGACATGTGGAAGAATATCTTCAATTGGTTCGATACATTTTCTACCGCCAGCACGAATGAAAAAGTAGGGGGCCCAGGGAAGTGACGACTGCGTTTCAATCTCCGGAAGATTGTTTTCGTTGGGTCAACGTGCGCTCGCTATCTCGGCGGACGCACTCCCATTTCGTTTCCGTCCGGTGAAGGACCTGACTTCTATCGAAATGTGCAGGCGGCGCAGGATTGCCGGTTTGAAAGTCCGACGACCATTTTTTTCCTCGTAGACTTTGACAGGGCTGCCTTTGCCTCATCAGGCTTTGGTGCGAAGGCTTTCGCTTCAAAGCTGACGAACTGCTTCAAATCCTCAGCAGAAGGCGAGTCGGCCTGCCAGCGCATTTCGGTGAGTCGAAAATTTAACTGCTTGGGCTTTGAAACCTCTCCCCGTACAAGTCCTACGTCCTTATTTGCGACGGAATCGCTGAAGTCCCAAACTGCTCCCGGCCCCGGCTCGTGGTTGCTTGCATTCTCGATGGTGGGTTTGCCTATCTTCGAATCCACCGATAAGACTCGCAGCAGAATGGGCTGGCGAAGCGTCACGTCGGACGTATTCCCCAAATACGCGTCAATCGAAACCATTCCGGTGGCCCGGTCAAATCTGCTGTTCTTGAAATCGAGTGTCACCTTATCGCTCACGTCAGTCAACTTCTCCAACTCCTTCGATCCATTCACCACCGCAGAGCCGTCAACCGACACGGACGCAGTCCATATCTGCTCTACTCCGGTGCGGTTGTCGATCCAGAAGGGATGGAATTGACCACCTGCGTCAGCAGCCATGCCGGCCGTATGTCCCCCGTTGAAACTAAACATCGTCCCGAACCCAAAGCTGGCGTGGAGATTTCCGCCCTTTTCACGCGCGTTGGGTTTGCCCCCACCCATGCTTGTTCCCCCAAGCTTGATCGGATCCTCCAGCCGGATACTGGCGGCCGCCGTGGAGACTCGTACGCTTGGACCTATAGTTTCTCCGCCATCACTAGAAACGGCAAACCGCACCCACCAGCCATAGTTGTGGGGATTATCCCGCCTGTCGTACCACATGATGCCGACGACGCCGTTTTTGTTTACTGCCACCACCGGCATCACGTCATCCGGCCCCCTGGCTGGTGCTGGCCAAGCGCGATCGTCATTCACGACTCGCGGCTTGGACCACGTCTTGCCTTTGTCTGTCGAATAGCTCAATAAGATCTCGCCTCGACCGGAGCGGAAGTCCGGCCAAACTACGTAGAGTCGGTCTCGAAACGGCCCGGTGCTGCTGTCCACGGCAATTACCGGTACGATGCTTGAAGTCGTTCCGATCTCACCGTAATTCATGTACCAATCGCTCACGACGGTGGCGGGATTATACGACTCGCCGCCGTCAGTGGAAGTAATCACCTTCAACCAAGAATTGGACGAATGATAAGGAGGCTTGTCGCCAACCTTGGCCAATTCCCGTTGTTCGCCAAAGACAGCGACGTAGGTCCCGTCGGACAGAACTACGCCATTACCCATCCCCAATGTCCAATGCGGAGGAGCAGAAAGGTGCTTCTGTGGAGGCGCAAAGTTAGAACCCCCGTCCCTCGAACTCTGAATCGAAATTCCTATTGGGATTGCGCGCCCCTCTTCGTCGCCCTTGTTTGCCTTTTCCAGGGTCTGTTCCATCAGATCATCGTGCCCTGTGCCATTGATATAAATTCGACCGCTATACTTTCCCGTCGTGGTATCGATGGTGATGTATTCCCGGTCAACCCAATCGATGTGCGAAGGTGGATCCCAGGTCTTACCGCCGTTTGCTGAGCGGTAGACGAGCACATCGTCCATTTCCGGCTTCACCGCAGGCTGAAGGTAAACGGAGTACGCCTTTCCGCCCGTGCCGAACCCACAAGCCGGATCGCCGGTTCCCATGACGCCACTATCCACAAAAAGACTTGGAGCCCAATGCGCTCCGCCGTCGTCAGAGAAATATGTGATTCCGTCTGACCATCGTCGCTGCAGCGGGTCGGGGAAAATCATGGAACATCCAACCAGTCGGTTAGGGTCGGAAGGATCTGCTGCCACGAGAACTTCCCCGTGATCTTCCTGTGCGCGCGCAATGCTGACCTGAACGTTCGGCGCCACCGTGATCTTCGGCTG
>Ga0181522_10000987_pt1 | contig 18429 bp, 20 predicted proteins | sample PEATcosm2014_Bin_27_FD_121103 | JGI IMG/M metagenome (GOLD analysis project Ga0181522, IMG submission 121103) | Peatland microbial communities from MTU Mesocosm Facility, Houghton, MI, USA - PEATcosm2014_Bin05_10_metaG | ecosystem: Environmental > Terrestrial > Soil > Wetlands > Peat | place... | reverse complement strand
CATCGACGCCGACCTGCGGCCGTTCTTCATGCTCTCCACGGAGATGATCTCGCTGCCCACCGGGTTCACGTTCCTGTGCGTGCTCGGCACGCTATGGCGCGGGCGAATACGCCTCACCGTGCCCATGCTGTTCTGTATGGGCTGGGCCTTCAACTTCCTGTGGGGTGGGATCTCGGGCGTGTTCAACTCGGACGCCCCCAGCGACGTGACCACCCACGGCAGCTTCTTCGTGATGGCCCACTTCCACTACACGATCATGGGCGGGCTGATCTTCGCCTTCTTCGCCGCCATCTACTACTGGATCCCGAAGATGGTCGGTCTGAACTTCAACGAGAAACTGGCCAAATGGCACTTCTGGCTGATGTTCATCGCCTTCAACTCGACGTTCATGCCGCTGTTCGCGCTGGGCATGGAGGGGATGCCTCGACGTGTGAACTTCTACGAACCGAAGTTCCACACGCTGAACGTGTGGGTGTCGGTGTCGGCCTTCGTGCTGGGCTTCTCGATGCTGATCTTCCTCTACAACGTCGTCTACTCGCTGATCTTCGTACGCGAGCCGGCGGCGCAGAACCCGTGGCGCTCGAAGTCGATCGAGTGGCAGGTGCCGACGCCGGTGCCGGTCAACAACTTCGAGCAGATCCCGGTCTTCGACTCAGACCCCTACGACTACGGCACGCCCGTGGCGATCGGCGTGGGCGGAGCGCAGCCGGCCGGGGCGGGGAGCTGAGCGATGGCGATGCCCCACGAAGAAAAGCCGCTCGGCCTGCAGATCCCGCCCGTGCCGGCGGGGACCGAGATCCCGCCGGAGCCGCCGGACGTCGGCGCCCGGGCGCTGTCCGTCGCGGCGCGCCTGCTGGCGGGCGCAACGACCTTCTTCTTCGTGGCCTTCGTGTTCGCCTACTTCTACCTGCGCAGCCAGAACATCGAGCACATGTGGAAACCGGCCCACGTCAAGCCCGACCAGGGCCTCGGCGTGGCCTTCATCGTCTGCCTGCTGCTGAGCGTGGCGAGCGCGATCGTGGCGGGCCGGGGCATGAAGTCGCGCACGCCCGGCTGGACCCGGCCTGCTCTGGCCAGCGTCGTGCTGGGCCTGGCGGCGGTGGCGCTCCAGTGCGTCGAGTACACGCAGCAGAGATTCGGCCCCACCGACGGCGCCTATGCGAGCGTCTTCTGCGCCTGGACGGCCTTCTACATGATCGCCGTGCTGGGGGTCATGTACTGGCTGGAGACGCAGGTCGCGACCGAGATCAGGGCCTCGCGCCAGCCGGCCGACCCGAGCGGCGACATCAAGGATCCCGACCTCCTGATCGCGCCGGGTCTCGATGCGGCCGTCTTCTACTGGGGGTACCTCGGCGCCATCGGCGTGCTCACGTACGTGGTGCTCTACCTCTTGTAGTGCTGGCGGCGGCCCCAGCCACGCCGGGGTTCTGGGACTGGTCGCTGGACCCGCCGCTGGTGCTGGTCGTGGACACGGCCCTGCTGTACTGGTACGGGAGCCGCAGGACCGTCACGCCGCGACGCACGGCCCGCGCCCAGCGCCTGCGCGACACGGCCTTCTACAGCTCGATGGTCGTGCTGGCGATCGCCCTGGCCTCGCCGATCGAGCCGCTCAGCGAGCAGCTGTTCTGGGTGCACATGGTCCAGCACGTGCTGCTGATGCTGGTGGCGGCGCCCCTGCTCGTCTACTCGCGCCCCTGGATCAGGCTGTGGCGGGCCCTGCCCCTGGACGGGCGCCGCTGGCTGGCCCGCAACCTGGCCTTCGGCCGGCGCACGGAGCCGCTGCGGGCGCTGACGCGCTTTCTGGGCAGCCCGACCGTCAGCCTCAGCCTGTTCTCGGTCGTCCTGCTCGGCTGGCACGTGCCCTTCATGTTCGACGCGACGCTGCGCTCGGAAGCGCTGCACGCCCTGGAGCACACGATGTTCTTCGCCACGGCTCTGCTGCTGTTCAAGCAGGTGATCCCCTCGCCGCCCCTGAAGGCGCGCCTGAGCGACCCCCAGAAGCTCCTGTACGTGATCGCGGCCATGACGGTCAGCTGGATCCTGGCGGTGATCCTGGGCTTCTCGACGGCCGCCATCTACCCCCACTACGCGCATCTGGCCCATCGACCCGGCGGGATCTCGGCACTGGGCGACCAGCAGCTTGCGGCCGGGGTCATGTGGGTGCCGGGCTCCGTCACCTTTGCCATCATCATCTTCGTGTACATCCACCGCTGGCTCGCGCCGCAGACGTCCGGCTCAGGCCGGGCGCCGCAGCTCGCGAGCGGGCACTAGGAGGAGACCATGCCGATCATCGCCAGCAGCTTCCTGACGGGCTCGATCCTGACGCTGGTCCTGCCGGCCGGCGTCCTGATCGCCGTCGCCATCTGGTACGTGATCCTGTTCAACCGCGGCAGCGGCGAACGCTGAGAGGCGACTGGCACGAGCCGATCGCTGCGCCGGCCGTCAGCTGCCGGCGAGCTTCGGCACGTCGTGGGCGATTTCGGCGGGCCGGAAGCTGTCGGGGTAGATCGTCCTGACCTTGCCCGCGGCGTCGATGCCGTAGACGAGCGCCGAGTGGGCGACCAGGTTGGGCTGCCCGACTTCCCGTTTTGAGCCGACGCCCCAGGCCTTCCAGGCGCTCGACAGTTCGCCGGCGGAGCCGATCAGGTACTGCATGCGGCCCGTCATCTCGTGCTCTGAGAGGAAACGGGCGACGGCTTTGGGCGTGTCCCCGCGCGGATCGACCGAGACGGCGATGACCTGCGCGTCTGCAGCGCGCCTGCCGAGCATGTTCAGGGCGACGCGCAGGTTCGAGGTGATCAGCGGGCAGATGTCGGGGCAGTTGGTGTAAAGGAAGGTGACCAGGACGGCCTTGCCCTTGTACTGGGACAGGCTCACCTCCTGGCCGAGGTAGTTGCGCAGGTGAAGCGGCGGCGCCGAGCGGACGGGTATCGCGAGGGTCCCGTCGAAGCCGCCGGCGGCGCTCTTCACTTCCTGGCCCCCGCCGGGCGTCGTGTGCGCTTTGGGGCCGAGCAGCAGGGCGCTCAGCCCGGCGACGATCACGAGCATGACGGTCAGGGGCGCGATCACACGCCGCCAGGGGATGGCGGCACTCGGACCAGGTGACGGGTCGATCGGTCTCTCGCTCATGGATCTCCCCCCAGGGCGAGTCTACAGCCGTGTCGTCAACCCATGTTCACGTAGCCGGTGGCTTCGGTCGGGCTGCGCACGTTGGCTGCCACCTTGTTTTCGTAGTTGCCCTCGATCGTCTGGATCTGCCCGTTGGGGAGCACGTCGCGGACGATGCCGACGTGTTCGTCGCCGAAGACGATCAGGTCGCCGGGCTGGGGCGTGACGCCAGGTCCGTTGGGGATGGCCCGCCCGGTGCTCTGCGCCCAGGACCAGATCTCACCCACGGAGCCCAGCCCCTGGCCTTCCAAGCCGATCGGCTCTCCCGCCTGGCGTGCGGCCCAGGAGGCGAAGTAGGCGCACCAGGGCGCTCCCGGGACGGCGCCGGCCGTGTCGCTGCGGTACATCGCGATGGCGGGGGATTCGTTGGAGCCCGGTGGCTGCTCTGTCTGCCCGATCTGACTTTCGGCGGCTGCGACGATGCGGGCACCGGGACTGGAGGAGCCCAGACCCGGAGAGAGGCCCTGCAGCGAGCCGAGCTGGTAGTCGTAGCCCGGGCTGACCTGGGCCGAGCCGAGCGTCGGCTGGGTGGCGGCTTCGCCGCCGGCGTCCGCCACGCCCGCCTGCTGTGATTCGAGCCCGGCCTGGGCGAGTGCGTCGGCGAAGCTGGCGCTCGCCGGGGCTTCGGTCCCGCCGGTGGCGGCCGCAGCCTGACCGGAGCCGATCAGTTCGGCGGGATCGGCCAGCTCGCGCCGGATCGATTCGATGCGGCCGATCGTGCTGGCGATGGACATCGACCCGGTCATCGGCAAGGACTGCCGGATTTTGAGGATGCCGGCAGAGATCGCCTCGTGGGCGGCTCCCCTACGCTGGCGGGCATGGTCGAAGGGGACGCCGCAGATCGCTGGCAGCGCTTCGGGCGCTGGAGCGAGATCGAGCCCGCCTGCGTGAGCGGACGGGGTCCAGACCAGCGTCCGTTCTTCGCCGGCCACGACGCCTACAGCCGCATGGACCTCGTGCGCACGGCGATCAACGAGATCCGCGTGGGCTGGGAGCGACGCGCGCAGTACATGAGCGAGCTGCGGGGGCTCCTCGACGTCTCGGCCGCGGAGGACCTGGATGCGCAGGCGATGGCGAGGGTCCAGCGCCTGTTCGCGACGAGACGCAGCTGGGATGACAGCGCGAGCTCGCTGCAGGACGACTACGGCGTACTGCGTCTGTACACCTCCAAAGTCGGCTACGACATGATCTTCAGGGCGATCAACGCCGGCTACCGGAGCGCCGGTCTGACATCCGACCCGGGGCTGCTCAGAGGAGCGACGTTCCTGGTCGAGCTGCTGAGCATCGACCTGTTTCACTTCCGGGCGTCGAATGCGCTCGCGGACGAGTACACGGGCATCGTCTACCGGGGCATGTCGCTGGCAGCAGCAGACATGACACGGTTTCTGGAGGCGGCGCGCGGCCCGGTCGGCGAGCGTTACATCGCAGTGCCGTTGGCGATGGTCTCGGCCTCGCTGGATCCTCACGTGGCGATGCGCTTCGCGCTCGAAGATGCGGCCCGCGACGCCACCAGGCAGCTGCTGCTGTGGGAGATACAGGTGGTCGCGCTCGATCCGGCGCTGATGGACGTGTACCGCCGCAGCTTCCCGCACAGCGTCGTAACGTCGCTGTGCGCCGTGCCGATCGCCTCCGTCTCCGACTACCCGGGCGAGCAGGAGGTGCTCCTGCGCGGCCCTCACTTTCAGATCCTCGATGTCACAGAGTGCGACGCGGCCGAGTTCGGGCGGCCGGTCAGACGGCTGCGTGTGCTGATGCACAACACCAACCGCGATCACATCACCGCGAGAGCGTCGAATGCCGGGGCCGACAAAGCCGAGCGTGATCTGTTCCGGGCGCTGGTCCTGTGCGACCGCTTCCGGGCATGCTCGCGCTTGGCAGCCGGCGCGGGCCTGGAGGCCGACGCCAGGGACTATGGGCGGATGGCCCAGGAGCAGCTGATCAGCACCTGCAGCAGCGACCGGCCTTAAAGTGAGACGGGCGGCCGTCGCCGCCCGTCCCGACCACCGTTCCCTCGATGAATCGGCGGTATATGGCCTGGGCAGGGCTTTCCTCGAACCGAGCCCAGGCGTTGTTGACCCGCCTGCCGCCATGTGGCCGACGCGGGTCGGCCAGCGGTCAGATCGGCTTCACAGCAGCGGTGGCGCCGAAGCGCCACCGCTACAGGAAGATCTCGGTTTATTCGATCAGGTGCAGGACCGCGTCAGGCAGCTGGTTGGCCTGGGCGAGGATCGCGACACCGGCCTGCTGCAGGACCTCGTCCTTGGTGAACGCGGTCATTTCGGTGGCCATGTTCACGTCGACGAACCCGCTGGTCGCCGAGGAGAGGTTCTGAGCGTAGACTTCCAGGTTGCTGGAGGTGTACTGAATGCTCTCCTGCACGGCGCCGTATTCACCGGCGGCGGTGGCGACTTTTTCGATCGCTTCTTCGACCGTCTTGATTTCTTCGACCTTGACGCCTTCGACGTCCTTTTCGAGTTCGACGGTTTTGACGCTGATCGTTTCTTTTTCGTTGGCGCCTACCTGGAAGGTGATTTCTTCACCACCGGCCAGCAGTTCGACACCGTTGAACTTGGTCGTTTCGGCGATGCGGGTGATCTCTTCTTTGAGCTGTTCGACCTCGTTTTCGATCGATTCCTTGTCGCCTTCGGACGTGGTGCCGTTGGCGAACTCGACCGACAGCGAGCGGACGCGCTGCAGGATTTCCTCGGCGCCGTTGAGGGCACCCTCGGCCGTCTGCGAGAGCGCGACGGCGTCCTGGCTGTTCATGGTCGCCTGGTTGAGGCCGTTGACCTGAGCTTTCAGGCGCTGGCTGATGGCGTAGCCGGCGACGTCGTCGGCCGGCGAGTTGATGCGAAGACCGGAGGACAGACGCTGCATCGCGTTCGACAGCTGCGTCTCTGTCGTGTTCAGGTTCCTCGCGGCATCCATCGCCTCGATGTTTGTGTTGACCGTCAGGGCCATGCGTTCATCTCCTTGATGACGTTGTTGGGGTTGGTCCCAGGCCGACTCCATGTCGACCTACGCCGAATATCGACAGCGCACCGGGATTCTTGAGGATGGTCGTCCTCCTGGTGGCCATATTCACCGTCGCGGAGGGTTCTCCTCCGTGCCCGCGCAGGTCGCCGGGCTCAGGCGCGCACGTCCACGTGCAGCCTGCCATCGTCGCCCTTCTCGGCTGTGGCGTCGGGCTGCGGCGGCTCCCGCCGCGGTGGTTGACGGCGCTCGCGGGACGGGCGGTCGCGCTCGCGGCTGACAGGCTCCAGCCGCTCGACCGGCGGAGCCGTGCGCGACCTGACGACGGTCGTCGGGATCGGGTCGATCGGGTCCATGCCTGCCTCCTCAGGGGTTGGCCCGCCGCTCGCCGTGGTCGAGATGGCGGAAGCCTTCCCGACTCTGGCACTCGACGGTGAAATGGATCAGCCGCCACCGATCGTAGTTGGCGAGGAGGCCGAACTGGATGCCGGGGCGCCCGGACCCGTCTATACGAACGACCTCTGCACCGCCCTCGATGGGAGGCTGGCCCGGTTCGATCGTGAGGGTGAACTGCAGGCCGTCGCCGACCCGCAGCGGCTCGGGCGTGGCCAGCAGCGCGCCGCCGCCGCTCAGGTCCGCCGTGTGCGTGTGGATCGGCTCGTCGCCGTCGTCGAGGCGGATCGTGATCGGGCAGATCACCGAGACGCGGGCGTGGGCGCGTTCCTGCAGCACGTCCAGCAGCCGTGGCTGCTCGATCGAGACGAGCAGGTCCGGGCTCGTGGCCGTCAGCTCGACCTGGCCCGTCAGGCGGACCCGGCCGGCGGGGTTGGCGTATTCGAGGACCAGCCCCTTCAGCCGTGCCTGGGTGACCCGGCGGGCCGGCACGACGACGGCGACCACGAGAGCATCGGTGGAGCGCTCGATGACACGGCCCGGCAGCTTCTCGCCGGAGCGCAGCACGAGGCTGACGGGCTCCGCCATCTGCGGCAGCCAGATCGGCCTGGGCGCTCGCTCGCTGTGGTGAGGCGCGGGCTGCTCGGCGTCATGCTCGGACTCCTGGCGGCTGCGGCGCCAGGGTCTCATCGTCCGTCTGCTGCGCCGGGCTGTGAGCCCGGTCCGAGCCGCGCCGCGGCGGCCTTCTCGAGATCGGCGAGCATCTGGGCCTGGCGGCCCTTCAGCTCGAGCATGACGAGCCGCCGCCAGATGAACACGGCGGCGCCCCACACGACGACGTAGGAGGCGACCCCGGCGAGCAGGGCGCGCAGACCGGCCCCGGCGAGGGTCGAGGTCGGCAGGGCCATGTAGCCGGCTATGAAGAAGCCCAGCAGCCCGGCCCAGCCCTTTGCGCGGGCGATGGAGCGCATCGCCCGCGGATGGGCCACGATCGTGGGAGCGCCCTCGGGGGCCTGTGGCTGCTTGTCCTTGCCCTTCTCCTCCTTCTTGCCCTTGGCCGGCTTCTTGTCCTTGCCCTTTGCGTCCTTGGCCTTGGTGGCGGGCTCGGCCTCCGGCGGGTCCAGCGTCGGGGCGGCTATCGCCTCGGTCGCCATCAGGCCTCCTTGTTCAGGCCGCGGCGGCGTTCGTCGCGCTGGCACTCGAAGATGAAGCGGACGAGACGGCGGCGGTCGAGGTCGCTGATCGACTCGAAGGCGACGGCCCGACGTCCCTCGGGGGTGACCCGCACGACCCTGGCCGTGCCCGTCACGGGTGTGACGCCAGGTGTCAGGGTCAGGCTGAAGCGGACCTCCTCGCCGAGGCGGAGCGTGTCGGGGCCGGCCAGCTGGAAGCCCCCGCCGGAGAGGTCGACGGTGAAGCTCTGCATCTGCCCGGACTTGCCCGAGTAGACGAGAACGGGCCGGGCCGAGCGGATGCGGACATAGTCACGCTGCTGGACGACCTCGACGGAGCGGGGGTCCTGCAGGCGCACGACGTCGGACTGGCCCTCCTCCATCGAGAACAGTCCGCGCAGGCGCATCCGCCCCCGCTTGCTGTTGTACTCGAGCACCAGCTCGCCCAGCTGCTTGTCCGTGAACGGGCGGATGGGGACGGTGACGACGATCAGCAGGACCTCGGGCGAGCTCTCCATGATGCGCCCCGGCAGGCGCGTGCCGCCTGCCATGCTGAGCGTCACCGTGGCGCCGCGCTCGGGCAGCTCGGCCGGTGGCGAGGGCGACTTCTTGCCGCGTCCCAGCTTCATGGCAGCACCCTCCCAGCCAGCTCGGCGGGATCTACGCGTCGCAGCGCCCAGCCTCCGCCGCGGGCCCGGTCGAGCAGGTACTCGGGGGCCAGGCCATGCCTGCAGGCCGCCTCGATGGCGACGCCGATCTGGTCGGTCTCGTCAGCGTGCGTGACGGCCAGGGCGTTGGCACGGAGGGGCGCCAGCGCGCTCAGCAGCTGGTCGGCGGCGGTCGCGCCCAGCGTCGCGGGCAACGCCACGACGACCCTGTCGGGTGCCAGCTCGGAGAGCAGGCGGGCCAGCTCGCGGATGCGCCCGCGAGCCGCCGGGGAGATGCCGGGCGCGTCGAGGATCATCAGGCCCTCACGGCGGGCCGAGCGCAGCGCCGGAACGGCGCGGGCGGCGCCCAGCGACAGCGGCGTGACGATCTGCGGACTCAGCAGCATCTGCATCTGCTCGCCCTCGGGCGCGAGCAGCGATGCGCAGCTGGCCCGCAGCGTGCTGCCCGAGCGGTAGGCGGCAAGCATGCTGGCTGCGCAAGTCGTCTTGCCCGAGCCGCCTGCACCGACTACGGCTACGGCGACGTCCGTCAGCGGCAGGGGCGGTGCGACGGGGATGCGTCGCGCCAGCGTCGCCAGCACGGCCTGGGCCAGGCCCGCCCGGGGCGCCAGGGGCAGCGTGTGCGCGGTAGCCGCCTCGATCAGCTCCGCCGCGAACTCGGCGCTGATGCCGTAGCGCAGCAGGCTCTTCTCGATGCGCCCGGCGGCCCGGCCGTGGGAGCCCGGCGCGACCGTCCGGCGCTCGGGCTCGGGCTCGGGCTGCTGGGGCATCTGGCCGGCCCCGGCCTGCTCCAGCAGCTCGTGGAACTCGAAGCGCTCGGGCACGGCCGGGTACTCGTGGGGTGCCCGCAGCACGGGCGCCATGCTCGGCAGGGGCGCGGGAGGCGCCGGCGGCTGTTCGGCGTAGGCCATCGCCGCCAGCTCTGGGCTGACGTAGTGGCCGGCCGGCTCTTCGGACTGTCCGTAGGGAGCCTGCGGCGCGGCAGGAGGCGGGGCCTCGCCGGGGGCGGACCCGAAGGGCAGAACCTGCGTGCCCGCGGGCGCCGCGAAGGGCTCCTCCCAGCCGGCTGTCGTGATCTCGGGCATGTGCGCGGCGGCCGCGGGCGGCTCGTCGTAGACGTCCAGCCGGGGCGTGCCCGGCATCGCCTCGATCTCCACGTAGGGGTGCTGGAAGAAGCCCATCACCCCGCCGGTCAGGCCGTCCCGGCGGGAGACGATCAAGGCGTCGGCGCCGAGGTCCCGTTCGATCTGGGGGATCAGCTCTTCGATCGTGCGGCCCCGGTAGGTGCGAGTGCCCTCGCCGCGAGAGCGCCCGAGCCGAGCCCGAGCCTCGCGGCCGAGCGCCTCCAGGACATCGCCGGGCGTGCTCATGCGTGCACCACCCCGACCGTTTCGACGTTGATGCCGGGGGCGATCTCGTTATAGGAGCAGACGGCCAGGTGCGGCTGGGCCTGCGCGATCAGCCGGCGCAGGTGCCTGCGGATGCGGGCCGAGCAGAGCAGCACGGGCCCGCGTCCGGGCCCGCCCAGGCCGCGTGCCGTGGCATGCTCGACCTGCGCCCGCAGGGCGTTGACGATGGCCTGGGCGCGCGGTGGCTCCATCGCGAGGTACTCGCCGTCGGTTGTCTGGGTGATGGACGTGGAGACCTCCTGCTCGATCGCCGGGTCCAAGGTGATGGCCTGCAGTCGCAGCTGCTCGTCCAGGTGGGGGGCCGTGATCGCCCGGCCCAGCGCCTGGCGAGCGTACTCCGACAGGAGACTGGTGTCCCGTGTTGTTCGCGCCTTGTCCCCGATCGCCTCCACGATCGTGCCGAGGTCGCGGACCGGCACGCCTTCGGAGAGCAGGGACTGCAGGACGCGTTGGATCTCCCCCAGCGACAGCGCATCGGGCACGACCTCCTCGACGACAGCCGCGTTGGTCTCCTTGAGCTTGTCCAGCAGCGCCCGGACGTCCTGGCGAGAGAGCAGTTCGGCTGCATGCGAGCGGATCACCTCGGTCAGGTGGGTGATGATGACCGAATCGGGGTCGACGACGGTGTAGCCCTGGGCCTCCGCCTCGGCTCGCGTCGACTCGTGCACCCATACCGCCTCCAACCCGAAGGCCGGCTCGCGGGTGCTGATGCCCTTGAGGGTGCCCGAGGCGTCGCCGGGGTCCATGGCCAGCAGGTGCCCCGGCATGATGCGCCCCCGCGCGACCTCCGAGCCGCGCACCTTCACGACGTACTCGTGAGACTCCATGCCCATCTCGTCGTGGATGCGCACAGGCGGGATCACGATCCCCATCTCGGCCGCGATCTGGCGGCGCACCATGCTGACACGGCGCAGCAGGGAGCCACCGGAGTTGCCGTCCACGAGGGGAACGAGGCCGAAGCCGATGGCCAGCTCCAGGGCGTCGATGCCGACCTCCGACATCGGCTCCTCGCCGGTGCTCGGCAGCGCCGGCTTGGCGGCCTTCTCCTTCTCCTGCTCGGGCATGCCGTTGCGCACCGACCAGCCGATCGCGCCGAAGATCGCGGCGATGATCAGGAAGGGCAGCTTCGGCAGGCCCGGGATCAGGGCGAAGCCCCCGATCGCCCCCGCCGCCACCAGCGGCGCCTTGCGCTGTCTGAGGATCTGCCCGGCGATGTCGCTGCCCAGGTCGCGGTCGGAGGCGGCGCGGGTGACGATGATGCCCGTCGCGACCGAGATCAGGAGCGCCGGGATCTGGGCTGCAAGCCCGTCTCCGACGGTCAGCAGCGAGTACTGGTGGGTCGCTTCTTCGAAGCCCAGGCCATGCTGGAGCATGCCGACGACGATGCCGCCGATGAGGTTGATGGCGGTGATGATGACGGCCGCCATGGCATCGCCTTTGACGAACTTGGAGGCACCGTCCATGGCACCGTAGAAGTCCGCCTCGCGTGAGATCTCGCGGCGCCTCTCGCGGGCCTGCTCGTCGGTGATCAGGCCCGCATTGAGGTCCGCGTCGATCGCCATCTGCTTGCCCGGCATGGCGTCGAGCGTGAAGCGGGCCCCGACCTCGGCGACGCGCCCGGCGCCGTTGGTGACGACGACGAACTGGATCACGACGAGGATCAGGAAGATGACCAGGCCGACGACGACGTTGCCGCCGACGACGAATTCGCCGAAGGACTTCACGACGGTGCCGGCGGAGCCGCTGGTGAGGATCAGCCTCGTCACCGACACGTTGATGGCCAGGCGGAACATGGTCGTCAGCAGCAGCAGGCTGGGGAAGGAGGCGAAGTCCAGGGCCTTGCCGAGGTACATCGTCGTGGCCACGATCGTCAGCGCAGCGGAGATGTTCAGCGTGATCAGCAGGTCCAGCACCGCCGGGGGCAGCGGCACGACCAGCATCGTCACGACGAGCACGACGGCGACGGCCGCGAGCATGTCGGTGTGGGCCAGGAATTTGCGCAGGGTCGGGCTGTTCACGAGGCCATCCTCCTACGCCCCGCCGTGCGGTAGACGAAGGCCAGCACCCGCGCCACGGCCGCGTACAGCTCGGCCGGGATCATCTGCCCGATCTCCACGGAGGCGTGCAGCGACCGCGCCAGCGGCGGGTCGCTGATCACGGGGACCTCGTTCTCCTCGGCTATGCGCCTGATCTGCAGGGCGACGAGGTCCTGGCCCTTGGCGACGACCTCGGGGGCCGTGCGGCTGCCGTCGTAGCGCAGCGCGACGGCGAAGTGCGTCGGGTTGGTGACGACGACGTCGGCACTGGGCACGGCCGCCATCATGCGGGCGCGGGCCAACTGCATCTGACGGCGCTTCAGCGCCGCTTTGACCTCGGCGGAGATCCCGTACTGGCGCGCCTCGTCGCGGACCTCCTGCTTTGTCATGCGCAGGTCGCGCTCGTGTTTGCGCCGCTTCCACAGGTAGTCGGCGACGCCCACCAGCACGTAGGCCATGCCGGCTTTCTCGGCGATCGAGAGCACCTGCGAGCCGGAGGTGGAGCCGAGCTGGCTGGGGCTGATGCCCACGATCGCAGCCATGCTGTGCAGGCTCGGCAGGATCGCCAGGGCCGCGGCGGAGGCGACGACGCCCACCTTGACGAGGGCCTTGATGCTCTCGAAGGCGAGGTTGGGCCCGAACAGGTTGCGGACGCCCGACGCCGGGTTGATGCGCCGGAAATCGGGTTTCAGGCCCTGGGGGCTCGGTCTGAGGCCGGCCTGGGCGGCGCCTGCCAGGATGGCGGCGAGCATGCAGGCCCCGGCGACCGGACCGACCGTGGAGAGCATCGTCGAGAGCAGCGTGCTCATCAGGCTCGAGAGGCTGGCCGCCCGCGTGGCCTGGCCCGGATGGGCGATCCCGGAGAAGATCTGGCGGAACAGGCTGCCGCCGGCTTCGGCTGTGGCCGGGGCGGTGATCGCCACCGCGAAGACGCCGGCGACGAGCACGACGGCCCCCGACAGGTCGGGGCTGCGCGCGACCTGCCCTTTCTCGCGGGCGCGCCTGCGGTGCCTGGGCGTCGCCTTCTCGGTGCGGTCGCTGCGAGACGCCATGGCTCAGCCCACGTGCAGCGCGCCCAGCGCCGCACCCACGCTCGTGGACATCTGCCCCGCGATCCAGTTCGAGACGAACGGCAGCGAGGCGCCGGTGACCAGCAGCGCCACGGCCACCTTCGTTGGGAAGCCGACGGCGAAGACGTTCATCTGCGGCACGACCCGTGAGACGACGCCGAAGGCCACGTCGGTGATGAGCAGCGCCACCAGCACCGGCGCGGCGATCTCCAGGGCCGCCGCGAAGACGTTCGCGAACAGGTGCTCGGCACCTCCGACGAGGGCTTTCAGCTGCGGCCCGCGCGTCAGCGGCACGAGCTGGAAGGTCCGTCCCAGCCCCCGCAGCGTCCAACCGTCCCCGCCGATGACCAGGAATATCAGGGTCCCGAACAGCGAGTAGAAGCGCGCCATCACGGCCCCCTGTTCACCGTTCAGCGGGTTGATCAGCGAGCCATAGGAGAAGCCCGACCCGAGGTCCACGAGCGACCCCGCTGCTTCCAGGCCGGCCATCAGCAGCGACAGCGCGAAGGCGAAGGCCAGCCCCACCATCCCCCCCTCCAGCACCAGCTCGACCAGCGCAAGCGCCCCAGTGGGCAGGTGCTGCCCCCGCATCGCGATCGGCGTCAGCCCGATCGAGATCCCCACCGCCACGATCCCCCGCACATGCGGAGGGATCATCGAAGAAGAGAACAGCGGAGCCAGCACGAAGATCGGCGTGACCCGGGCCAGCACGAGGATGAACCCCGTCAACTGGTTCCCGGCCAGGGCACTCAGGAGCTGGCTCATCAGCCGACCATGGAGGGAATGGACGTGTACAGAGCCGTCGTGTAGCTGACGAGCTGGCCGAGCATCCACGGTCCGAGCAGGACGATCACGACGGCGATCCCCACGATCTTGGGGATCAGCGAGAGGCTCTGCTCCTGGATCTGCGTGACGGCCTGGAAGACGCTGACGATCAGGCCGATGACGAGGCCGACGAGCAGCAGCGGCCCGGCGACCTTCAGGGCGAGGCTCATGGCCTGCGAGGCGAGGTTGACGACCGTGTCCTGGTTCATCGGGCTCCTATGGGTGGAAGCTCTGCACGAGCGCTTTGATGACGAGGTCCCAGCCGTCGACGAGGACGAACAGGAGCACCTTGAAGGGCAGCGAGATGAACGTCGGCGGCAGCATGATCATCCCCATGCTCATCAGCGTCGAGGAGACGATCAGGTCGATGATCAGGAACGGCAGGAAGATCAGGAAGCCGATCTGGAAGGCCGTCTTGAGCTCGGAGACGATGAAGGCCGGGATCAGCACCTCGGTGGGCACTTCCGAGCGCTTGGCCGCCTTACCGTCGTGGGCCAGGCTCAGGAACAGGGAGATGTCCTGTGTGCGGGTCTGGCGGAACATGAACTCCCGCAGCGGCTGCTCGGCGTCCTTGAGCGCTGTCGCGGTCGAGATCGAGTGGTGGCTGAGCGGTTCGACGGCGTCCCGCTTGATCGCTGCGATCGTCGGCGACATCACGAAGATCGTCAGGAACAGGGCGATGCCGACGAGCACCTGGTTGGGGGGCGCGTTGTTGGTGCCGACGGCCGTGCGGATGAAGCCGAGCACGATCAGGATGCGGCTGAAGCCGGTGACGGTGAACAGAACGGCCGGGACGAGCGTCAGCCCGCCTATCAGCAGCAGGATCTGGACGGCGTTCGAGGAGTTGACGTTCACCGCCTGACCGTCCATTCGCGCAGCCGGTCGATCAGGGCCGAGTTGGGCGAGCCCATGCGCATCGGGTCATGGGCTCGCTCGGTGCGCTCAGGCGGCCTGACCAGTCCCCATCCCCTGCGCCGCGGGGGCTCCTCGGCCACCAGCAGCCCCGCCTCGCGGGCCTCCTGCTCGGTGTAGCGGTGGATCGGCACGACGCCGTGCTCGGCGCTGCCCAGCAGCACGTATTCGCTGCCGGCGCGGACGAGGTGCACGGAGCGTCCCGAGCCGAGCGTCAGCGCGGCGACGCTCGACAGCCCGGCGCTGCCGAGGTGTGGGTCGCGTCCCGCCTTGACCTGGCGCAGGATCCACGAGAGGCCCCAGATGACGGCGATCACGATCGCCAGGCCCACGATCGTGCGGGTCAGGCTGGCGCCCCCGCTGCTGCTGGAGTGCCCTGCCGTCGTGGTCGTGCCGCCCGTGTTCCAGGGCAGGTTTTCGCTGGCCGTGCTCGCGCCTTTGGCGGCCGCATGGTGCGTCTCGGCGGCCGTCCCGTAGCGCTGTTTGGCGCTGCCGGCAGCGAGCGCCTGCCAGGGGCAGGCGAGCGCCAGTATGCATGGCGACAGCGCAGCGGCCGCCGTCGCGGCCGCCCGTGAGGGCAGGGTCAACTTGGTCATCGAGGTTCGACTCCGAGGAAGAGTCGGCCCGGTTATCGGCTCGGGCGGCCCGGTCTTGAGCCCAACTGCGGCTACACGCCGACTGCCTCCAGGTTGAAGCCGGCCACGAGCGCCTCGAGGTCCTCCGCGGTGCCTGCCAGCTCCCTCGCTGAGCTTGCGACCTGATCGGTGGAGGCGCTGGTCTGCTGGGTCGAGGCGGAGACCTGCTGGGCGGAGGCCGAGGACTGCTCCGCGACGGCCGCCACCTCGGTCGTGGAGCTCGTCAGCTGGGAGATCCGCTCGTTGATGTCCGCGACGCTCTTGCCGATCGCAGCGAAGGCCTCCCGAGCATGCTCGACGACCTCTGTGCCGCCCTCCGTCAGGGCGACGCTCTGCTGCACGACGGACAGGGCTCGCTGCGTCTCTGCTTGTATCTCGGAGTTGAGGTCTGAGATCTGCTGGGCGGCCGCCTGGGACTCCTCGGCGAGCTTGCGCACCTCCTCAGCCACGACCGCGAAGCCCCGTCCCTGCTCGCCGGCCCGGGCCGCCTCGATCGCCGCGTTCAGCGCCAGCAGGTTGGTCTGGGAGGCGATGCCGGTGATCGTGTCGACCATCCCGCCAATCCGCTCGGACTTCTGCGCCAGGCCCTCCATGGTCTCGTTGACCTGGGCGGAGGAGTCGCGCACGGAGGCCATCGCCGCTGTCGCCTTCTCGGCCGCGTCCAGACCGTCCAGCGAGAGGGACTGGGCCTCGGCGGCAGCGCCGGCAGCGCTCTCGGCGGCCTCCTTGGCCTCCTCGATCATCCGCACCTGGCGCTCTGCCCCCTGGGCGACGTCGCCGACGGCGTGGGCGATCTCGGCGACGGCCCTGCTGGTCTCCTCCGAGGAGGAGGTCATCTGCCCGGACGTGTCGCGCAGCGTGTCCAGGGCCTTGACGATCCCCCGCAGCTGGCCCTGGACGAGCGCCTTCAGCTGGGCGCTCTTGTCCGACAGGTCGAGGCTGGAGCTCTCGACTGCGATCTTCTCCAGGTTCACGCCCATCGACTCGAAGGTGTCGAAGTAGAAGGCGTCGACGATCGCCTGGGTGTCGGCGCTCATGACGACCAGGATGGCCCGCTCGGCCGCGGCGCAGAAGTCCGGCCGCTCGGGAAAGGCCTGCTGCAGGTGCTTGCGCACGAGATCGAAGTAGGTCGGGTAGCTGCCCAGGTACCACTTCAGGGGCAGGTCGATCTTGTTGTGCAGCCGGCCGACGCGCAGCCGCTGCTCGAAGTACTGGACCCCGAAGCCGCCCCCACCGGCAGCCTCCCGGAAGATCTCCAGGAAGTAGCCGGCCTGGGCGCTTTCGAGCCCTGCCCGCTGCTCCTCCAGGCTGCGCCCGTGTGAGTCCGCGTAGGCCTTGAAGAACGTACGGGTCGGCTCGAAGGCGAACTGGGCGTCGTAGAACTCGCGCGCCAGCGGTCCGGCCGTCTCGGTCGCCCAGGGCTCCAGCTCGGCCAGGATCGCCACGTCCTGCTCGGTCAGGCCCATGAACCGCCTGCGCAGGGCCAGGTTGGTCTCGTTGATGCGGAACAGCTCGGCGAGCGTGGACAAGATGGTCACCCCTCTGAATCGGACGGTTCGACACGGGCGGAGCGACTGCGATCCGCCCGGCACTGCATGACTTTTCGATGCAGCGCGTTCTTATTTGTCTGACCGGGGGCGGTTCCTGTCGTAGAAAACCGCAGGAATCGCCGGCGCTAGAGAAGCTCGCCGAGGCTGCGGTCAGCCCATTCCACGGCCTCGCGATAGGCCCGGTCGAGCTCCACGCGGCCGTGCGCCAGCAGCTCGGCCCTGTCGAACTCGCCCCGTTCGTAGGCGATCGCGGCAGCCAGTAGCTCCCCCAGCTCGCCGCGCCCGTCCAGCAGCGCCTCCGCCACGTCGCTGCGGAAGGGAAGCTGCTCGACGACGTCGCGCATGGGCGCGTCCGCCAGCGCGTCGGCGACGGAGAACAAGCCGACGGTGAAGTAGGTGTGCCCGGCCTGGCCCTCGCCTGCGCCAGACAGCAGCTGGCACATGCGGGCGCGCACCAGGGCCGTCAGCAGCAGCTCGCTGGGCGCGTCGCGGACGCCGGCCATCGCCACCATCAGGGCGAAGCGCCGCACGGCCGTCGTTCCGAGCCAGGCGAGTCCCTCGTGCACGGAGGCAACCCTGCGGGGCAGCGATACATATGCCGAGTTGGCGTAGCGCAGCAGGCGCATCGACAGACCTGCGTCACGGGTGATGATGCGGTGCAGCTCGTCGAAGTCCTCGCTTGCGTTGATCTCGCCCATCGTGCTCAGCGCGCTCAGCCCATGCGAGGGCAGGCGCCGGCGCCCGACGTGGGCGGGGCGGGCGAAGAAGTAGCCCTGGAAGGCGTCGAAGCCGAGCTGGCAGCAGTGCTCGAACTGCGCGCGCGTCTCGACCTTCTCGGCCAGCAGTTGCAGCCTTGGTCGCTGCGCCCGCAGCCGCTTCAGCAGCGCCCGCAGGCTCGGCTCGGAGTGTTCGAGCACGTCGACCTTGACGATCCGCGCGTACTTCAGCAGCGGCTCCGTCTCCGGCGTCAGACGGAAGTCGTCGAGCGCGATCGCGAAGCCGGCCTGCACGAGCTCGTCGAGGACGTGCAGCAGCTCGCCGTCGACGAGCTGGTCCTCGAGCAGCTCCAGGACGACGTGACGGGGGGGCAGCGGCAGCGGGCGCACGCCCAGCAGGAACTCCCGCGAGACGTTCAGGAAGGCCAGGCGCTCGCCGACGAGGTCGAGCAGGCCGACGTCGAGGATGCCGTCGACTACGACCGCCGAGGTCGCGCGACCGTGGTCGTGGCCTTCGGCCGCTTCCTCGCCCTGGGCACGGTAGAGCAGCTCGTAGCCGAGCAGCCGCAGCGAGCTGTCGAGGATCGGCTGGCGTGCCACGCGCAGGGGCGCGTGCGCTTCCGGCGCTTGACCAGCCAGCAGCGCGCCGTCCCCCTCGAGTCTCTTTGTATCAACCCTCACAGGCACATCTTCGGCTGGACGAGACCCATGCTTGAGCCCTGTCGACACCGTGTAGATCTTTCGCCGGACAGTCCGAAATCCCTTTATTCATCAGGAATTCGTGTCCTGCGGAGGACGCCGTAACCCCTTTGGAGGAGACCCCGAGACAAGTCTGCGACCGGAAGCCACCTCCCAGGCGCAGGCCAACATTTGAGACTAATGTTCAGTCTGTTTCTGCCGAT
>Ga0181522_10000986_pt1 | contig 18438 bp, 16 predicted proteins | sample PEATcosm2014_Bin_27_FD_121103 | JGI IMG/M metagenome (GOLD analysis project Ga0181522, IMG submission 121103) | Peatland microbial communities from MTU Mesocosm Facility, Houghton, MI, USA - PEATcosm2014_Bin05_10_metaG | ecosystem: Environmental > Terrestrial > Soil > Wetlands > Peat | place... | reverse complement strand
GTTTCTTGGCTGCTTTCTTGGTTGCCATTTGCCTATTCTCCCTTTTCGATGGGTTGCATCGATTCTGCAATTAGAAACTGCAGTTGAAAAAGGTATAGATTCACGAGACATCGATGTCAAGAAAAAAACGACGTCCAAGTGAAAAAAAGATCAACACCGCTTCCGGTGCGAATCGAGGCTCAAAGAGAATTTGAACTCGAAATTCGAATCGCGGAATGAAAATCATCGGCGATTGCATCGCTTTCCATCAACGCCCAAGTGAGTTCAGTATCGCAACTCGCATTGTCAATCGCTGCTGCGATCAACATTCAATCACATTCAACGCAAGCCCCGCGAGGCTCGTTTCCTTGTAGCGCGATTGCATATCGAGGCCCGTGAGATACATGGTGCGGATTACCTGATCGAGTGAGACCTTGTGGGCTTCAGACTCGTTGAGAGCCAGGCGCGAAGCCTGCACGGCCTTCGCGGCGCCCACCGCGTTGCGCTCGATACAGGGAATCTGCACCAGCCCTCCGATGGGATCGCACGTCATGCCCAGATTGTGCTCCATCGCGATTTCAGCGGCGTGCTCGATCTGTCCGTCGTTGCCGCCTAGCGCTGAAGTCAGTCCCGCGGCGGCCATCGAACAAGCGACGCCGACTTCGCCTTGGCAACCGACCTCCGCGCCGCTGATCGATGCGTTCTCCTTGTAAAGCACACCAATCGCCGCGGACGTGAGAAAGAAGCGAAAGATGCCTTCGTCGTCCGACTCGGGAATAAAGCGCCGATAGTAAAGCGCAACCGCGGGAATTACCCCCGCGGCCCCGTTGGTCGGCGCGGTGACCACGCGGCCGCCCGCTGCATTCTCTTCGTTCACCGCCATGGCGTAAACCGTAACCCAGTCGAGCGGAGCAAGCGGATCACCTTGCTGCCCGCTCGCCTCGCGCGCACGCAGCCGCTCGGCAAGGCGGCGCGCGCGGCGGCGGACATTCAGGCCGCCCGGCAGAATGCCTTCCGCGGCCATGCCGCGCTCAGCGCATGCCTGCATGATTTGCCAAATTGCTTCAATGCCGGAACGAACTCGTCCCTGGATTGCTTCCGCGGTTGCGTCGGGGGCAGCGGCGCGCAGCCGTTCGCACTCGTTGGCCAGCATCACGCGGTCAATCGAAAGCGAGTGAGCCCGAGCCATCTCAAGCAGCTCCGCGGCGCTGTGAAATGGGTAAGGAAGGCGGATGTCCGATTCAGCCGCCGCCTTCTCGTCTATTCCGTCCTCGACGATGAAACCTCCTCCAACTGAAAAGAATGTAAGCTCCGCAAGCACCGCACCGTCTCCATCGTTGGCGGTGAAACGTACGCCGTTGGGGTGCCGCGTGAGCGCTCCAGGAGGAAACATCTGGTCCCGATGAAAAATCAGATCGCGCGGTTCATCGAATTCGATCGTTCGCTTCCCCGCAAGCTCGATTCTTCTTGAAGCACGAATCGCGGCGACTGTGGATTCAATCGCAGCGGGATCGATTGCGGCGGGTTCATTGCCCGCCAGTCCGAGGAGAATCGCGCGGTCGGTTCCGTGGCCCAGGCCGGTTAGAGCCAGCGAACCATACAAATCCGCTTGGACACGCGCGGTCCGGTCGAGTAGCCCGTCGGATTCGAGGCTACGTGCGAAACGACAAGCTGCGCGCATCGGCCCCATGGTATGCGAACTCGAGGGGCCCACGCCGATCTTGTAGAGATCGAACAGACTCGCGGTCACGCCTCAAATTGTAGCGGGAAAAGAAAGATCAGGTGCTCAAACCGCCAAAAGCCCGCAGAAGGGCGAAAGCTGAGGGCTGTTCTCTGTTTCCTGCCTTATTCCAGGAATTCACGGACAAACTTGTTATCGGTGTGGAGAAGCTCATCGAGAGAACCATCGAGAATCAGGCGTCCCTCCTCGAGCATCAGGAAAGTCGTATTGGAATTCGTCTCTCCAGCTGGGAGCGGAACCATGCGATCCTGCTCGGCGTCAAATCGGTGATTGCACAGCGTAAAAGCATCCTGCAGGCGGTGAGTTACAAGCAAGGCCGGGGTTGCGTGCACGTCGCGCTGCTTCACGATGAGTTCGATGATAGTGGTGGACGTCACTGGATCCAGGCCGCCAGTCGGCGAGTCGTAAAGGATCAGCTCGGGATCGTGGATGAGGGCGCGGGCAATGGCAACCCGCCGTTTCATGCCCCCTGACAGGCTCGCCGGATACTGCTCGAAGGTCTCTTCCAGGCCGACAAAGCTCAACGCCTCGCGGACGCGGCTGTCGATCTCCCCGTCGGGCACTCGCTCCTGAATCAGTTGGTAGGCGACATTGTCGCGCACTGTGAGAGAGTCGAAGAGCGCGCTTTCCTGGAAGACCATGCCGGCCCGCGCGCGAAGAGGAAAGAGATTTTCCTCCGGCAGCTGGGAGATGTCTTCGCCGAAGAGATGGATCGTTCCCTTTCGCGGGCGAAGCAGGCCGATGATGAGCTTGAGCAGGACGCTTTTGCCCACGCCGGCGGGTCCGAGCAGAACTCGTGTCTCCCCGGGAGCCACAGAAAAGCTGATGTCCTCAAGCACCGGCGGACCGTCAAAATCCATTGAATCGCCGCACAGCTCCACAACGGGCCCAGCTTCCCGATCGCTTGCCGGCGGTTCGGCCGCGGAAATTGAAGTGTCGCTCATGTTGGGAAAATTGTGAGCAGTATATGGGTAATTACAAAATCGACGGCGATAATCAGAACCGATGAAGTCACCACCGCTGTAATCGTCGAGCGGCCAACGCCCTCGGTGCCCCCGGTCGTTCTCATCCCGTAGAAGCATCCGATGGATGCGAGAAGGTAGCCGAAGAAAAGCGGCTTCACCAGTCCTTGGATGATATCGGGATAGCGAAGATGCTCGTAGGCCGAGTTGAGGTACTGGGTGCCGTTCTGATGATTCAGGAAAACAGTCACCGCGGCGCCACCGAGGATGCCGAATGCGTCGGCCACGATCGTGAGCAGCAGCAGCATGGCGATGCTGGCAAAGATGCGCGGTGTCACGAGCTTGCGCAACGGGTCCACTCCCAGGGCGCGCATCGCATCAATCTGCTCGGTCACCACCATCGAGCCCAGTTCGCTGGCCATCGAAGAGGAGTTCCGGCCGGCCACCATAATTCCGGTGAGCACCGCACCAAGCTCGCGAATCATCGTCAGGCTCACAAACTGGCCCGTAACCGCCGTCGCGCCGAACTCTGCCAGCGTGGCCGCGGATTGAAGAGCAAGCACGCCGCCGGTGAAGAAGCCGGAGAGGATCACGATAGGCAGAGACCCGACGCCGATGATGTCGGACTGCATCAGGAAGTCGGTCCAATAAATGGGAGGCCGGAAGAGATTGAGCACTGCACGCCACGCGAACAGGGAGTACTCCTGCACGGTGAGCACGATTTGTTTGGCGGTGCGGTCGATCGCGGATGTCGCCATGGCGTGTCGGTCTTTGGAAGGAAAACGTTGTGCGCTTCAGTGGACAGAATAGCGCATGGAACAGTCAGGGTCACAGCGGTTCAACAATTGCTAAATCCAGGCCCGCGACGACTCAGCTGCTTTTTCACAAAGAAAAAGCCACCGAGCAAGAAGTTGGAAAGGGCACGTGAATTGTGGAACCGCCCTAAAACATCGGTTCTTCGCCGGGGCGATCCACCGCCAACCGAAATTCAACAGCTTGCGAAAACTATTCGCAAGCTCTAAGTATCTTTGCTCTCAACAAATACCCTTTTTCAGTCAATTGATCGGCTTTGCCGGGTCTATGAAATCGCTTTGGAGCGCATCTAATTGAGTTTACGGAGGTCACGATGCATCTGTTCCGCGTGCGGTTGATCCTTGCTCTCATCGTGAGCGTGACCTTGGTTTCGCTTGCCTCCACATATTTTGATGTCTTGGCCCACCGGCATAGCTTGCGCGAGGATCTGGAGCGCCGCACCACATGGATGGGATCCAGCATTGAACCGGATGTGCGCAGCGCGCTTTCGACCGCCGATCCCTCTGCTCTACCCGGTGTGGTCCAGCTCCTCAAGAACGGAACCGGTGCGCTCGGACTGGCAATCTACGATGCGCACGGAAATCTACTCGCTGGCAGTGGTCCGACGGACGTGATGAGTGCGCTGGGCCGGGGAGTTGTTGAGAAATCGCTGCAGCGAGGCGTTGAGGCCGGCGCATTCGGCCACGTCGGCCAAAGGCAATGGCTGGAAGAGACCTTTCCCATCCAAAACGGAACCCAACTGCAGGGTGCCCTCGCAATCGTGGTCGATGCCGGCTACATCCGCTCCGAAGGGATCGCCGTGTGGCAGCGTAGTTTCTGGCGCATCGTTGCGTTTGTGATTGTGATTGTGGCCATCACACTCCTGATGATCCGCTGGTTCCTCCTTCGGCCGATGAGCCGCGTTGCTGAACGGGTGCGCTTGCTGCGCATTGGCCACTCGGAAAAATCCGCACCGCCGGACCTGAAGGAACTCCGCCTTTTTTCGCCGCTGGCGCGCGAAGTGGAAACAATGGCCGAGAGCTTGAAAGCGGCACGAGCTGCTGCCGCTGCTGAAGCCCGTCTCCGCGAAGCCGGCGCGCACCAGTGGACCGCAGAGCGACTGGCAGTGCACATCCGCAACCGCGCCGGTTCCAGCAAAATCTTTGTTGTCTCCAACCGCGAGCCCTACATGCACATCCGCCATGGCCGGGAGACCGTCTGCGTAGTGCCGCCCAGCGGCCTGGTCACCGCTCTCGAGCCGGTTCTGCGCGCCTGCGACGGCGTTTGGGTAGCCAGCGGCAGCGGCGACGCGGACCGAACCACGGTGGACGAATTCGATCGCCTGCGCGTCCCGCCCGATGATCCGCGTTACACCCTCCGCCGGGTCTGGCTCTCTGAGGATGAGGAGGCGCGCTACTACGAAGGCTTTTCCAACGAGGGTCTGTGGCCCCTCTGTCACATCGCGCATACGCGACCGATCTTCCGCGCCGCGGACTGGGAGTCCTATCAACTCGTGAACCAGCGCTTTGCCAACGCGCTGCTTGAAGAAATGCAGGACAGTCCCGATCCAGTCGTCTTTGTGCAGGACTACCACTTGGCTTTGCTGCCGCGCCTCATTAAGAAAGAGCGGCCCGATGCGCGTGTCGCAATCTTCTGGCATATTCCCTGGCCCAACCCTGAAGCATTCGGAATCTGTCCCTGGCAATCCGAGCTGCTCGACGGCCTCCTTGGCGCTGACCTTATCGGGTTCCACATTCCTCTTCACTGCCACAACTTCCTCGCCACGGTCGATCGCGCGTTTGAAGCCCGCACCGACCGCGATCGGATGTCTGTCCTCCGCCATGGGCACGCGAGCGTCATTCGACCTTACCCTGTCAGTGTGGCGTTTGATGGCTCCGCGCGGTCCGCCGCGAGTTGGGACGGCGAGACGATGGCGGAAGAGCGTGGCGAAACGCGTCGCCGCCTCTTGAGCGAGTTCGGCGTCCGCGCTGAGACTCTGGTGGTCGGTGTTGACCGGCTCGACTACACCAAGGGAATCGTCGAACGGCTCGAGGCCATCGGCCAGCTCCTCGAGGATCACCCCTGGTACCGCGAGCGTCTCACTATGGTCCAGGTCGCCGCGCCAAGCCGCACGCGCATCCCCAGCTACGCTGAACTGCGGCGTCGCGTCGAGGAGACTGTCGAACGCATCAACTCCCTCTATCAAACCGTCCATTGGAGACCCATCGTTCTCATCGAGCGCCAGTGCAATCACCAGGAGGTCAATCAGTGGTACCGCGCCGCCGATATTTGCCTCGTCACTTCGCTCCACGATGGCATGAACCTCGTCGCCAAGGAGTTTGTGGCCGCGCGCGACGATGAAGACGGAGTACTCGTGCTCAGCAAGTTCACTGGCGCTGCCGTTGAGCTGCGCGATGCTTTGCTCATCAATCCTTACGATGTCGTCGGTGTCGCTGAGGCCATCCACGCCGGACTGGAAATGAGTCGCGAGGAGCGCCGCGAACGCATGGAACGGATGCGGCGTCAGGTGATGGAATACAACATTTATATGTGGGCGGCCAAGGTGCTTGGCGACCTTCGCGAGTTGCGCCTTGAACCCTTTGAAGGAGCGGAGCCGGCACGTCTCGCGCCATCCCCGGTACCGTCTCTCGCCCGCGAGGCCGAGGTCCCGGCCGAAAAACTGGCATGAAAGCGAGTTTTGATTGACGAACGATGGACGAGCGCGGCTGAACGAATTCTTTCGCGCCTTCACTGGCTCTGCCAAACCGTTATTGCTGCTCGATTACGACGGGACACTGGCGCCCTTCCGCATCGACCGCTTCCAGGCGCGCCCCTGGGCTGGCGTGCGAGAGCTGCTCACATGCATCCAGAATCAGGGCCGGACCCGCTTGGCAGTCGTCACGGGACGCCCCGCCGCCGAAATCCCGCCTCTGCTCGGCGTCGAACCCACGCCCGAGATCTGGGGATTGCATGGTGCCGAGCGCCTCTACGCCGACGGCCGCCGCGAGTTCGAAGATCTCTCACCAGCAACTCGCTTCGCCCTCGAAACGCTTCTCGCACAGCTTCGCAGCAACTCAGCCGGCGGCCTAATCGAAGTAAAGCCTAACGCCGTCGTCATGCATTGGCGCGGCGTTGCCCCTGCTCGCGCCAAAGTCATCGAGAACCGAACCCGAGCCCTTTTCGAGCCCCTGGCTCAAACCAACGGCCTGAACCTGCTTGAATTTGAAGCTGGCGTTGAGCTTCGCGTAGGCCGCGACAAGGGCGGAGCGGTCACCGCGATTCTTGAAGAGAACGCCGGCGCTGACTCTCCTCCCGTCCCGCACCCTACCGCGTATCTCGGTGATGACCTGACCGACGAATCGGCCTTTCGCGCCGTCAAAGGTCACGGGCTCGGCGTCCTCGTCCGCCGCCAAAGTCGTCCCTCCAACGCCGATGTCTGGCTGCGCCCGCCCGAAGAGCTGCGCGACTTCCTGAAAAGGTGGTTCCACGCCTGCGCGCATTTACAATCGAATCTGTATGATCCGCTTCTCCACAGCCGGTGAATCCCATGGCGAGGCTCTCATTGCCCTGGTCTCCGGAATCCCGGCCGGCGTTCCCGTCGACCTCGACTTTGTAAACCGCGAGCTTTGGCGGCGTCAGCAGGGCTACGGCCGCGGCGGCCGTATGAAGATCGAAACCGATCAGGCACATGTCCTCTCCGGCGTGCGCCACGGCAAGACCATTGGCTCGCCGATCGCCATTCAACTCATCAATCGCGACTGGAAGAACTGGCAGGAGAAGCTCCCCGTCGAGACCGGCGATCCCGCCAAGCATCGAGCTGTGGCTTCGCCGCGGCCCGGCCACGCCGACCTAGCCGGAGCGCTCAAATTCAACTTTCCCGACGCGCGCTACGTCCTCGAGCGTGCCTCTGCGCGCGAGTCCGCCGCGCGCGTCGCCGCCGGAGCCTTTGCCAAGCTGCTCCTGCGCAATCTCGGGATCGAAGTTGCAAGCCACGTTGTTCGCGTGGGCAGCGTCGAGCTCGACCGCGACGCGTCGTGGGACGAAATTGCGGCCCTCGCGACGAAAGAAGAAGTCGTCCTCGCCTGCGTCGATTCCGCCGCCGAAGCCCGGATGAAAGACGAAGTCGATGCCGCGTCCAAGGCCGGTGACACCGTGAACGGCATCTTCGAGGTCGTCGCTCACGCGGTTCCCGCCGGCCTCGGCTCCTACGCAAACTGGGATGAGCGCCTCGACGGCCAGCTTGCCTGGGCGGTCATGAGCCTGCAGGCCGTCAAGGCCGTTGAAATCGGTCGCGGAGTCGCCGCCGCTGCAACCTTCGGCTCGCGCGTCCACGATCCTATTCACTACGCCAGCGAAAACCCGCCCGGCAAGCCCACGCGCTTCACTCGACCGCACAACAACGCAGGCGGAATCGAGGGCGGCGTCTCCAACGGCGAGGACATCGTCGTTCGTGGCTACTTGAAGCCCATCTCCACGCTCCGCCAGCCCCTCGAATCCGTGCGTTTTGACACGCGCGAGCCGACCAGTGCAAGCTACGAGCGCAGCGACATCTGCGTCGTCCCGGCCGCGGGCGTTGCAGCTGAGGCCATGGTCGCCCTCGTTCTCGCCAATTTGGCCCGCGAGAAATTCGGCGGCGACTCATTGCTGGAGTTGAAGCGAAACTTCCAGGGGTACATCGAACAGATACGGAGCTTTTAGCGGCGGCGATGATTCTCAAGATAGTGAAATATCCCGAGCCTGTGCTGGAGCAGCCTGGCGAGCCGGTCACCGAATTCAACGCCGAATTGCGCAAGTTCGTGGCCGACATGTTTGAGACCACCTACGCCTCGCAAGGCATCGGTCTTGCCGCTCCGCAGGTCGGCGTATCCAAACGCATCACGGTCATCGATCTGAGTATGGGCAAGGATCCGGCGCAAAGGCTCGTGCTCATCAATCCAGAGATCATTGTCAGCGAGGGCAGGCAGTACGAAGAAGAAGGCTGCCTCAGCTTTCCCGAGATACGCGAGAAAGTAGTTCGCGCCGCCAAGGTTCGCATCCGCGCCCAGGACGAGAACGGCAAATGGTTCGAGATGGACGGCGAAGAGCTTCTCGCACGCGCCTTCCAGCACGAGATCGATCATCTGGACGGCATCGTCTTCCTCTTCCGCATGAGCGCGCTCAAGCGAGGCCTCAATTTGCGCAAGATTCGCAAGATGCAAAACGAAGGCACCTGGTAGCCATGTCATGACCGACGCTGCGCACGCCCTCAAGCTCGTCTTTTGCGGCACTCCGGAGTTCGCCGTCCCCACGCTTGAAGCTCTGCTCGCGGCTCATCACCAGATTGCGCTCGTTGTCTCGCAGCCTGACCGGCCCACGGGACGTGACCAGCAACTCACCGCACCTTCTGTCAAGCAGGCCGCGCTCGCTGCCGGGCTCCCGCTTACACAGCCGGAAAAAATCCGCAGCAACGTCGAGTTCCGCGCGCAGCTTGAGTCCCTAGCGCCCGACGCCATCGTCGTCGTCGCCTATGGCCGCATCATTCCGCCGTGGATGCTCGCTCTGCCCCGCCTTGGATGCATCAATCTCCACGCGTCCCTTCTGCCCAAACACCGGGGCGCGGCGCCCATCCAGTGGGCCATTGCACTCGGCGACGCCTACACCGGCAATACCACCATGCTCTTGGAAGAAGGTCTCGACACTGGACCGATTCTGCTCCAGCAGACAATGGAAATCGGGCCCGCCCAAACTTCGGTTGACCTTTTTCCATTGCTGGCGCGAGCCGGCGCGCCCCTCGTCGTCGAAACCCTCGCCGGCTTGGCCAACGGCTCGATTCACCCTCAGCCCCAAAATCACGAGACTGCAACCTTCGCGCCGCTGCTCGACCGTGAAGACGGCCGCATCGACTTTGCCGCTCGCACCGCGCACGAAACCTACAATCGCTGGCGCGGATTTCAGCCCTGGCCCGGCGCGTTTACCACTCTCAACGGCAAGAAGCTGATTGTCCATCGCATGGCTATCGCGCGCGGCAGCTACGCCGAAGGCTTGGGCTTTGCCGAACCGGGATGGATTGTCGTCGAAAACCATCGCCTTTTGGCCGCATGCGCTGAGAATACCTGGCTCGAGTTCCTCGACATTCAGCTCGAAGGCAAGAAACGCATGACCACAGACGAGTTTCTGCGCGGAAATCCGTTCCCGGCGGACGCGCGCTTCGGTTGAGCGCCGTGGCCGCTGTCTCTCTTGCGCGCAAGGCCGCCTTCGACATTTTGCTGGCTGTCGAGCGCGGAAAGGCTCATGCCGATGACCTTCTTCGCGAGCCGGCAGTTGACGCGCTCTCTCCTGCCGATCGTCACCTCGCCACAACTCTCGTTCTTGGCGTCCTTCGCTGGCAGATTCGTCTCGACCGTCAGCTCAAGACTCTCATCAACAAGCCCGGAGCCAAACTCGATCACGAAGTTTCAATCGCCCTCCGCATGGGTGCATTCCAGTTGCAATTCCTCGATCGCGTTCCCGCCCACGCCGCCATCGATGAAAGTGTCGAGTTGACCAAACAGTCCGGTCACCGCTTCGCCTCCGGACTGGTGAATGCGGTATTGCGCAAGTTCGCCGCTCTTGATCCGGTTGCCGACGCTCCAGAAGAGTCCGCCGCTGAAATCGCGCAAGCCTATGCTCACCCCGCATGGCTCGTCGAGCGGTGGACGCATCTCTATGGCCAGGAAGCTGCTCGCGTCATCTGCCGCCACGGCCAGGCCCAGCCTACGCGAACCGTCCGCTTAGTGGATTCCGCCGCCGAAGCCGAACTGATCGACGCCGGCCTTTGCCTGGAACCCGGGGCCATTCTTACCGCCGCGTGCTTCGTCATTTCTGGCGACGCTACCACCAAGGCGGCCTGGCGCGAGGGCCGCGTGCGCATCCAGGATGAAGGATCGCAATTGATCGCCGAGCTGGCCGCCAGTCCAGGCGAAACTCTGAACCAAAAGGTCAAAACAATCCTCGACACATGCGCCGCTCCCGGAGGGAAAACACTCATCCTCGCTGAGCGCAACCCCGCAGCTCGCATTCTGGCCTGTGAATCGAGTCAGAGGCGGTTAGCTGAGTTGACTACGCGTCTCGCCGCATACTCCGGCCGCATCGAATGCCGTCTAGCTGACGCAACTGCCTTGCCCGAAGAATCATCCTTTGATCTTGTGCTGGCCGACGTGCCGTGTAGCGGCACCGGCACTTTGGGCCGCAACCCCGAAATTCGTCATCGCCTGCGTCCGGAGGACCTGCCGCGCCACGCCGAGCGGCAGCGCGCGATTCTCTCCGCCGCGTTTCGCTCGGCTCGCCCCGGCGGCCACGTCGTCTACTCCACCTGTTCCCTCGAGCCCGAAGAAAACGAGCAGGTCGTCGCTTGCGCTCTCGCGGAAAACCGAAATGCGCGCCAACTTTCCCTCGCGGACCGCATCGCTGCGCTGGTAAGGGCGGGAATCCTCACGAGCCCCGCCGCCGCACGCCTCCTTGATTGCCTCACTCCCGAAGGCGCACTCCGCCTTCTACCCGGCGCTCTCCCCACCGACGGTTTCTATGTCGCCTTGATCGAGAAGATCGCCTAGAGTCCGGCGGGATCCACTTCAGCCCTATGCCTGCTCCGGCTCAAGCTTCAGCGCCGCAAAATCCCGCCCCAGCATTGCGCACAACGCCTCCACCACCAGGTTGTGATCGTCGCGCTGCGGCAGCCCCGAAACCGTCACACTGCCTACCACTCCCGCGCCCTCCACGGCCAGCGGAAACGACCCGCCGTCCGCCGCATAGTCTGAAACCGGCAGCCCCTGGCGTTCAAAAAGCGACGTCCCCTTCAACTTCTGCGTCATGCCCACGCCATACGAGCTGCGATGAAAGCGCGCCACCACGTTGCTCTTGCGGCGTACCCATTCGGGGTTGTCAGGCGTCGTCCCATCCAGCGCGGCATAGAACAATGGCTGCCCGAAACGCCGCACGTCGACCACCAGTTTCAGCCCGCGTTCGAGCGCCATCGTTCGAATCTTCGAGCCAAGCTCCCATGCTATGCCCGCATCCAGGTGCGGCAACCTCAGCTCCCGCTCCTGCAATGCGATTCGTTCCAAATCCTCTCTTAGTCCCATTAGCATTTGTCTCCCAACCCGCTTATCTCACCACGGTTAGCTTCACCACGGTGCTCTGATCCACGCGCGAGCCCGAGCTCGGCGATTGCATCAGCACTTCGCCCGGCCTCACCGGCACCTTCAACGGCGCATCGCCGCTTCCCACCGGCGCGACCGGCACATTCACAAAACTCGGCGCCGCCGTCTTGATGCCAACTTTCTTCAGCGCCGCTTCCGCGCTGGCGAACTGCCAGCCCGTCAGATCGGGCATCACATACCCGTCGGGGGTCTCATCATCCGGCGCGGCCACCAGCAGGCTGACACTTGGCTGTTCAATGCCTTGTGCGTGCGGTGGTGGGTCCTGTGCCAACACGGTTCCCTCCGCGGCCAAGCTATACGGTAGCCGTGCAGTTTCGCCCACCTCAAGCCCGGCGCGCCGCAGCTCCAGTGCGGCCATGCGCTCATTCGCGCCCACCGTGTCCGGCACATCCACCTTCTGCGGACCTAGGCTCTCGGCCACGCGCACCCTCCACTCGCGCCTCACCACGGTTCCCGCTGCCGGCGACTGCGACAAAATGTGCCCTGCCGCCACGTCGCTCGAGTAGTAGCGATTGTCTACGTCCAGGTCCAACCCCAACCCCGCCGCCACGCTGCGCGCGTCTGCGGTCGTCATCCCTTTTAGTGCCGGCACCTGCACTTCCGCGCCGTGAATCGCGAACTGCATCGTCAAAATCGCCGACAGTAAGCCCACAGCCACGAGCAGCAGCAGCAACCACGAAATACGAAAGATTCTTGCGATGGAACCGGTATTGATCAATTTGATCCGCATGCGAGTGTTCGCCCTACCGCGTATTATCCGTCACCGGCTCCGGATGAATCGTCACCCGGTACACCTCCGGGCACTCCAGCTTGAACCGGTCTTCGAGCGCGGTGATCACCTCGTGAACCCGGTTCATCGGCAGCTCGTCAGGCAACGTGCAGTGGCAAGTCACCGAAATGTGTTCTCCCGTCCGGCCCACGGCGACAGCGTGCACGTCAACAATCTCCGGCAGCCCCGCTGCTGCTGACCGCAGCGCCTGCTCCAGTCTGCGGTCTTCCACGTCTTCTTCCTCCGGTTGCTCAATCGTCGCCGGCTCGCTTTCAATGTGCGTCAGCACCGAGTCGACTTCCGGCACGCTGCGCAGAATCTGCGCTTCCATCGCGGTCACAAAGTTGTGCGCTTCTCTCAGCGCCAGGTGTTCATCGAGTTCCACGTGCAACTCCACCTGCAGCCGTCCATGATGCGTCTGGATGCTCAGCTCGTGCACCGACACGTTGTTCACTGCCGCCACAGCGCGCACGCGGTCGAAGATGCTTTCCGCCTTGGTTTCTCGCGGAATCGTGTGGATCACCACATCCGCCGTGGGCAGCGCTCGCTGCACAGCCTCCGTCGCGGCCCGCACCAACTCGCTGGTGTGCTCAAAGGTGAATCGCCGCGGCAGTGCCAGCGTTAGGTCGGCAAAGTAGCCGGCTCCCGCCCGCCGCACGCGCGCCCGTTCCACGGCCAGCACACCATCCACTCGCTCCACCTCGCGTACCAGCCGTCGCCGCGTCTCGGCGGGAATCTCGTCCACCAGCGCCGCCACCGCTTCGTGGCCCACTTGCACGGTCATCCGCAGAATCATGAGCGACACCACCAAAGCCGCCAGTGGATCGGCATAACGCAGCGCCTCAATGTGGAATCGCTCACCTACCCAGGCCGCTCCCAGTCCCGCCAGCACAGCCGATGTCGCCCAGATGTCCGAAGCGAAATGGAACGCATCAGTCGCCAGAGCCGGCGATCCCGTGCGCACAGCCACCGCGCGTAATTGCCGCGAGCGCCAGATGTCCACGCCGATTGAAGCCACCAGCACCAGCACCGGCCACAGTGAGTGGTGCAGTTCCACTGCACGGTAGAAAATTCGCTCCACAGCCTCCCAGACAATCCACGCGCAGGAGAGAGCCATCAGCCCCGCCTCGCTGAAGGCGGAAAGATTCTCGATCTTCCCATGGCCGTAGGTGTGATCCTCGTCCGCCGGCCTGTCGCTCACATGAACGGAAAAGTACGTTAGCGCCGCACCAACAAGGTCGAGTCCCGAGTGTGCCGCGTCGGAAAGTACACCCAGCGACCCCGATAGCAAGCCGGCAGCGACTTTCAGCAGTGTCATCACCACCGCGGCCGCCATCGACCCCCGCGCCACGCGCTGCTTTTCAGCGGAGAAACTCACCACGGCAGGCTCGTTCGCTCGCGAACTTGAGGCGGTGATCACCATTGAATTCCTAGACTATCGTGGGCCGCATCGCCGTGTACAACCCCGCAATCCCGAACGTGTACGGCTGCCACGCGCACTCCTCAAAGCCCGCTCGCCGCATCATCTCCAGCATTGCATCGGGGGGCGGAAAATTGCCCACCGAGCTCGGCAGATAGTTGTACGCCCCATCCTTCCCGCAAATCATGCGGCCAATCGCCGGCAGCACGCGCCGGAAGTACGCGCCGTATGCCTTCCCGATCAAACCTCCCGGCTCGCTGAACTCCAGAATTCCCAACTGCCCGCCCGGCTTCAGCACGCGATAAAACTCCTTCAGCCCGGCCTCGTAGTTCGCCAGATTCCGAAATCCGAACGCCGTCACAATCAGGTCGAGCGACTCCGCGCGCAGCGGCAGATGCAACGCATCGGTTTCGATCGCCACCGCATACGGCGCTCCATTCCTCGATTCGTCCGCCAATCCTTGTTCCGGTCCTCGCGACTCTTTCGGCCCGAACTTCTCCGCCCCGCGCCGCAGCATCGCACGCGCAAAATCACCGGCCAGAATCGGCTTTGCCCCACGCGGCCGCAGCTTCAAAAGCGCCAACGTCAAATCGCCCGTGCCGCAGCAGATGTCCAGCACCGCCGCATCAGGTCGCGCCAGAACATCCTTAAATCTGCGCGCAGCCCGACGCCACCACACCCGGTCCACATTGGCTGAGAGCACGTGGTTTAGCAGGTCATACCGGGGCGCGATCGAGTCAAACATCTGCCGCACGGCCGTCGCCGCGCCTGCTTCGTCCGTCGCGCCAGCTGGTCGGGCACCTGTTGCGGGCATCTTCCTTCTTTCTTCGCCGATAGCGCGAATCTGCGAGTCAGTTCTCAGCACGCTCGCTCTATCATGCTATCGCTTCTCTTCCACTGCTCCAGGATCGGATTCACGGCCTTTCAAGCCTCGGCAAGAAAGGTATACGCTTGAAGTTGCCGATGGCTGCCCCTTCCCTCTCCGCAATCCCCGCGCCGGCGTCGCACCCGCCGCTTACGGATAGCCATGGCCGCGTGATTCACGACCTGCGAGTCTCCATCACCGACCGCTGCAACTACAAATGCGTCTATTGCCGCACCGGCGAACTGGGCGCACAGTATCCCGAGCTGGCCATCGACGAATACCTCCGCCTCATCGAGCTGTTTGTCGGCCTCGGCATCACCAAGGTCCGCTTAACCGGCGGTGAGCCGCTCCTTCGTCGCGGTCTGGTCGACCTGGTCCGTGAGCTCTCGCGGCTGCAAACCCTCGCGGGCGACCCGCTTGACCTCGCGCTCACCACCAACGGCCACCTGCTTGAATCGCTCGCCGAGCCGCTCAAGGCCGCTGGCCTCAACCGTGTGACAGTCAGCATGGACGCCGTCGACGCCCCGACATTCGAGCGCATCACTCGCGTCGAGGGCAGCTTCTCTAAGGTTCTCGCCGGCCTTCGCGCCGCCCGCGCAGCCGGCCTCACGCCCCTCAAAATCAACTGCGTGCTCCTGCGCGGCTTCAACGACGATCAGATCGAAGGCTTTGCCCGCTTCGCCCGCGCAGAAAACGTCGTAGTCCGCTTCATTGAGTTCATGCCTCTTGAAGAGGGCCGCCTCTGGACGCCCGAGATCGTCGTCACGCTGCGCGAGATTGTCGACCGCATCGGCCGCACCCTGCCGCTGGTCGAGCTTCCCCCGCGCGAGGCCAGCGAGACAGCCCGTCGCTACACCTTCGCCGATGGCGTCGGCGAAATCGGAATCATCGCCCCCGTCAGCCAGGCCTTTTGCGGAGCATGCAGCCGCGTGCGCCTCACTTCCGACGGCAAGATTCGCACCTGCCTGTTCTCACAAGTGGAACACGACCTATACGGCCGCCTTCGCGCCGGCGCCGGCAATGAGGAACTGCGCGCCTACATCGTCCGCACCATCCAGGAGAAGGAAGCTCGCCACCACATCGGTGAGCCGGGTTTCCTCAAACCCTCCCGGTCGATGGTCCACATCGGCGGCTAACCCCGCGCGAACGGCTCCGAAGGATTTTCACACGAATTGTGATTAGAAATGCAATGGGTCGGGTTTAACCTGTACCGTGAAGAATCCATGAAAGAATAAGGTCAGCACTTCCCCCACAGGGCCCGAACATGCCTAACGAGACGGAAGGGCGCATCCCGCTCGCCGATCTGCTTGTGTTTCACCAGCTGGCGCGGTCGCTCACTTCGAGCTTCGATCTCGACACAATTCTGCGCACCATCCTCGAGCAAATGGAGCGAATGGTGGAAGCGGAGTTTTGGGCGCTGCTCATGCTCGACGAATCCACCCACGAACTCTACTACGCCATCGCAGCGGGTGAAGAACAGGAAGCCTTGCGCGGCCTTCGCGTCAGATCCGGTGAGGGTGTCGCCGGATGGGTCCTCGAGCACGGTGAAACGCTTATCGTCCCCGAGACGGAAGGCGATCCACGCGCCGCACAATCCGCCACTCCCGGCATCAGCAGCGTCAGATCGGTCATCGCCCTGCCTCTGCGCGGGCGCACCGGCACGCAAGGCGTCATCGAAATCCTCAATCCCCGCGCTGAGATGTCGGACTATTCCATCGCCTTCCTGCACATTCTTGCCGACCACGCGGCCATCGCCATTGAAAATGCGCGCGACGTCGGGCGCATCCAGCAACTTACCATCACCGACGACACGACCCGTCTCTATAACGTGCGCCACCTCTACGATGTGCTGGGCCGCGAGCTCAAGCGATCGAAGAAGCTCAAACTCCCGTTAAGCCTCGCCTTCTGGGATCTGGACCGCTTCAAGCTGGTTAACGACGCGCACGGGCACATGGTCGGAAGCGAGCTACTCGCCCTCACCGGGCGTCGGCTCCAGAAACTCTGCCGCGAGCAGGATCTCTGCTTCCGCTACGGCGGCGATGAATTCGTCATTCTCATGCCCGAGACCCCTGCCGGTCAGGCTTTGGAGCTGACAAAAGGAATCCACGCGGCACTGATGGAAACCCCGTTCGGGATGAAGAGCGGCCTCACGCTCAAAGTCAGCGCCAGCGTGGGCCTTGCCTCCTCACCCGGCGATGGCACGCAGATGCCTGAGATCATCGGCACCGCCGACGCGCGCATGTACGCCGTCAAGCGCGATGGCCGCGGCCACGTCCGCGCCGACTGATCGCCACCGGCCCGGCGTATCGCCGGTCTTGTGTAGCGCCGGTTTCTAGACCGGGATCCCCACGAAGTGATCCTCCTCTGTGGGGTGGATATCCCTCAGCCGCGACGACGAAGGATCTTGAAGCTGACTTGCGTGGACTTGGAAGACGGAAGACGCGGAAGGAATCGAACTTGAGCCGCTTTGCGGGCGTCTGGGGTCGCTGGCGGAATCCTGAGTCCGAAGTGACAGATGAGCTAAGGAAAGCCCGATTCACTAAGGAAACATTGCGAGCGGCTAGCGAGCGGCTGCTCCATGCAATGGCCTGCCGAGCCGAAGCCCGAGAGGGCGAAGGCTGGTGGACGCGGAAGGAATCGAACCTTCAACCTGTCGGTTAAGAGCCGAATGCTCTGCCAGTTGAGCTACGCGTCCATGGGGTTCAAAAAGTCGCGTCAAAGACGATCTTGCGCGACCTCAGGCGGAGGTGAAAATCGCTTCCGCACCTCAAAAAATATACCACATACGCGGCGCGCACCCAAACGCCGCAGCGCGAACTACCGGTGAGGAAATCAGCTCTTCATCGCCACGCGAATGTGCAACTCCTTCAGTTGCTGCTCGCTCACGGGGGTGGGCGCTTCGGCCATCAAATCGATGGCCTTTGCCGTCTTCGGGAAGGTGATCACCTCGCGCAGGTTGCTGGCGCCGGTCAGCAGCATCACAATGCGATCGAGGCCCAGCGCAATGCCTCCGTGCGGCGGCGTTCCGTATTCGAGCGCGTCGAGGAAGAAGCCGAATCTTGCTTTCGCTTCCTCCTCGCTAATGCCAAGCGATGCAAAGATCTGCTGCTGCACGTCCTTGCGGTGAATACGAATCGATCCCGAGCCGAGCTCAAGCCCATTCATCGCCAGGTCGTAACAATTGGCGCGCACGCTCGCCGGATCGCTCTTGAGGTTCGCCATATCGGCCTCGATCGGCGCGGTAAACGGATGGTGCGCGGGCGTCCACTTGCCTGAAGCTAAATCGTACTCAAACATCGGAAAGTCGGTGAGCCACATCGGATGAAAGGCCTTGCTGCCGTCAACAAGCTCGCTCGCCGAGCTTCTTGCAGCCGCATTCTGAACCACCTCATCGGTGATGCGGAACGTGCCGTGCCGCTCGGCGTACTTTTTCGCCAGCTCGGCGCGGAAGTTGCCCGCCGCCGCGTACACATTGATCTCGCGCTCTGAAAGCCGCCCGGGAAACTTGGTGTCGCTGGCCTTGATGTGATGCGTTGGATCTCCCGCAACCACGATCACGAAGTCCGCGTCGGCCGCGCCCGCCAGCTCGCGCACCTTCGCGGCCGCTTCAGGAAAGCTCTTCGCCAGGCGCTTGAAGTCGTCAATGAACTTTGCGCCCTTCTTCTGGTCGAAGAGCGAATGATTGTCCTCGCGCTCCTAGCGGCTCAGCTCGCCCACGCTGGGAATGCGCAGC
>Ga0181522_10000985_pt1 | contig 18439 bp, 14 predicted proteins | sample PEATcosm2014_Bin_27_FD_121103 | JGI IMG/M metagenome (GOLD analysis project Ga0181522, IMG submission 121103) | Peatland microbial communities from MTU Mesocosm Facility, Houghton, MI, USA - PEATcosm2014_Bin05_10_metaG | ecosystem: Environmental > Terrestrial > Soil > Wetlands > Peat | place... | reverse complement strand
AGCACTTGCTGAAATCCCCAGCGGCACAATGACGCCAAGCATCGATATTCTTTTTCTGACGTCCGCTTGAGTATAAAGTTGGAAGCGACCTGGGGGGAGGCGATGAGCACGCGACCGTTCAGCCATCAATTCTTCCGCTCTGTGCATGGATTGACAAAACGAGCCGGTTCTTCATCCTGGAGGTGCAATGTTAACGCTGGTGCAACGAGTGGCTTTGTTTCTGATTTTTTCAATGGCAACTGTGAGCACGATTTCAGTCATCGCTCCGAAGCTGATGGCCGAGGAACCGCCGGGCCCACCAGCCGCTCCCCTGCCGGCGCAAGTCATTGCGGCGAAGAAGGTTTTCATTTCGAACGGCGGTGAAGACACCTGGTTGGACTTCGATCAAAAGCACGATCCAACTCTGACCTACAACGAGTTTTATGCGGATGTGAAGAGTTGGGGGAAGTATGAGTTGGTTTCATCTCCCGCCGACTCGGATGTCGTGTTTGAAATCCACCTCGCGTTGGAAGCAACGGCCCCAATATTACGGCTCCGGATCCTTGACCCGAAAAGCCGCATCGTCTTGTGGCCGATCGATCAGAGGGCAAAAGTCGCAACCCGGGATGCGACTGCTCGCAAGAATTTCGACGAGGCAATGAACACGCTTATGGGAAGTTTGAAGAAACTGGTGACGAACTCACCATAAAAACCTTCGCTCAAAACGCCAGGCAGAGTGCGATCGAAATACTTTGGCCACCTGAGTCCTCGATTATGATCTCCAAATTCCGCGCAAGAAGGGCGTCAACCAAGAAGCGGGCCGCTCCACGGGAAGTTGCATGAATTGGGGCTATCCCCGCATCGTCAGCAACTCTCACCTTTTAGGAGCCAGCGAAAAAGTCACAAACGCTCCGATCTTCATCTCACGGTTTCGTTTCAACTCTAGGCTGGGGTGCCATTTCGCGTAAACAGATTCGGTAGGTTGCCGTTGTCATCAAAACTTCGGACGAGCGTCCGACCCGACCGGAAAACCGCACGCGTTGTAACATAAAAAACGCATCGTAAAGGATCCTCAAACTGTGCTGTTCGTACCCAATCCCGTAACCCACACGAGTTCGCGCCTCCTCGAATTTGAGATCCTGCGCGACTTACTGACAGGCTACGCCTCATCGCCGCTCGGCCAGCGGCGGATCGCCGAACTCCGTCCTGCGCTCGATCGCGCTTGGATTGAAACCCAGCATCAGCTTGCTGCCGAGATCCGCGAGTTTCGACGGGTCGGAGGACGGTTCGAATTCGCCGGCCTTCCCGAGGTCAGAACGCTGATCGAGAAATCCCGGATCACGGGAGCGGCCCTCGAAACCACCGAAATTCGCGACGTAGTTCTGGTTGCTGACCGTGCCTCCGAGTGGCGAGAGATCGTGCGCCAACCGCCAGGCGCGATGCGCTCGGATTGGACAGCCGTAAAAACCCTTTCCGATGCGATTCCGGACTTCACCGCCTTCCTGCGCGCTTTTCACAACAAAATACTGGCGGACGGGACGCTCGACGATCGCGCATCGCCCGAACTTAGCCGCATTCGGCGCGAAACGGAAAAACAAAAACGGCAGATTCAGGAATCGCTGCGCGGATACCTGCGAAAACTGGCTGAGGGCGGCACGGTGCAGGACGAACTCGTCACCATCCGGGGCGAGCGTTTCGTGATTCCGGTGAAAGTGGAGCAGAAACGCCGTGTGCAGGGCGTCGTCCATGGCGCCAGCTCCAGCGGACAAACCGTCTTCGTCGAGCCACTCGAAACCATAGAGCAGAACAACGAACTGGTGCGCCTGCTCGACGAAGAACAGGCCGAGATTCATCGCGTCCTGCTGGAGATGACTCGCCAGATCGGGGAAAATGCGGATGCGATTCTGATCGCTGCCGACACGCTGGCCGAACTTGAACTTCAGTTTGCGAAGGCTCGCTTTGCCGAAGACTATAACTGCGTGAGGGTAAGCGTTTCCGAGGAATCGAGTGTCGAGAACGACGGTCGAAGCAGCGACGCACGGCTCATTCTGCATCACGCCCGGCATCCGCTGCTCGAACGCAACTTGAAACTGAAGAATTCGAGGATCGTCCCGATCACCATCGAAATGGAAGGCGACCACCGGCAGCTGGTGATTACCGGCCCGAATACGGGCGGCAAAACCGTCACCTTGAAGACGCTGGGCCTGCTCGCGCTGATGGCGCAGTCCGGCATTCCCGTTCCAGCCGACCGCGCCGAGATGCCAATCTTCGACGCCATTCTCGCAGATATCGGAGACTATCAATCGATCGAACAGAATCTTTCTACCTTCTCTGCGCACGTAACCAATATCGATTTTATTTCCAAGACTGCGACCCGCAATTCGCTGGTACTGCTCGATGAACTCGGCTCCGCCACCGATCCCGAAGAGGGAGCCGCGCTGGCCGTTGCCATAGCCGAGCATTTCCGCCAAATCGGATGCATGATCGTCATCTCGACTCATCACACGGCGTTGAAGGTTTATGGATCGACCACCGAAGGGGTCATCAACGCATCCGTGGGATTTGACGAATCCACGTTGCAGCCGACCTACGAGCTGAAAATAGGTGTCCCGGGCGCGTCCGCCGGAATCAACATCGCCCAGCGCCTGGGGCTGAATCCCGGCATCATAGAATCGGCTCGCGCTCGACTGGGGTCGCAAACCAAGGACGTCGCGCGCTTTTTGGATCGGCTCCACGCGGATCTGGGGAATCTCGAAAAAGAACGCGGTCAGATGCAGGCAAGGGAACAAGCGCTCGAGCAAGAGAAGGCGCAGCTTGCGAGCGAAGGCCGCAAACAACAGCAGTCCAAAATCCGCGAAATGGAGAACAAGCTCGAAAGTCTGTTTCGCGACTTCGAATATCAGGCTCGAGACACGGTAAACGCGGTCCAGGATCGAGCTGCGGCACAGAAACTGTCGAAAGATGCCGAACGCCGCATCGCCAGGATGCGCCGCGAATTCCGCGAGCAGTTCAATTCGACCGTGGTGGCGCATGCCACCGGAGCTGATCGCGGCGATCCGAACGCCCGGCCCGGCCTGGTAAAACATGTGAGCGAGGGGGATATCGTCAAGCTCAAGTCGCTCGGTCGAGCTGCGGTCGTAAAAAAGAAAATCGGCGACGATCACTTTGAGGTCGAGATCGGCTCGATGAAGATGCGAATCGGGCGCGAGGATATCGCTGAAGTACTGTCTGGAGGGAACGCAAAAACTGAACCGAAGACGTCGCCCGTAGAGGCCGCTCGAGCCCGGGGCATAACCGTTTCTCTCCAAAACGAAACCAGCGACCTGACCACTCCGACCGAGATCAACGTCATCGGCCGCACCGTGGACGAAGCCACCAGCGAGGTCGAGAAATTTGTCGATCGCGCGTTTCTGGCGGGAATGCCGCGGGTCAGAATCGTCCACGGCAGCGGCATGGGAATTTTGAGGAAGGCCTTGCGCCAGTATCTGCAGAAGCACCCGCACGTGGAATCCGTAACCGAACCACCCTCGAACGAGGGTGGGGGAGGAGCCACGGTGGTGGAGTTGAGGGTCTAGGGGGATGGCGGTATTGGCTCCGGGATGCCGGGTGGCGGATTTCCTCAGCCACTGACGTTTACGAACCAATATTCACAGCTTTTCCTGACTGAAATCCTTTTGTTCGAACTGCCCGGTTTGCATCCGGGTTCATAATCACTACGGGATCACCGTGCGCCCCTGATGACATCTTCCGACAACTTCAAAGAAACTCTGAAGCAACAGGCGGATATCGTCCGCATCGTTGGGGACTACGTCAAGCTGAAGAAGGCGGGGGCGCAGAATTTCTCCGGGCTCTGCCCTTTTCATGCCGAAAAGACGCCGTCGTTTTCGGTACATGCCACGCGGCAGTTTTTCCACTGCTTCGGGTGCGGAGAATCCGGCGACGTCTTCACCTTCATCCAAAAAGCAGAAAACATAACCTTCCCCGAGGCCCTTCGCCTGGTAGCGCAGAAACTGGGCGTGCCCATGCCGAAGATGGCGTTTTCGAGCCCAGCCGAGGCGCGAGACGCCGGGCTTCGGATGGCGCTCCTCGATGTGCATGTGCGGGCTACGAAGTTTTTTCAGGAATGTCTCGAGCGCGCCGACGGAGCGAATGCCCGGCAATATCTCAAAGGCCGCGGGCTGGATGAGGAGACCATCGCTCGCTTTCGCATCGGGTACGCGCCTGATTCCGGATTTCTGTTGCGCGATGCTTTGCGGCGCGAGTTTGACGAGGAGTGGTTGCGGGCGAGCGGACTTTTTTCCTGGAAGGAAGATCCGCAGCGCGAAAAATCGCAACCAGACCCGGCGCTTCGCTCCGCTCAGGATAACAAGCCCGGGGAAGTCCCGAGCACGCAACGCGCGACCATCTACTCCAAGTTCCGCAATCGTGTCATGTTTCCCATCTGCAATGATCAGGGCAAGGTGATCGCGTTCACCGGGCGCACGCTTTCTGCAGATGAAAGGGCTGGGCCGAAATATCTGAATTCGCCGGAGACGCCGATCTACTCGAAATCGCGTGTCCTGTTCAATCTTGACAACGCCAAAGAAGCAATCCGCAAGCTTGATTACGCGATTCTCGTGGAGGGCCAGATGGATTGCATCTCGGTCTATGCCGCCGGGTTTCACAACGTGATCGCCAGCTCCGGCACCGCGTTCACCGAACCGCAGGCGAAGCTCCTCGGGCGATTCTCCAAGAATGTGGTGGTCAACTTCGATCCCGACACCGCGGGAGCACGCGCCACCGAGCGCACTCTTGGCCTGCTGGTCGAAGAAGAGTTCAGCATCAAAGTACTCACGCTGGAAAGCGGATTCGATCCTGACCTGTTTATCAGGCGCAAGGGCAAAGACGCTTACGGCGCAGCGCTCGGGGATTCACAGAAATATTTCGATTATTTGCTGGATCGGACGCGAAGCATGTTTCCGGCGCGGAACTCGGAGAGCAAGGTGAGGGCAGTCAATCATCTTCTGCCCCATATTCAGCGAGTGCCAAGCCGGATTACACGCGACGAACTGGCGCTTGAGATTTCACAGAAACTGGGCATTGATTCGGCCGTGCTGCGGCAGGAACTGAAGCATGCCGCCGGTTCACGCGCAACTTCTCAGCTGAAGGCCACCGCAGACATGCAGGTGACGGGGGCGGAACGAGTGTTGATCCGGGCCTTGGCGTCGGCCACGCAGATGCAATCGAGCGCAACCCGCACCTCGGCCCGTGAAGGTACGGACGAGGAATTCGATCCGGCCCGGCAGGCGCAATATGCGTTGCAGTCGGAGCACCTGTACGAAGGTCTGGCCTCGCAATCGCTCCTCGAGGCGCTCCTCGAAATTAGCGGCAAAACCGCGGACGTCATGGCCTTGCCGAAGACAGAGGAAGACCGGCGTCAGCTGGCGGCAATCCTGATGAATGAAGACGAAGATCTGACGCCCGAGACGATCGAAGGCGCGGTCCGGGGCTTGCGCCGGATCTATTTGAGGCGGCGACTGGAGCAGGTGCAACTCGCTTTGCAGCGGATGGGGGTGTCAGCTGCCGAAAAACAGGCCCTTTTGCAAGAAAAGGTACGGTTGAAGCGGGCTTTAATGGACCCTGGGCTGGGCGAGACCGGCAGCAAGGCCTCTTAGGCCGGCGCCACGAGGTTGGAACGAAAACGGGATTCGAGTCATCTAAGGGATTAGCGGGAAAAGAGATAGAAGGAAGTGAGCGTCAGCGGCAATTTCGACGTGCTATACTCGTAAGGTTTGTGCCTCGCGCACAACTCCTTTACAACTCCCACCGCTGAATAGTATGGCGTTCTGGAACCGGCGAACGTCCTGAGGATAATCTGATTTGGCACTAGATGACAAGTACGACGATATAAAAAAGCTGATCGACGCAGGCAAAGAGAAGGGATATCTGACCTATGATCAGGTCAACGACCTTATCCCGCACGATGTGCACTCTCCTGAAGACCTGGAAGATCTGCTGACCACGATCGGAACGCAAGGTATTGATGTGCTCGAAAGCTCGAAAGGGCCGACGACCGATCTGGAAAAAAAATTCGAAGAAGTGGATGAGGGCTCCGACGACGTTGAACTCGATTTAACCCCAGGAGCCCTGGAAAAAACCAATGACCCTGTCCGCATGTATCTGCGCGAGATGGGAACTGTTCCTCTGCTTACTCGCGAAGGCGAAGTTGAAATCGCCAAGCGAATTGAGCGGGGGCAAAACCGCGTCCTGAAGGCGCTCTCGCGCTCGCCGATCGTCATTCGCGAACTCCTCGCTTTGGGTGAAGACCTGGAGAAGGGTGTCCGCTCGATTAAAGAGTTGGTGACGTTCGACGAAGAGGAGATAACCGAAGAGATCGTCGACAAGCGGCTCAAGGAATTTCTTGCCAAGATCGCCACGCTCGACAAGCTCTACAAGAAAGTGGCGCCGCTGCAGGAAAAGCTGCTGGCGGTAAATGCCAAGAAGAATGCGCGCGCCCATCGGCGTTATCGCTTTCATCTGGCGCACGCCATCGTTCGCACTTCGCTTGCGGTGCGGAACCTCGGTTTCACCAACAACGAACGCAAACGCCTCATCGACCGTGTCAATCGCACGGTTGACGGCATGCGCTCGCTCGACCGGCAGATCCAGAATCTGGAGAAGCGCGCCGAAGCGACACGCAGCGAAGAGCAGAAGAAAGAATACAGGAAGCAGTCGCGCGCGGTCCGCGGCGAGCTCGAAAAGCTCGAAGTGGAAGCGGGCTTGTTGTTCCAGGAACTCAAGCGCACGCAGCGCGAGATTATCCAGGGCGACATGGACGCGGAGCACGCCAAGCGCGAGCTCATCGAAGCGAACTTGCGCCTGGTGGTCTCGATTGCGAAAAAGTACACCAATCGCGGATTGCAGTTCCTCGACCTGATCCAGGAAGGCAACATCGGCTTGATGAAGGCCGTGGACAAGTTCGAATACCGCCGCGGATACAAGTTTTCGACTTATGCGACGTGGTGGATACGGCAGGCAATCACACGCGCAATCGCTGATCAGGCGCGTACGATTCGTATCCCGGTGCACATGATCGAAACCATCAACAAGCTGATCCGCACATCCCGGCAGCTGGTGCAGGAACTGGGACGCGAGCCAACGTCCGAAGAAATCGCCAAGCGGATGGACATTCCGGTGGCCAAGGTCCGGAAGGTCTTGAAGATTGCGCAGGAGCCCATCTCTCTCGAAACGCCAATTGGCGAAGAGGAAGATTCGCATCTCGGCGACTTCATCGAAGACCGCGCAGTGGTTTCGCCGGCCGAAGCCGTGATCAACGTCAACCTCAAAGACCAGACTTCGCAGGTGCTGCGCACACTGACACCGCGCGAAGAAAAAGTGATCAAGATGCGCTTCGGGCTGGAAGATGGTTCGGAGCACACGCTGGAAGAGGTTGGACAGTCGTTCGCGGTCACTCGAGAACGCATTCGCCAGATCGAGGCGAAGGCGCTAAGGAAGCTGCGGCATCCCTCGCGCTCGAGAAAGTTGCGGGCGTTTATGGACGGCGTCAGGGACTAGGTCCGAGGTTACTTGCAGAGGTGGGGCGCGAGCCATCGCGCCCCTTCTTGCTGGCATCGGCAGGCGCGCGCCGGCCGCTCCCGGCGGATAACCGAGCACCGCCTGCTAGAATCGGTCTATCCTCATGGAAGCCGCCCGCATTCGCAATTTTGCGATTATTGCGCACATTGATCACGGAAAATCCACGCTCGCCGATCGCCTGCTGGAGCTGACCGGATCCCTTGCCATGCGCGAAATGCAGGCGCAGGTGCTCGATTCGATGGACCTCGAGCGCGAGCGCGGAATTACCATCAAGGCGCATGCGGTCCGAATGCTGTACCCGGCGCAGGATGGACAGATCTACCAGCTCAACCTGATCGATACTCCGGGACACGTCGATTTTTCTTACGAGGTCTCCCGTTCGCTGGCCGCGTGCGAAGGCGCACTCCTCGTGGTCGACGCTGCGCAGGGAGTTGAAGCTCAGACTTTGGCCAACTCTTACCTCGCGATCAATCATGGCCTGGAAATTATTCCGGTGATCAACAAGATCGACCTGCAGAGCGCCGACATCCCGCGCACCAGGGAGATGATTGAGAGCGCAGTCGGCCTGGATGCAACCGATGCCTTGCTGATCAGCGCCAAGACCGGGCAGGGCGTCCCGGATGTGCTCGAGGCTATTGTGAAGCGCATTCCGCCTCCAAAAGGCGTGCCGGAGCGTCATCTTCAGGCGTTGCTCTTTGATTCCTGGTTCGATCCTTATCGTGGAGTGGTGGTTCTGGCGCGGGTGTTCGAGGGGACGTTACGGAAAGGGCAGAAGATTCGTCTTTGGTCGAACGGCCGTGTTTTTCAGGTGGAAACTCTCGGTGTGCTCACCCCGAAGCCAGCCGAGATCGACGAACTGGTCGCGGGCGAAGTTGGATTCATCATCGCGAATATCAAGAATGTCGCGGATACGAAGATCGGCGACACCATTACCGACGATGACCGGCCGGCGCTCGAGCCTTTGCCCGGATTTGAAGAGATCAAGCCCATGGTGTTTGCCGGTCTCTATACGGTCGACGCGCACGAACATACGCAGCTGCGCGAGGCGCTCGAAAAACTGAAACTGAACGATTCGTCATTTTTCTTCGAACCGGAAAGCTCAGTCGCGCTTGGGTTTGGCTTCCGGTGCGGCTTTCTCGGTTTGCTGCATATGGAGATCATTCAGGAGAGGCTGGAGCGTGAGTACAACCTTGACCTGATCACGACGGCTCCCGGGGTGCGCTATCAGATCACCAAGACAGATGGCGCGGTGATCGAGGTAGATAATCCTTCCCGTTGGCCGGATGTCAGCGAGATCGCAAAGGTCGAAGAGCCGGTGATTCTTGCGGTGATTTTGACCAACGAGGAATATGTCGGCGGTATTTTGAAGCTGGTTGAAGAGAAGCGGGGAAAACAGAAGAGCTTTGAATATGTCAGCTCTTCGCGCGTGATGTTGCAGTATGAGCTGCCGCTGAATGAAATCGTGCTCGATTTTTATGATCGGCTGAAGTCAGTATCGCGGGGATACGCTTCGCTTGATTATCATCTGTCGGGAAATTGGGTTTCACCGATGGCCAAGCTGGACATCATGGTGGCGGGCGAGCCGGTCGACGCTTTATCGACGATCATCCATCGCGATTTTGCTTATGAGCGCGGGCGGGCGCTGGCGGCGAAGATGAAAGAGTTGATCCCGCGACAGATGTTCGAGGTGGCGATTCAGGCGGCCATTGGGGCTAAGATCATTGCCCGGGAGACGGTGCCGGCGATTCGAAAAAACGTGATTGCCAAGTGCTATGGTGGTGACATCTCGCGAAAACGGAAGTTGCTCGAAAAGCAAAAGGAAGGCAAGAAGCGGATGAAGCGCATCGGACGTGTGGATATTCCACAGGAAGCATTCCTGGCGGTGTTGAAGGTGGGCGAGGGCAGCAGCTAGTTGGTGTTCGATAAGGTCACGGCGGAGGTTCGATGTTACGACTCCAAACGATAGTAATACTGGCGGCGTGTTCCATAGCAGTCGCGTTCGGTCAAAACCGCGCCGCCCCATCTTCAGGGGCTCCTCCGGACCAGACCGAGCCTCCTCCGCCCGTTCAAGTGTCGAATGAAGTGATGCTTGGACGGGTTGACCGCAAAACGATGCCGGTCTATCCCGACGAAGCGATGAAAAAGGGAATTCAAGGCGACGTGGTTTTCAGGATTGAAGTCGATGAAACCGGAAAGATCACGAGCAGTACGCCGGTCGATGGCGACCCGATGCTGGTCGCGGCAAGTACGGATGCGCTACGAACCTTTCACTTCCGCCCATACCTGGTCAACGGAATGGCTGTCAAAGTCAAGAGCCAACTCGGATTTCGCTTCGCCGTGAAGAAATCTGCCAATGGGGCGAATGGACGTGTGGAGTGCATCGCATCGCTTCCCGATCAGCCGTAAGGCAGAAGGCGCTTCGATTCTATTGCAGCCGGAAACGTTCATTCATAAGGCGCTGCAGGCGCGGCCGATAGATCAGATCGTAGGCGAGCTCTTTGTCAGGGAACATGCTGAGCGCGGCGCGGCGGGCATTCGCGGCCATCTCGGCCGCCTCTTCCAGGGTGAGATTGGGATCCTGGCTGAGCACGGACATAACCATGCTCATCATGATCTGCAGCCGGCGAAGCCTTTTGGCTTCTTCTGCGCGCTCATCGTGCTCATCGCCTGGTTGTTCGGTCGGTTCAACTTCCACACTTGCTCCCGTGCGTTATTGGATGTTGACGGTGTTCTATCCGTTGCGCCCCACTGGCCATTGTGCCAGTTTTCGCCCGGGAATCAAGCTTTCGTTGGGCGTACACCTTTGTGACCCGCAAGACAGAGGTATAGTGACTGCCGTAATCTGTTAACAGACTTTACGGAGGACGCATGTCGAACCCCTCGCTTCAACCCGAACCGAATGAGAAACTCATCAAGGTTTTCGACACCGAGCAGGAAAACGAAGCCATAGTCGTACAAGGCTTGTTGCAATCTGCCGGCATCGAATCGGACTTGCAATCCCTTGACGCCGTCCAGAATGCATTTCCCGGTGTCGGCGGAACGGTGCTTCTCGTGCGCGAGGAAGATTCGGCTGAAGCTGAAAAAATTATCGATGCCTATCGCAAATTGCCGCCACTCGATGACGAGACTGCCAGTGGTTGAGACCCGGCTCAATCACGAATCCAGGGACGGTCGGAAGGTCGAAGGTCACGGTGTGGCCGTCCACGTGAATCACGTGCACTCCACTCTGGTCGAGCGTAAACAATCCCGTGGGCTCGCGCCGATCGAGCGATTGCGAGACGTACTTCAGCAGCTGATTGCGCATATACGCCTGGTCCGGGAATGGCGTATTGATAAGGTCCAGCAAAATTACCGTAATGCGTGGCGTGATTCCGGCGCCGGCGAAATTCGTGAACTCATTTGGATTCCTGGGATGCGCCAGATGCGGGTTGCTGGTGATCTCCTCGAAGGTCGCAACCTCGCGCCCTGAGCCGTTTTCGAAAACGGTGAAATCTTCCTTCTTCAGGCCGGCGATGTGATTCCCCGATTTGTCAGTCACCAACGTCGGGATGTGGACGAGTTCGGTGCGCGTCGTAATTTTAATTTCCGGGTTGTCTTTTTCCTACGCGACGCCAAGAGTTAACATCGTCAAAACCGCAGTGATGGTGGCGATCGAAGAAAGCAGCCTTGGCATATCAACCTGCCGACTCACTCACGAGAAAAAAGAAGAGGCGTGACCAGCAGCATGAATCCAAGCGATGTGAACGTAAGCAACATGGTTCCAAGCAGCATAGAATCGCCCTGAAGGTCAGACACTCTGGGAAGAACTGATTGTCGAAATCTCCCACTTGGATTCCGAACAGGCGAGAAATCATACACCCTTCATTCAACCGTAATGCCCTTTTTTGACCCGACAGACGGCGGCCATCGTACCCTCAAATCTCTGTTGGCGCACCCCACTTTTCGCTGGGACCGCCCTCTCGGCCTGAAATCCCGACCCACCACAGCCGAAATTGCGCAATCTGCCGGTTGCGGATCGTGGCTACTTAACCTACTTGAGCTGACATGATGGACGAAACGGTCCAGAAGGTCGAGCTATAGCTAGAGGCAAGCTAGAACGAGCGGGGCCTTCGGCGAGGAATGCTCGTGTGCAGGGCCCTCGGTCAACCCACCCGTATTTCCGGAGGAACTTTAGTTAGCGGTGAAAAAGTGGTCAGCGTGACAGCAGCATCACCGATTCAATGTGGAATGTCTCGGGAAAAAGATCGAACAAGTGCGCTTGCTCAACCCGGTAGCCGGACGCTAGGAGAGGGGCAACGTCCCTGGCCAAGGTCGCCGGATCGCACGAAACATATCGTACACAAGGCGCTCCGAGGTCCAGCAAAGAGCGGATCACAGCCTTGCCGGCACCAGCGCGAGGAGGATCGAGGACGATCAAATCTGGCTTTCCTCGCGTCGGCCGGCTTCTCCGGTCATCGCTCCTCAGGTAATCCTCGGTTCGCCGACTGACCGCGCTTACGCTCCCGGGCACATTCTGCACAAAGTCGGCATGGGATGTCAGTGAAGCCTCGACACCAACAACATGTCGAAAGTGCGGCGCGAGAGCCGCCGAAAATAATCCTACGCCGGCGTATAGATCAAGCGCGACATCTCCGCTGACATCGCTGGTAACAACCGAAACCATTTCATCGATCAGGAAGCGATTTACCTGAAAGAATGATCCGGCGCTGACTCGATACTCGTGCGCCCTGGTTCGATAGCGAGTCGCCCTCGTGCCGGATTGGACCAGAGGTTGCGGATTCATGGGGGCGTCATCGTCTGCAGGTTCCCTGGCAGATCGTCGGCGGGAAGAGAAAAACGTCACGCCTATTATCTCCGGCACCTCCCGCTCAAGAAACTCGGCCCAGCGCAATAGATTTTCGTTGTCAGCTCCTGCGCTGCAGAATGCCGAGACCAGTAACTGCTCATCCTCCGCATTCGCGAAAAGCTCGACCTCTTCGATGGTCGTTGGGCATTGCAATCCGCGTAATTCAATCAGCCGCGTTATTACCCGATTTAACAGGGGCGAGCTGATCGGACATTCCTCGACTGAGAGGATTTCGTGCGAGGCAAAACGAAAATATCCGAGCGCAAACTCGGGGGCAGTCCGCACCTGCAGCCGCGTGCGATTGCGGTAGTTCCACGGGGGAGAAGCATGCAGGCGTATCTCGGTCTGCAGATTTATTTTCGCGATGCGCTGCAGCGTCTCGCGCAGAATCCCGGCTTTGAACGCCAGTTGCTCCTCGTAGCGAATGTGCTGGTAGTGGCATCCGCCACATCGACGAAAATAAGGACAGCGTGCTTCGACGCGGTCCGGTGAGACCTCGATCAGCCTGTCCGCGGTGCCGCGAGCGAACCCCGGCTTTTCCCGTTGGATCGTGGCCTCGACCTTTTCCCCCGGCAGCACAAACGGGACGAAGATGGCCATGCTGCGTCCATCGGCAGCGGGCGGTGTGCGTGCCAGGCCTTCACCCCCGTAGATCAGTTTTTCGATCGAGAGAAGCAAGATCCAAGTGTAGCCGCGTTGGCCGACGATCTAATGCATGTAAAACAAACTCAGGCGCGGTACGCCGCTCCGCTCCAGGAGTCGCTTGTGCACATACTGCTTGTGGAGTTGATCAATCTGCGATGCCGTCATGTTGCGACGGTAGGGAGCGAGATCGTGATCGGCCTCGGCACGGACGTTCACCAAATCTTCATCCGGAGTTGCCGCCATCAGTACGGCAAACAGCTTCTCTTCCAATACCGTCAAACGGCGCTCAAGATCCTCCAGTTTCGGAAGCTTGCCGCTGCTCGCGATGGAGTCCGCGATCGCACGCAACGAGACTGCCTCTTCCCGTGCCAGGGCTTCGGTCGAGAATCCTTGATGTTCTGGCAGTCTGGCTTTTCCCAGTTTCTCGGCGTTTGTGCGCAGGAAAGCCACAATTTGCGCCGCTTCGAACCCCGGGTTGCGCTGAACTTTCTGTTCGCTGGTTGCGCCGATTGCCGCTTCCTTCATATCTTCTGCTGCCGCTAACACAGCCTGCGCGCAGTAGGCGAGGCTGTTCACTTTTTTCGACTTCGTGGGGCGCGTGTCGTATTTATCGAACGCTTCATCCACGCCGCGGAGCACGGCTTCGAGCGGAATGCCCGCATTCCTCCAGGTCTCGATCAGAGCCCAGTCGAGCGTCGAGAGCAGCAAGTGAGTTCCGCGGCGACGCAGGTAATGTTCTTCGATTTCCGTGAAGTAATTGAAGTAGTTTTCCACGAAGATCCAGCGTGATTCCACGCAACGCGTTCGAGCGTAGCGCTATTTAGAGGACTTTGGTGAAGGCCAGGGTTTTGCATCGGGATCCGCCGGCTTCGGCGGTGCGGCCGTCTTGGCTGTTTTCGGCGCTGCTTCGCGGCGGAAGGACGGATTTCGGTCCCATATGATGCGCAGGCCCTCAAGGGTCAGAAACTCATCAACATTTTTGATGAAATGGGAAGCGGTGCCAATCAGGGCGCCCAATCCCCCGGTCGCAACCACCTGTGTCTCCGAGCCGAGTTCGTCCACCAGTCGTTCGAGAATACCGTCGACCAGCCCGAGATAGCCGTAGTAAAGTCCGGACTGCAAACTGCCCACGGTATTCGTTCCAATGACTCGGGCCGGCTTGCGAATCTCCACTCGCGGCAGCCGGGCCGTACGCTGAAACAGAGCGTCCGCCGAAATTCCAATGCCCGGACAAATCACTCCGCCCATGTATTCGCCTTTCTTTGAAATGCAATCGAAAGTCGTGGCTGTGCCGAAATCCACAATCACGCACGGACCGCCATATTTCTCAAATGCCGCAACCGCGTTCACGATGCGGTCCGCTCCGACTTCCGCGGGATTGTCATAGAGCACCTGCATGCCGGTCTTGATGCCTGGCTCGATGAACAGGGGCTTGACGTTGAAGTAGCGCTCGCAAACCTGACGCAACACGGAATCGAGCGGAGGCACCACCGACGAAATCACGATCCCCTGCACGTCCGAAACTTCCAGGTGATCCATGGAGAAAAGATTGCGGAAGATCACCCCGTATTCGTCGACGGTTCGGGTCAGATGCGAACCGACGCGCCAGTTGGCAACCAGGCGTTCGTAGCGGGCGGGGTCGATCGTCACATCGTCGCCCTGACGGTGCGCCACCCGCTCGAAAACGCCGAGCACCGTATTCGTGTTTCCCACATCGATGACAAGAAGCATAGAGAATGAGCAATTTGTGATTTGCGTGATTTGCAATCGGAATTCCCGGCCCCCAATTCCGCGTCACACACTGGAAATATTCCGCACCGTTCCACTGACCACCGTTCGCAGTCCCTCCCGGGTTCGAAGCCGTAAAAACCCGCGTTCATCGAGGCCCTCGGTCACGCCTGCCAGACCACCGTCCTCTGCAATGCTTACTTGTCGGCCGCGCACCGACGAAGACGCTGCTTCGAAGCGGCGCAGGATTGCACTTCGCGCATGAGAATCTTCGACCAGATTGCGATATTCCTGGTCGAGCGATTTTAGCAAAGCAGTGCAGAGTTCCACGCGCGACCACTCCGCGCGAGTCTCAATCCGCAAGGAGGTTGCAATTTCACTCAGCGCAGCCGGAAACCTCAATTGGTTGACGTTAATGCCGATGCCCACGACGAGATAACGCACTCGTGTTGCCTCAGAAGTCATCTCCGTGAGAATGCCACAAAATTTCCTGCCGCCCAGCAGCAAATCGTTTGGCCATTTCAAATCGGCGAGAAGTTGCGGCGCAATCTCAGCAACCGCCGCGCGCACAGCTAGTGCCGCAGCCAGGGAAATAATCAGCGCCTCTGAAGGCGGCAGCTGCGGGCGCAGAATCACCGAGCAGTAGATCCCCGTCGATCGCTCCGAGTGCCAGGTATGCGCACCACGTCCCCTTCCGGCCAACTGTTCTTCGGCGAGGAATACGCTGCCTTGGGGCGCATTCTGTGCTGCCGCCTGCATGGCCTCGAAGTTCGTTGATCCTGTCTTGTAATAGTGATGAAACTGCCTGACGGCCCCGAAAATCGTACCCTTCAACGATGGCGCCAACATCTCCGGCAGAAGCAGGTCGGGAACGGCGCGCAACTGATAACCGGTTGCCGGACGTCCGGCGACATCCACTCCCGCGGCGCGTAGCAGTTGTATCAGGCGCCACACCTCTGAGCGAGTCGTTCCGATCTCTTCCGCAATCTTTGTACCGCTGGCGACGACCGTAGCGTGGTCCATAAGCAGGCGCACAATACGGCCGAGGCGAACGTCGGTTGCCTGGTGCGGGGATGATGATCTGCGAGTTTTCGTGGAGGCAGAGATGAGGGGAATTATAAATAGCCGCGGGTCAATGGGCGTCGGTTGTTGGTCGCTGTCGGGTCGTTCGCGAGGCGGAACCAAGAAGGAGCGCGCAAATGACCACAAACGAACGACGAACGACCAGCCTTCAGGCAGGCGTGACTCGCATGCTCATATCAACGGCCGCCGAGGATTGGGTCAGCGCACCTACCGAAATGAAATCTACGCCCGTCTCGGCGTATGCCCGCACATTCTCGAGATTGATTCCACCTGCGCACTCGAGCGGGATCCGGCGAGAGTGTTGCGAGCAGATCTCGACCGCTTTACGAACGTTTTCAACGCTCACATGGTCGAGAAGAATCGCCTCGGCACCGTGCTCGAGTGCCTGCTGCAGCTCTTCGAGGGAACGGACTTCGATTTCGATCGGCTGCCGTCCGCGACGGTTGTAGATAACACGCTCGAGCGCCGGGATGGCGCCTCCTGCCAGCACAATGTGATTGTTCTTGATCAGCACGCCATCAGAAAGATCCAGGCGATGATTCTGACCGCCGCCGCAGCGCACGGCGTATTTGTCAATCATGCGCAACCCGGGCGCCGTCTTGCGGGTATCGAGAATATGCACACGCGTGCCCACGACGGCATCGACGAACTGGCGAGTGGTGGTCGCGATGCCGCCCATGCGCTGCAGGAAATTAAGGATCACCCGCTCACAGGACAGAATCACCCGTGCGTTATGCTGGATGACGGCAATCGGCTGGCCCGGGTTTACCCGGACGCCATCAAAAATCGACGTATGGCTCGTGACCTCATAATGAGAAGTTACGGCGCCATCGAGCGCGGCGTAGACGTCGAGAATTCGGGAAACGCATCCGAGGCCGGCGAGAATGCACTCCTGTTTGGCGATGATGGTTGCCGAGGCGCGCTGGTTGGGATCGATGCAGGCGTAACTGGTCGCGTCGCGCGTCGCGCGATCTTCGTTCAGCGCATTCTCGAGAATTGCGGTGATGCGTCTTGAGGTCCAGTCCATAGAAGCCAGTAGTCAGTGGCCGGCGATCAGTGGCCAGTCAACGAAGTCGTTCGGATGAGGCCGCTTGGCGCGGAGCGGAGGCGCGCACATCGCGAATTCCTCTAGCTCGTTCTCAACTCATCCAGCTTGTTCCTTGTTTTTTCGCGCAGCACTCGCAATTCCCCCGCACGCGTCTTCAGCCCCTCGATCACCTTTGCTGGAGCCTTCGCCAAAAATTGTTCGTTAGAAAGCTGCCGCTGCCCGTTGCCTAGTTCTTTTTCAATTTTCTCCAGTTCTTTGGTTAGACGCTCGCGTTCTGCGGGAACGTCGATCTTTTTTTGGTATATGACGTGAACGTCAAAGCGCGAGCTGCTGCGCACACCCGGCAATTTCTCAAGTGACGACTCGACGAAAATAACGCTCTCCACATTGGCTAGTCGTTCAATCGCCGCCAGATTTTGCTGGAACAGGCTTCGGATTGCCGGTTCGTGTGCAAAAAGCTCAATCGCCACTTTTATCTTTGGTTCGACTTTCAATTCCGCTCGCAGATTGCGGACGCTCGCGATCACGTCCTGCAGAATCGCCATTTCCGTCTCCGCGATCAAGTGAATCTGCTTTTCGTCCCCCGCGGGGTATGCCGCCAGCGCAATCGAGTTCAGCGGAGGCTTGCCATCGTAGATTGCGTGCCATACTTCCTCGGTGATAAACGGCATTACTGGATGAAGCAGTCGCAACGAAGCTTCGAAGAGAGTGACCAGATTTGAACATGCCACTCGTGCCGTCCCTGCGTCCGTTCCTTCTTCGAAGTTGAACCGCGATTTGATCAGTTCGAGGTACCAGTCGCAGAACTCAGCCCAGAAGAAATCGTAGATGCGATTCGCGGCCTCATCGAAACGATATGTCGTCAGAGATTCGTTTACGTCCTTTGCGGCACGATTGAAGCGGGAAAGAATCCAGCGATCTTCAAGAGTCTGTGTCTCGAACGCGGCGACCCCCGGGTGGTGACTGGGCTCGGCGCCATCCTGGGCGGGTCGAAGACCAGCCACCACCGCACCAGCCGACTCCAGCCGGTCCACATTCATGAACATGAAGCGCGCGGCATTCCATATTTTGTTGGCGAAATTTCGATAGCCGGCGGTGCGGCTTTCGCTGAACGCAATGTCGGTTCCGGGTGCCGCCATAGACGCGAGAGTGAAACGGGTGGCGTCCGTCCCGTATTGCTGAATCACTTCGATCGGATCCAGCACGTTGCCCTTTGTCTTCGACATCTTCTGCCGATCTGCGTCGCGCACCAGCGCGTGAATGTAAACTTCGCGGAAAGGAACGCTCGCTCGCAACGCCTCCTCGGCTGTGGCCGAGGCCTTGTTCGGCTTGTGCGGCGGCATCATGAACCAGCAGCCGAGCATGATCATTCTCGCCACCCAGAAAAAGAGAATGTCAAAGCCGGTGATCATCAGCGAATTGGGATAGAACACGTCTTCATCGCGTGTTGCTGCGGGCCAGCCCAGCGTCGTGAAGGGGAGGAGTCCGGAGGAAAACCAGGTGTCGAGGACGTCCGTGTCCTGCTCCAGCCTGGT
>Ga0181522_10000984_pt1 | contig 18479 bp, 16 predicted proteins | sample PEATcosm2014_Bin_27_FD_121103 | JGI IMG/M metagenome (GOLD analysis project Ga0181522, IMG submission 121103) | Peatland microbial communities from MTU Mesocosm Facility, Houghton, MI, USA - PEATcosm2014_Bin05_10_metaG | ecosystem: Environmental > Terrestrial > Soil > Wetlands > Peat | place... | reverse complement strand
GCCTTGTAGAGGACGTCGTTGACGAGCGTCGACTTGCCCGACCCCGAGACGCCCGTGACGCATGCCAGCACGCCCAGCGGAACGTGCACGTCGATGTCGCGGAGGTTGTGCTGGGAGGCGCCCTGGATCTCGATGTACCCGCTGGGCGTGCGGCGGCGCTCGGGCACGTCGATGCGCCGCGTCCCCGCCAGGTACTGGCCCGTCAGGGAGTCCTTGACCTTCTGCACCTGCGCCGCCGTGCCCTGGGCGACGATCCGCCCGCCGTGCTCCCCGGCGCCCGGACCGAGGTCGACCAGATGGTCGGCCGATCGCATCGTCTGCTCGTCGTGCTCGACCACGATGACCGTGTTGCCGAGGTCGCGCAGGCGCTCAAGGGTCGCGATCAGCTTGGAGTTGTCGCGTTGGTGCAGCCCGATCGAGGGCTCGTCGAGGATGTAGAGGACACCGACCAGCGAGGAGCCGATCTGTGTGGCCAGGCGGATGCGCTGCGCCTCCCCGCCCGACAGCGTGGCGGCGGCGCGGTCCATCGACAGGTAGCCGATTCCGACGTTCTCCAGGAAGCGCAGGCGCTCGGAAATCTCGCGCAGGATCAGGCGGGCGACGTGCCGGTCGGTCTCTGACAGGTCGACCTCATCCAGCCACTCCAGCGCCCGCCGCGCCGACAGGGCACAGAAGTCCTCGATGCGGGTGCCGCCGACCAGCACGGCCCGGGACTCGGGACGAAGGCGTGCGCCTCCGCAGGCGGGGCATGCCCGCAGCGACATGAACTCCTCGATCTTCTCCCTCGTCCACTCCGAGTCCGTCTCGCGGTAGCGGCGTTCCAGGTTGGCCATGACCCCCTCAAAGCGGGCCGCATAGGAGCGGCGTCGGCCGTAGCGGTTGCGGTAGGTCACCTGCACCGCCTCGCCGTCGGTGCCGTACAGGAAGACGTCCCGCTGCGCCGCGTCGAGCTCCTCCCAGGGCGCGTCCAGGTCGATGCCGTATGCCTCCCCGAGCGCTTCCGTGAGCTGCTCGTAGTAGTTGGAGTTGCTGGCTGCCCAGGGCGCTATCGCGCCGTCGTTGATCGACAGGCTCGGATCGGGCACGATCAGCTCCGGGTCGATCTCCATCTGCGAGCCCAGGCCCGTGCAGCGATCGCAGGCGCCGTGAGGAGAGTTGAAGGAGAAGATGCGCGGCTCCAGCTCGACCAGCGAGGGGCCGTGCTCCGGGCAGGCGAAGCGCTCCGAGAAGGTGAAGATCGTGCCCGGCTGCGGAGCTGCGCCCGGGACGATCTGACCGGCCGAGGCCTTGGCCCCCTTCGCGCCGGTGGCGTGCTCTCCGTCGGGCGCGGTCTCGTTGCTCGCCTCCGTGGAGCCGACGACCTCGACCTGGACGAGCCCGTCGGCCAGGCCGACCGCCGTCTCGATCGAGTCGGCCAGGCGCTTGCGCAGGTCGGCCCGCATGACGAGGCGGTCGACGACTACCGATATGTCGTGCTTGTAGCGCTTGTCGAGCACGATCGACTCCTCCAGCATGCGCACGCGGTCGTCGATCTTCACGCGCGTGTAGCCGTCCGCTCGCAGCTCCTCCAGGAGCTTGCCGTACTCGCCCTTGCGCCCACGCACGATCGGAGCCAGCACCATGAAGCGGGTCCGCTCGGCCAGCTCCATGACCTGGTCGATGATCTGCTCCGCCGACTGCCCGACGATCGGCCGCCCACAGATGGGGCAGTGCGGCTTCCCCACCCGCGCCCACAACAGGCGCAGGTAGTCGTAGATCTCCGTGACCGTGCCGACCGTCGAGCGGGGGTTGCGCGAGGTCGTCTTCTGGTCGATCGAGATGGCCGGCGAGAGCCCCTCGATCGAGTCCACGTCCGGCTTGTCCATCTGACCCAGGAACTGGCGGGCATAGGCCGACAGCGACTCCACGTAGCGGCGCTGGCCCTCCGCGTAGATCGTGTCGAAGGCCAGGCTCGACTTGCCCGATCCGGACAGGCCCGTGATGACCACGAGGGCATCGCGCGGCAGTTCCAGGGAGATGTCCTTGAGGTTGTGCTCCCTGGCTCCGGAGACGACTATCTGGCTGCCCGTCGGCATGAGAAGGTCATTCTATGACGGCGAACAGACGTTCGAGTGCGCGGCCGGCGCTGCCTGTCGAGCCCAACCGAGGTGTCCCGCCATCCAGGCCTGGTCGGATAGAAGCTGTAGGAAATCATGCTAGCTTCGTATGACATGCGCACGAAGGTCTCGGAGAAGGGACAGATCACCGTGCCCAAGCCGCTGCGGGACCGTCTTGGCATCCGACCCGGAGACGAGCTGGACCTCGTCTGCGAGAGCGGCCGGCTGGTGGCAACCAAGTCGGTCCCGGAGGACCCCGTGGCGAGCGTCTACGGGATCCTCGGCACCAACCTCGACACCGACCGCATGATCGAGGAGCTGCGCGGCCCGGCCGAGCTCGCGTGATCACCTCCGTCGACACGAGCGTCCTGCTCGACGTGCTGGGGGCAAGCGCCGGCTTCGGTCCACGCTCGGCAGCCGCGCTGCGGCAGTCGCTGGCGGAAGGCACGGTCGTCGCCTGTGAGGCGGTGTGGGCGGAGACGGCCGCCCTCTTCCCGAGCGGGGACGACGCGGAGGCGGCCATGGACAGTCTTCGGATCGAGTACTCCCCACTCACCGCCCGCGCGGCCGCCCACGCAGGCCAAACCTGGCGGGAGCATCGGAAGGCGGGTGGAGGCCGTCGCCGTGTCGTCACCGACTTCCTCGTGGCCGCTCACGCCGTCCATCAGGCCGACCGCCTGCTCACACGCGACCGGGGCTTCTACAGGCACTACTTCGAGGATCTCGTCGTGCTCGATCCCTCGGCGAGGAGCTGACCGGCGCCGCGGCCTACACGCCGCGGTCGCTCGCTCCGCCCTACCCTTCGACGGCGGCGTAGACCTCGTCGATCAGCTTCAGGCGGTCCGGTATCTCGAAGTTCTCGGCCAGGTAGCGCTCGGTGTCGGTGCGGGACTCGCCGTTCAGCGCCATGTTCAGGGCGATCAGACGGGCCCCGTCGACGTCGCCACCGGCGGCGCTCTCGGCTGCCTGTGCGGGCTGTGCCGCGACCGCTGCAGCCGGGGCTTCGGGGGCAGGAGCCGGTGGCGGAGCAGGCATGCTCAGCTGGGACTCCAGGGCGCTGATCTGCTCGGACTGGCCCTGACGGCCCGAGGCCGCCCCGTACAGCTCGCCCATGCCCGTCTCGACGGCGGCCAGGTCGGCCGCCAGCCGGCCCGCGCCGGCACGCAGACTTCCGACCAGCGCGTTGACCTCGGCGTCCATCGAGCCGACCCTCTGCAGCAGGTTCGAGCAGACCTGGGCGACGGCCGCGACCTGGGTGCGGGCCTTCTCGATCGCCTCCTGGCGGGTGCGCTCGGCGTCCCTGTCGGACGCTTCCCGGACCTGGCGGGCGGACTCCTGGGCGCCCCGCTCGATCTCCCCCGCCGCCGCCTCGGCAGCCTCCAGGATGCCCTGGACCTGGTGACCTGCAGTCGAGGCCACAGAGATGTCGACGCTGCCCGTCGCTGCCGTGCGCTGAAGCTCGTCGAACTCCGCCGCCAGGGCTCTCAGGTGGGCGTCGACGGCGGCTGGATCGTAGCCGCGGCGTCCTATCGGGAAGTCGCGGCGTTCGATGGCCTGCCTGTCGAAGTCCACGGTCGGCATCCTAGGACATGTCGCCGCCGGAAGCATCGGCCGCGGAGGCCGCAGGCGGAGAGGACGTCGTGGGGCTCTGCTCGGAGGCGATCTCGCGCAGGTCCCGGCGCAGCTCCCGCAGCTCGTCGCGCAGCTGGGCCGCGTACTCGAAGCGCAGGTCCTCCGCTGCCGCCAGCATCTCCTCCTCGATCTCCACGATCATCTTCTCCAGCTCGTGGCGCGGCATCTCCTCGGTCGGGCTGCGCTTGGACCGCCTTTTGCGGCTACGCGGAACCTTCGACTCGCCCTGCAGGAACTCCGCGATGTCCGAGATGCCCTTGACGATCGTCGCCGCCGTGATGCCGTGCTCCTCGTTGTAGGCAAGCTGGATCTCCCGGCGGCGGTCTGTCTCCTCGATCGCCGCCCGCATCGCCTTGGTCTCCTTGTCCGCGTACATCAGGACCGTGCCCTCGACGTTGCGGGCAGCCCGCCCGATCGTCTGGATCAGCGACGTCTCCCCGCGCAGGAAGCCCTCCTTGTCGGCGTCCAGGATCGCCACCAGCGAGACCTCGGGCAGGTCCAGGCCCTCCCGCAGCAGGTTCACGCCGACCAGCACGTCGTACTCGCCCAGGCGCAGGTCGCGGATGATCTGGATCCGTTCCAGGGTGTCGACCTCGGAGTGCAGGTAGCGGGTCTTGAAGCCCATCTCCAGCAGGTACTGGGAGAGGTCCTCGCTCATCTTCTTCGTCAAGGTCGTCACCAGTACCCGCTCGTCGCGCTGGACCCTCACCCGCACCTCGTTCATCAGGTCGTCGATCTGGTTCTTGGTCTCCCTGACCTCGACCAGCGGGTCGACGATCCCCGTCGGGCGCACGATCTGCTCGACGATGCGGGTCGAGCGGGTCCGCTCGTATTCCCCCGGCGTCGCCGAGACGAAGGTCAGCTGCGGGGTGATCGAGAGGAACTCCTCGAAGGTCTGGGGCCGGTTGTCCATGGCGCTGGGCAGGCGGAAGCCGTAGTCGACCAGCGTCGACTTGCGCGAGCGGTCGCCCTCGTACATGCCGCCGATCTGCGGGACCGTCTGGTGGGACTCGTCGATGAAGCACACGAAGTCCTTGGGGAAGTAGTCGATCAGGCAGTAGGGACGCTCCCCCGGTTTGCGCCCGTCCAGGATCCGCGAGTAGTTCTCGATGCCAGAGCAGAAGCCGACCTCCCGCAGCATCTCCATGTCGTATTGGGTGCGCTGGCGCAGGCGGTGGGACTCCAGCTGCTTGCCTTCGGACTCCAGTTCCTCGCAGCGCGCGTTCAGCTCCGCCCCGATCGCCTCCACGGCCGCCTCGATCGTGCCCTCGCGGACGTTGTAGTGGGTCGCCGGCCAAATCGCCACGTGCTCCAGGTCGTCCGCGATCAGCTCCCCCGTCAGCGGATCGAAGTGCTGCAGGCGCTCCACCTCGTCGCCGAACAGCGTCGCCCGGAAGGCCGTCTCGGCGTAGGCCGGGAAGACCTCAAGCGTCTCGCCGCGCACCCGGAAGGTGCCCCGGGAGAGGACCTGGTCGTTGCGCGTGTACTGGATCGAGACCAGTTTGCGCAGCAGCTCGTCGCGGTCGATCTCCTCGCCCCGCTTGAGGATCTGCATATTCATCTCGTAGACCTCCGGCGAGCCCAGGCCGTAGATGCACGACACGGACGCCACCACGATCACGTCGCGGCGCGCGAAGACGGCGGCCGTGGCCGCGTGGCGCAGGCGGTCCACCTCCTGGTTGATCGCCGAGTCCTTCTCGATGTACAGGTCCCTGCTGGGGACGTAGGCCTCAGGCTGGTAGTAGTCGTAGTAGCTGACGAAGTACTCGACGGCGTTTTCCGGGAAGAACGTGCGGAACTCGTTGCACAGCTGCGCCGCCAGTGTCTTGTTGTGGGCGATCACGAGCGTCGGTCGCTGCACCGCCTCGATCACGCCCGCCATCGTCATCGTCTTGCCCGTCCCCGTCGCCCCCAGCAGGGTCTGGTTTGCTTCGCCCTTGAGGATGCCTTCGGCCAGCGACTCGATCGCACGCGGCTGGTCGGCTGTCGGCGTGAAGACGGAGTCGAGCTTGAAGTCGGGCATGCCGCTCTACCGTAGCGGGCGTACCCTCGAGGACGCCTACGAGCCTAAAGCACCCGCTCCAAGCCCTCCCGCACAACCTCCTCGGTTTCACCCAAGTCATGTACCGGCCTTATCGCGGCCTTCGCCACCGCCGGCAGGCCTTCCAGGAGATAGTGCACCGACAATGAATCGCCGACACCTGCAGCGGGGACCTGGAGGACAACGACTATCGGCTTGCCCCGCCCAACCGCATAGCCGATCTCGAGCGGCACCCCCTCCGACGGAGCCATCCCCATCAATACAACGAGCGCATCGCTCATGTCGATACCCGCGAAGTCGAGGGCGATTGCCTGTTCCGGCGTGTCCAGCTTGGCGCCCCATCCCTCACGAATATGGGCGCTGATCACCTCGTAACCCAAGCTCTCCAAGTATGAATATATCCGCTCGATGTAGGTCTTGAAGCCGCCCCGGACCTTCCTTCCATCGTCCATCACCTGCGTGAAAGGAGCAGCCAGAAAGACACGCCGACCTGCAGTACGTGACGTGCTCATGGGGACTCCTGGGAAGCTACTCCGACCTTATCCACCGGGTCCATGAGAGAGGGGAAGTAAAAGCCCCAGCTGATCACGAAGTCGACGATCGTGTTGGTTGCGAGCACCCCTGCTCCTATGTCGAGATAGACCACTTCTTGGTGTTGCTTGAACTTCAGGTAGAGGACGAGGATCGCAACAACCGCCACGAGATTGTTAAGTATCCAGCGACGCTGGTGTCTGAGTTCCTTTGCATCGTTCATCGCCTGCTGAGTCATGATGTTCCAAACGAGATCAAACGCCATCAGCACCATGAACAAGAGGAGAAACTCGCGGCGCGGGCCGTTGTGCCCCGTCGCATAAAAGCTCATCACCGCGAAGATGATGCTCTGCATGAAGACGACGACAAAGTCGATTCCCAAGCCTCCGAACGGTGCTCGCCCATGACCATGAACACTCGCTCTGACCTTCTGGGCGGTCCGGCCATACAACGTCTCCATGTGCCGAAGGTTACCGTGGTAGAAGCGGACGATGTTGACGATCAGAACCAGTGAGTACAGAGCCGAGGAGACCGGCAGCACCGACAGGTCTTCCACATGCGTGTACTCCCCCCTTGTGATCAACACAAGAACGCAGTTCGTGAGAGCCAAGCCCATCACGATTGACACAATCTCCTTCAGTGACTGCAGGACCGAGGCCACCGCCTCCGGACCGTGCAGCACAGGCTGACACTCGTCATGCATCGAAGCACCCACGTTGACTAAGCCCCCGCTACCCAGAATTTCCACCAACTCGGACTGTGCGTAGAACTAATACCACAGCCAGTACGTAATCGGAATCCCTGTCTACCTCTGCCTACAACAGCTATCCCCGCCCCAGCTCCCGCGCGTAGGTTTCCCGGTAGGCCTGCTGGGCGACCATCACCTTCTGCACGTATTCGCGCGTCTCCGGGAACGGGATCGCCTGCCAGCTCAGCGCTCGCCCGTCGGCGCGCGCTTCGCGCACCCACCGGTCCACGTTCGTGACGCCGCCGTTGTAGGCCGCCACGGCCAGCATCTCGTCGCCGCCGTAGTGATCGAGCAGGTAGCGCAGGTAATAGCTGCCATACGCCACGTTCACTTCCGGCTCCGCCAGATCCGAGGCCCGGAAGGCGCTGCCGCCCGACAGGTGGGCCAAGTAGTAGGCAGTGCTCGGCAGCAATTGCATCAGGCCCTGCGCACCGGCCGAGGACGGGCGCGGTTCGAAGCGGCTCTCCGTGTAGATGACAGCCGCTATCAGGGCCGGATCCAGATGCTTCTCGGTCGCCTGGCGACGGATGATCGTTGCATCGCTGAGGGGCAGGCCGGGCCGGCGGACGGCCTGGTGCAGCGCCTCCGCGAGCGCCCATGCCAGCAGCGCCGTCAGAACCAGCGCCGCGAGCGTCCCGAACGTCCTGCGGGTCATCCTCCCAGCTTGGCAAGGACCGCCGACAGCTGATCCTCCAGCTCCTGCTCCGTGCCGTCGTTGCGCACCGTGAACGTCGCCCTGGCCGCCTTCTCCTCCTGGGACAGCTGGCGGGCGTCGCGCTCAGCCACCGCCGCGTGACCACGCCCGCCCGCCCGCTCGGACCGCAGCGCCTCATCGGCGACCACGGCGATCGTCGCGTCGTAGATGCCCTGCAGGCCCGCCTCGAACAGCAGCGGCACCTCCACGACGGCGGCCGGCGGCGGCGGTTGGCGTTCCCGCGCCTCCTGCAGCCACGCCGCCACGCGGGCGCCCACCATCGGCCAGACCTGTTCCTCCAGCCAGCGGCGATCCTCCTCGCTGGCGAACGCCCGCTCGGCCAGCGCCGCCCGGTCCACCCTGCCGCCCGGCGCCACGTCGGCGCCGAACCGGGCCACCACCTTCTCGCGCAGCTCCGAGCCCTCGTACAGCTCGTGCACGACCGCGTCGCTGGAGATGACCGCCGCGCCCAACCTCCCGAGGGCGGCCAGCGCAGTGGACTTGCCGGCCCCCAGCCCGCCCGTCAATCCGACGAAGGGAACGCTGGAGGCCAACCGTCCGGTGAAGCTCAGGCCTGCTGCTCGGCCTGTTCGGCCGCCACTTCGGCCTCTGCGGCCTCTGCCTCGGCCACCGCCGCTTCCGGCAGCGGCACAGCGTCTCCCGCCACGTTCTCGCCGACCGGTTCCTCGGCTGCTGGCTCCTCAGCCGCCTCTGCTTCGGGCTCCTCGGCTGCTGGCTCCTCGGGCGCGGGGGCCTCAGCCGCCTCTGCCTCGGGTGCCTCAGCCTCTGCCGGCTCGGCCGGTGCCTCGGCCTGTGCGGCCTCTGCGGCCGGCTCCTCGACAGCGACCTCCGCCGTGGGTGCCTGCTCGGCCGGAGCCTCGTCTGAGAACTCCTCGCTCGGGGCGGGAGCGCCGTCGGGGCGCGAGACGGGCAGGATCTGGTCCTCCACGCGCTTGGCCGACAGCGACAGTCGGCGGCGCTCGGAGTCGATCTCGAGGATCTTGACCCGGATCTCGTCGCCCGGGTGGACGATCTCGCGCGGGCTCTCCACGTGGTGGGGGGCCAGCTCGGAGATGTGCACGAGGCCCTCGACGCCGTCCAGGATCTCCACGAAGGCGCCGAAGGTGACGACCTTCGTGACCTTGCCCGCCAGCTCGTCGCCGACGTTGTAGGTGTCCACGATCCGCTGCCAGGGGTCCTCCTGGGTCTGCTTGAGACCGAGGGAGATGCGCTGGCGGTCGCGGTCGATGTCCAGCACCTTGACCTTGACCGTGTCTCCTATCGAGAGGATCTCCGAGGGGTGGTTGACGTGCGACCACGACAGCTCTGAGATGTGGATCAGGCCGTCGATGCCGTCCAGGTCCACGAAGGCGCCGAAGTCGACGATGTTGGAGATCTGGCCTTCCACGACCAGGCCCGGCTGCAGGCGATCCAGGATCTGCTGGCGGACCTCCTTGCGCTCCTCCTCGAGCACCGCCCTGCGCGACAGGACGACGTTGTTGCGGGAGCGGTTCAGCTCGATGACCTTGGTCTCGATCTTCGTGCCCATGTATTCGTCCAGGTTGGGCACGCGGCGGATGTCGACCAGCGACGCCGGCAGGAAGCCGCGCACGCCCAGGTCGATGATCAGGCCGCCCTTGACGACCTCGATGACCGTGCCCTCGACCGGCTCGCCCGACTCCGCGGCCGTTTCGATGCGCCGCCACGCTTTCTCGAAGCGGGCGCGCTTCTTGGACATGATCAGGCGACCGTCCTGGTCCTCCTTGGTGAGGACGATCGCGTCGACCTCCTCGCCCAGGTGGACCTCCTCGTTGGGGTCCACCGACTTGCGGATCGACAGCTCCGAGGCCGGGATGACGCCCTCGGACTTGTAGCCGATGTCGACCAGGACCTCGTCCTTGTCGATGCGGACGACGTGGCCTGTGACGACCTCGCCCTCCTCGATGTCACGGAAGGTCGCGTCGTAGTTGGGGACGATCTGGCCGTCCACCTCGAGCAGCAGGCCGTTGGACCCCTCAACGACCCGCGCCTGTGGGTTCTCCATCACTGTTTGCATTCGGGCGAAGCGTAGCGCAGCCGTATCATTGCCGGGCCTATGCCCATCCGAGCCACCAAGCGCGGAGCGCAGCGCACCCGCTTGGAGCGCGACTGCGACGTCCTCGTGTGCGGCGCCTCCTTCGCCGGCCTGGCCGTCGCCCGCGAGCTGGCCGGCAGCGGCGCCCGCGTCCTGGTCCTCGATCGCTACGAGATCGGCGAGCGTCAGACCTCCGCCTGCGCCATGCCGACGCTGTGGCTGGACGCCATGGGACTGTCCGCCTCCCACCGGCAGACCTTCGGGGATCTCGTCGTGCACACGCGTTTCGGCACCTCGCGCTGGACGCTGCCCTGGACCTTCTCGACGTTCGACTACCGAGAGCTGTGCGCTCTGCTGTGGGAGCAGGCCGGCGATGCCGAGTTCGAGACCGCCAAGGTCGACGGGCGCACCGGCGACACCGTCCACACCGACCGCGGTGACCTGGCCGCGCCGCTGATCGTCGACGGTCTGGGCTGGCGGCGCGTCCTGTCGAACGCCACCCCCATCCAGCCACCCGAGGCGCGTCTCTCACGTGGCCTGGAGGTGCACCCGCACGGGAACGGCCGGGAGCTGGAGCTGTGGGTCGACGCCAAGTACGTCCGCTCCGGCTACTCCTGGAGCTTCCCCGCCCGTGACGAGCTGCGCGTCGGCGTCGGCTCCTACCGACCCGCCGACCACGTCAAGGAGCCGACCGTCCGCCTCGCCGCCGACCTCGGCCTGCCCCCCGACGGCTACCAGGGCAACTGGATCCCCCATCAGCTGCGCCGCGCCACCGAGGACGGTGTCTTCTTCGCCGGGGACTCGGCCGGGCATTGCCTGCCGCTGACAGCCGAGGGCATCAGGACAGCCCTCTACTTCGGGCTCGCCTGCGGGCGGGAGATGGCCGAGGTCGTGGCCGGGCGGCGCACACGCGAGCAGGCCCTGGCCCGCTACGCCGCCTTCTCCGACGCCCACGAGTGGAAGTTCCGCTGGCTGCTGAACACCCAGCAGACGGTCGGCCGGACAACCTCGACGCGGGCCCTCGATGCCGTCATCAAAGCCTTCGCGAGCAGGCGCCTGTCGGCCTGGGCCTTCACCCGCTACATGAACGTCGCCCCGCCCTCGTTCGTCTCGGCCGGAAGCTCGCCGAGCGCCAGGGCCAGCCTGCGCACGCCCTCCTCGATGGCCGGCTCCGCCAGGTTGGCGTAGCCCAGTATCAGCCCGTCCTCGCGCGGGCGGACCTGCAGGTAGCCGTAGCCCAGCGGGTAGACGCCGACCGACCGCCGCGCCGCCGCCCGCGCCAGCTCCAGGCCCGCGACCGGCTCGGGCAGCCGCACGAGCGCATGCAGCCCCGCCGCCAGCCCCGTCACGCGGGCACCAGGCAGGTGGCGCTCGACAGCGTCCAGCAGCGCGTCCCGGCGTGAGCGGTAGCGGCGCCTGGCCGCCCGCAGGTGGCGGTCGTAGGCGCCGCTGTCGAGCAGCCTCGCGAGCGCCAGCTGGTCCAGCGTCGGCGAGCCGTGGTCGGCCATCGCCTTGGCCGTCAGGACCGGCTGCACGAGCCGCCGGGGCAGGACCATCCAACCCAGGCGCAGGGCCGGAGCCAGGGTCTTGGAGACCGTACCCGTGTAGAGGACGCTCTCCGGCGCCAGCCCCTGCAGGGCCCCCAGCGGCGGGCGGTCGTAGCGGTACTCCGCGTCGTAGTCGTCCTCCACGACCAGCCCGCCAGCCTGCGCCCACGCCAGCAGGGCCGCCCTGCGCTGCGGCGAGAGCGCAACGCCCGTCGGCGCCTGGTGGGCCGGCGTCACGATCGCCGCCGCCAGCTCCCCGTGCTCCTCCATCAGCCCCGGCAGCGCCTGCACGCACGCGCCCTGCTCGTCCACCGGCAGCCCCACAAGCCGGGCCCCACCCGACTGCAGGATCGCCCTGTGCACGGGCAGGCTTGGATCCTCGACCGCGAACGTTCCGCCGGGGAGCGCCCGCGCAAGCAGCGCCAAGGCCTGGGCCACCCCCGCGCAGATCACGATCGACTCGGGGTCCGCCACGACGCCACGCACCCGCGCCAGGTGCTCCGTCAGCGAGCGGCGCAGCTCCGGTGCGCCGCGCGGGTCGGGGTAGCCGAGGGCCGTGTCAGGCGCCCGTGTGACCGCCTCCCGCAGCGCCCTCAGCCACGCCCTGCGCGGGAAGCCCGCCAGGTCCGGGACGCCGGGGAAGAAGTCGAAGGCCAGGCGCGGGCGCGGGCGCTCGGCCTCCTGGCGGGCCGACGGCGCAGCCGCCTGGGCCACGAACGTCCCCGCTCCCGCCCGCGAGACCAGGTAGCCCTCCGCCAGCAGTTGCGCATACGCGTCGACCACGAGCCTGCGCGAGACGCCCGCGTCCTCGGCGAGCGCCCGCGTCGGCGGCAGGCGCGAGCCGGCCGGCAGGCGCCCGGAGCGCACAGCCTCGCGCAGGCCATCCTCCAGCTGGGCTCGCAGCGGGCGGCGCGAGCGCCTGTCCAACTCGACCAGCAGCTCCGGACCAGACAGACTGGTACCCGCATTCGTCATCGGATTGGTCCTTTACGATGCACCACGGCAAACGTATCGTGACTGTCAGGTGAGCGCCAGGGCAGACAGCGGGACCGGCTCGGGCTCCCCCCAGGTGATGGCGGGGCTCCTCTCCTTCGCCGTCCTGCAGATCGGCCTCGGGGCCTTCATGGGCTTCGCACCGCACGCCTTCTACGAGACCGTCGGGCCGTGGGGAGCAGCCAACGACCACTAGGTCCGCGACATGGCCACCTGCTACGCCGCCGCCGGCATCGTCATGGCGTTTGCCCTGCGCCGGCCCTCCTGGCGGGCGCCCGCCTTCGCCCTCGCCACGATCCAGTTCGCCCTGCACAGCGCCAACCACCTGCTGGACATCGGCAGGGCACACCCGCGCTGGGTCGGCTACGTCGACTTCGCCGCCCTGCTCGCCGCCACGATCCAGCTGGCCCTGCTCTGGCGCGCCGCCGACCGCGACGCGAGGTACGCGGCCACGGGCGCGGACGGCCGCATACCGACCCCCTCCTCATCCTCTCTCCCCCTCGCCCCAGCTCCCGAAAGGAGATCGACATGAGCCGCATCGAAGGTGTTCCCTCCCGCCGCCTGGCGCGGCTGATCTATGCCGGCGCCCGCCGCGAGATCAAGCGCATGACGGGCCGCTCGCTGCTGACGCCCGACATCCCCGTCCGTGCCCACCGGATCGGGCTGCTGCTCGGCTACGCCGCCATGGAGAAGTCCGTCGCCAGGGGCGCCCGCGTGCCTGAGCGGCTGCGATCGCTGGCCGTCCTGAAGTCAGCCGTCATGCAGGGCTGTGAGATGTGCCAGGACATCGGCTCCTTCGAGGCCCGCGCCAACGGCGTCGAGGAGCGCCAGCTGCTCGACCTGCACCGCTACCGCGACAGCGACGCCTTCGACGAGACGGAGCGGCTCGTGCTGGACCTAGCCGTCGCCATGACGGTCACGCCCGTCGCCGTCACCGACGAGCTGTTCGAGGCCCTGCGCGAGCGCTTCGACGAGCGGCAGCTCGTGGAGCTGGTCAACCTGATCGCTGTCGAGAACCTGCGCTCCCGCTTCAACGCCGCCTTCGGGCTCGGCGCGGCCGGCTTCAGCGAGGGGATGGCCTGCGCCCGCATGGAGGGCAACGTCGCGGCCGGCGCTCCGCCCTTGGCGGTCGCCTCGTGAGGGTCTTCCTGGCAGGCGCGACAGGTGCCATCGGGCGGCAGCTCGTGCCGATGCTGCTCGGCGAGGGGCACGAGGTCATCGGCACGACCCGCTCGGCCGCACGGGCCTCGCAGATCGAGGCGGCCGGCGCGCGGGCCGTCGTGGTGGACGCCCTCGACGCCGAGGCACTGACCAGCGCCGTGGTCGAGGCTGCCCCCGACGCGCTCATCCACGAGCTGACCTCGCTGCCCCAGCGGATCGACTCCCGCACGATCGAGCGGGACTTCGTCGTGAACGACAGGCTTCGCACCGAGGGGACCAGCAACCTGATCGCGGCCGCCCGGGCCGCCGGGGTGAGGCGCATCCTCGCCCAGAGCATCGCCTTCTCCTACGCGCCCGGCCCGCCCGGGACCGTCCACGTCGAGAGCGACCCGCTGCTGCGGGGGCAGGACACCTTCAAGAGCTTCGCCCGCTCAGCCGAGGCGCTGCGCGAGCTGGAGCGCCTGACCCTCGATGCCGGCGGGCTCGCCTTGCGCTACGGCTACTTCTACGGCCCCGCCACCGCGATCTGCTCGGAGGGCTCGACCGGGCAGATGGCCCGCAAGCGCCAGCTGCCGATCGTGGGGGGCGGGAGCGGGGTCTGGTCCTTCGTGCACATCCGCGACGCGGCCGCCGCGACCCTCGCCGCGCTCACCCATGGAGAGTCGGGCGCCTACAACGTCGTCGACGACGAGCCCGCGCTCGTGCGGGAGTGGATACCGGCGCTGGCTCAGGCCGTCGGTGGGCGTCCACCGCGGCGCGTGCCCTCATGGCTGGCCCGGCCCCTCGCCGGCAGCTACGGGGTGCACGCGATGACGCGGGCGCAGGGGGCCAGCAACGCCCTGGCCAAGCGGGAGCTCGGCTGGACGCCCGTCCATCCGAGCTGGCGGGAGGGGTTCAAGAGCGCGCTGGGGTGAGGGAGGCTGCGGGCGCCGTCAGGACCGGAACGGGTTCTCGATGCGAACGGAGCCGATCGTCTGACTGTCGTTCAGGTCCTCGGTCAGGAGGCGTGTGCGTCTTGACCGGGTCGTCGTGGTCGTAGACGTAGACGAGGACGTTGGTATCCAGGAACGTCCTGTCAGCGCTCATAAAGCTCGTCGCGCGTCCAGGTTCGCCCGCCGGGACCGCTCCCCGTGTGGCACTGGCATGGCCTGACCGCTACTTCGCATCCAGCCAGCTCCTCCCCACCCCCGCCTCCACCGCCATCGGCGGCTGGTGCTCCCACACCCCGCACATCTCCCGCTCGATCAGGGACCTCGCCGCGTCGGCCTCGTCCGGCGGCCCTTCGAACAGCAGCTCGTCGTGGATCGTCAGCAGCAGGCGGGTGGCCAGGCCCTCCCGGTCAAGCGCCTCGTGACAGCGGACCATGGCCAGCTTGATGATGTCCGCCGCCGTGCCCTGCACGACCGTGTTGACGGCCAGGCGCTCGCCCAGCGTGCGCACCTGGTAGTTGCGGGCCCGCAGCTCGGGGATCTGCCGGCGGCGGCCCCACAGCGTCTTGACGTAGCCCTGCTCCTTGGCCAGCTCGATCGTGTCGGCCATGAACTTCGCCACAGCCGGGAAGCGCTCCAGGTAGGTGTCGATGAACTCCTTGGCCTCCTCGCGGGGGATGTTCAGGCGATCTGCCAGGCCGAAGTCCGACAGGCCGTAGACGATCCCGTAGTTGATCATCTTGGCCTTCGAGCGCATGCCCGGGTCGATCTGATCGGGGGTCACGTTGAAGACGTGGGAGGCCGTCGCCGTGTGCACGTCCTCGCCCCTGGCGAAGATGTCCATCAGCACCTGCTCGCCGGCCGCGTGGGCCAGCACCCGCAGCTCGATCTGGGAGTAGTCCGCGGAGATCAGGACCTGGTCGTCCTCGGCCTCGAAGCAGCCCCGTATCTCCCGTCCCAGCGGCGTGCGGATGGGGACGTTCTGCATGTTCGGGTTGGTGCTCGACAGGCGCCCCGTCTGCGCCACGGCCTGCAGGAAGGTCGTGTGGATGCGCGAGCGCTCGTCGACCATCCCCGGCAGCACGTCCAGGTAGGTCTTGATCAGCGTCGAGAGCTCCCGCCAGCGCTCGATCTTGGGGATGATCTCGTGCTCCGAGCGGATCGCCTGCAGGACGCGGGCGTCCGTCGAGTAGCCCGTCTTGCCCCGGCGCTTGCGCGACAGCCCCAGCCGCTCGAACAGGATCTCGCCCAGCTGCTGGGGGGAGGAGATCAGGAACTCCTCGCCGGCCAGCGCGAAGATGTCGCGTTCCAGGGCGTCGATCTCCTCGTGCACGCGGGTCGTTATCTCCTGCAGGCGCGCCACGTTCAGGCGCACCCCCAGCAGCTCCATGTCGCGCAGCACCGCCACCAGCGGCAGCTCGATCTCGTCCATGACGCCCCGCAGCTCGCGCTCGTCGATCTGCTCGCGCTGCCAGTCAGCCAGGGCGCTCAGCATCACCGCCCGGGCCGCCGCCTGGTCCTCCAGGTCGCTGGAGAGGCCCCGCTCCTCGCACAGCTCCGCCAGCGGGTAGCCGCGGCGGGCAGGCTCCAGCAGGTAGGCACCCAGCAGCGTGTCGTGAACCAGGTTCGGCGGCACCACGCCAAGCGCCTTCGCGTCGTGGGCCACGACCGGGCGCTCCCCACAGGCCGCTACGACCTCCTCGGGGCCCTGACAGTCCCCGATCAGGACCTGCCCGTCGCAGGCCGCCGCGAAGCGCCACGGCGATCCCTCCGCGAACAGCTCGCCCTCCGGCGCCTGCGTCTCGGTCACGACGATCGAGACCTCCCCCTTGCCGAAGGAGGCCAGGTCGGCCGGGCGCCCGGAGCGGACAGTCGCCGTCAGCGTCACCTCGGCAGCGCTCTGCGGAGCCGCCGCGTCGGGGTCGCCGAGGGCCTCTTCCAGGCGCCGCAGCGGGTCGCGCAGCTCGTACTCGCGGAAGAACTCGCGCAGGCGCGTGCGATCCGGCTCCCTCTCCACCTCCAGGGCGATGTCCAGGTTCACGTCCAGGTCGCGCCTGACCGTCGCCAGCTGCTTGGACATGCGGGCGTCCTGCGCGTGCTCTGTCAGGTTCTGTTTGCGCTTGGCCCCGGAGATCTCATCGACGCTCGCCAGCACCTCCTCCAGGGTCCCGAAGCGCTGCAGCAGCTCACTGGCTGTCTTGTCGCCGATGCCCGGGACGCCCGGGATGTTGTCCGAGGTGTCGCCCTTCAGGCCGTAGAAGTCGGGGATCGACTCGGGCGGGATGCCATAGCGGTCCAGCACCGCCTGGCGGTCGTAGATCTTCGTCTCCGTGATGCCCCTGGCCGTCGCCATGATCTTGACCAGGCCGGCCGGGTCGACCAGCTGGAAGACGTCGCGGTCGCCCGTCACGACCATCACCGGGACCGGCGGGTCGGCCTGCAGGGCCAGCTGCGACAGCGAGGCGATCACGTCGTCTGCCTCGTAGCCCTCCAGGCGCACGTTCGTGTAGCCGAACGCCTCGACCAGCGGTTCCATCGCCGGCCACTGCTGCTTGAGCAGGTCCGGGCGCGAGCGCCGGGAGGCCTTGTAGTCGGGGAACAGGTCGTTGCGGCCCGAGGTGCCCGCGTCCCAGGCCACGACCGTCGGGCACACGCCGTAGTCCGTCACGATCTTCACCAGCATCGAGGCGAAGCCGAAGATGGCGTTGGTGGGGACGCCCGTGGAGGTCGCGATCGACTCCGGCAGGGCGAAGAAGGCCCTGTAGACCAGGCTCGGCCCGTCGATCAGGAACAGGCGCCGCTCGCCCGCCCCCTTCGAGGCGGCGCTCGTGCGGGACCCGTTTGAGGTGCTCGGCGGCATCGAGGACCCACTCTACGTATCCGCGCGCGGGCGATACCTCCTAACATCCCCTGCCGCCACCGACCCGAGGGAGTCACAGCAGTGAGCGCAACCCCCAGCGCCCAATACCGACTGACGATCCGCGTGAAGCTCGACGACACGCCGGGCGTGCTCGGCCAGACCACGACAGCCATCGGCGAGGCCGGCGGCCTCGTCGGGTCCGTCGACGTCGTCGAGACCGACGCCGCCCACAGCCTGCGCGACATCGTCGTCGACGCATCCGGGCAGGACCACTGGGAGCGCATCCTGGCCGCCATCGGGGCCGTCCCCGGCGCCGAGGTCATCGACACGACCGACCGTACCTTCCTGCTGCACGTCGGCGGCAAGATCGAACAGGCCAACAAGCACCCCCTGAAGACCCGCGACGACCTCTCGATGGTCTACACGCCCGGCGTCGCCCGCGTCTGCCTGGCGATCGCAGAGGACGACGCCAAGGCCTTCCAGTACACGATCAAGCGCAACACCGTCGCCGTCGTCTCCGACGGGACGGCCGTGCTGGGCCTGGGCAACATCGGTCCCAAGGCCGCGATGCCCGTGATGGAGGGAAAGTGCTGCCTGTTCAAGGAGTTCGCCAACGTCGACGCCTTCCCGATCTGCCTGGACACGACCGACGTCGAGGAGATCGTCCAGACGGTCAAGCTGATCGCCCCCGGCCTGGGCGGCATCAACCTCGAGGACATCGCCGCCCCTCGCTGCTTCGAGATCGAGCAGAGGCTGATCGACGAGCTCGACGTCCCCGTCTTCCACGACGACCAGCACGGCACGGCAGTCGTCGTCATGGCCGCCGTCCTGAACGCCGTCAAGCTGACCGGTCGCAACCTGGCCGACCTGAAGGTGCTCGTGCTCGGCCTCGGCGCCGCCGGCATCGCCGTCACCAAGATCCTGCAGGCCGCCGGCGTCACCCACGTCATCGGCGCCGACTCCCGGGGCGTCCTCTCGACCGAGCGCGAGGACTACCAGGACGGCTCCATGAACTCCGTCAAGCGCTGGTTCGCCGAGGTCACGAACCCCGAGAAGCGCAGCGGCACGCCGGCCGACGTGATCGACGGCATCGACCTGCTGATCGGCGTCTCAGGGGCCCGGGCGCTTCCAGCCGACGCGCTGGCGCGGATGAACGATGATGCGATGGTGTTC
>Ga0181522_10000982_pt1 | contig 18495 bp, 13 predicted proteins | sample PEATcosm2014_Bin_27_FD_121103 | JGI IMG/M metagenome (GOLD analysis project Ga0181522, IMG submission 121103) | Peatland microbial communities from MTU Mesocosm Facility, Houghton, MI, USA - PEATcosm2014_Bin05_10_metaG | ecosystem: Environmental > Terrestrial > Soil > Wetlands > Peat | place... | reverse complement strand
GCATTGCGGCCTGGAATGGGACGATGCCTGTCTATCCTTCTACAAGACCGAGCGTTCGGTCCGCACCGCAAGTGCGATCCAAGTGCGCCAGCCCATTTATCAGAGCTCGATCGGACGCTGGCGCCTGCATGAGCAAGAGCTGCAGCCGTTGCTGCGCGAACTGCCGCCGCAATCGGGCTAGAAAGCACCTAGGCTCACTCCGCCGCTTCGGCCTTCGCGGCATCGCGCAGCGTGTATCGATCGCCTTCCGGCGCCATTTCGAGATGCCGCTTGTGGAGCGCCGTCAAAGTCGAGCGGTGGCCGATGGAAACGATAGTGGTGTCCGGCATCCGCCGCGCAAGCACGGCGTAAAGCTCTGCCTCCATCTTCTCTTCGACGGCGGAGGTGGATTCGTCGAGCAGCAGCCAATCGGGACGCGTCAACAAGGCGCGGGCCACCGCCAGGCGCTGCTGCTCGCCGCTCGACAGGCGCTGAGACCAAACTTCCTCGCGGTCGAGCTCTCCCACCAGATTGGGAAGATTGGCATCGACCAGCGCGCTGCGAATTTCATCGTCTCGATAAGTGCCGGCCACAGCCGGATAGGTTACCGCGGCACGCAGCGTGCCGATGGGAATATACGGCTTCGGTGGAACCACCATGACGTGAGTGCCTTTCGGCGCGCGGATGCGGCCTCCACCGTAGGGCCAAATCCCCGCGATCGCACGAAACAGCGTCGATTTGCCGGTGCCTGACGGACCTGAAATCGCCACGCTTTGGCCGCTTGCTAGTTCAAGATGTCTGATGTCGACGATGTACCGACCGTCCGGCAGCTTGAGATCGACATCGTCAAGCGCGACATCCTTGGCGCCAATTTCGCTGACAACGTACGCGGGCCCCTCGCCGACGAGTCTCTCCGCCGTGTCGATGGCTTCATCAAACGAGGTGAGACGATCGACCACGGACTTGAAGCCCGCAAGATAGTTGTAATAGGTGACGAAGAAGGTCAGCGCACCGGCCACCTGCCCGAATGCCTGCGCGGTCTGCGTCATCGCGCCGAGCTTGATCTTGCCGCTAAAATAAAACGGTGCGGTGACAACATACGGGATTATCGGCGAAATCTGGCCGAAAGTGGCCGTGAATGCCGTGACTTTCATCCGCCGAAGGATGACGTCGACGAAATTATTGACGAGGTCCGAGAAGCGTCCCTTGAGGATGGTTTTCTCCGCACCTTCACCGTTTAGAAGCGCGACTTGCTCGGTATATTCGCGCAAACGGGCGAGCGAGAAACGGAAGTCGGCTTCCATGTGCTGGCGCTGAAAGTAGAGGCCAATCAGCGGGCGTCCGATCAGATGGGTGATCAGCGTCCCCGCGGCGGCATAGATCAGCGCGACCCAGAACAAAAAGCCGGGCACCACGACATCAGTGCCAGGAAACGTGAACGATGACGACAGGCCCCACAGCACGATGGAAAACGAGACCAGCGAGGTGACCGTCGAGATCAGCAGAATAGAGAAATCGTAAATCCCGTAAGAAGCGTTGGAGCCGTCGGCGCCGCCGTTGATGAAGCGGAAGATATCTTCGGAAATTCGTTGGTCGGGGTTGTCGGTCTGGCCGGCGACGAGGCTTATCCGATAGTGGTTGTGCCGGGACAGCCAGCGCGAGACGAAATGGTCAGTCAGCCAAGTGCGCCAGCGGATAACCAGCATCGACTGGACGAAGAACTCGATGACGTTCATCGCCACGAAAATGAATGCGTACGGCGTAAACACGAACAAAAGCTGTTCCCAGAACGTGCGCGAATCGCCTTTCTGAATGGCGTCGAAAAAGTCGGCGTTGAAGAAATTGAGCCGCACGATGATTGCGACCTCGGCTTGATTGATGACCACGAGAAATACCACCATGGCCACAGCGATGCGGCGTTCCAGGGCGGTAAATGGACGGAATGGCCAGACGCGCGCCTGGCCTGGTTCCGCCGCGTTGAAATAGCGGTCGGCGATCCGCATGATCTGCTTCACGGTGCCGAACTGCGCCACCACGTAGACGAGAATCGAGAAGATTGCGACGGTGAGCGGCAACGATTCCGGAGGCACTTCCAAGGCAAAGTATGCTGGCCAAATTCCGGCGCGGACAGCGACCACGGCGAGGCCGAATATGATGGTCTCTGTCGAGAAAATGCCGACGAATATTTTGAGGAAACTCGAAATCCCGCTCGACCTGGACGTGGTGGCGGCGCAAATCAGGGCAGTCGCGCCGAGAAGATCGCCTTCCAAATTCCCTTGGATCGTGGACTGGATCAGCGCGGCAATCCCGAACACCGCAACCGCAACGGCCAATAGTTTCATGGGTTATTTCCAAATCCAGGGTTCAGGTATTGGCGGCGCGAGCCCCACGCGCCGTCCGGTAAAGGCAGCTCATATATCACAGCCTGGCCGTTCGGCGAGCGCTCGCTTGACTGCATAGGAACCTGCAGATCCGAGACTTTGCCAAGAAGCCGGTCAACGCGAAGGATCGGCCAAGCAGGAACTCATGCGACTTGACGGCGCGTTCTGGCAGGCCCGTTACGGGGTCCGGCTGGAGACGCAGTTGCAATCAATTTCTCGTGCGATGCGGCCAAGCGGGATTCAACGACAATTACCACTTCGGACCTCGGGTGTGACCACAGGCCACTCGGCGCTCGGGAACAACAATCGAGCACGGTCATTAGTTCTGCGTCAGCGATGCGGTCTTACGCCGGTCGCGACCTGAACAATCTGGAACAACTCGGAACTTCCTTCCAGAAACCTCGGAGGACAATATGAGATCGAAACTTTTGGCCGGAACCGCGGCGCTCATTCTGACCGGCTGTACTGTGTTGGCGACTGCGGCGCCCGCATCGGCCGCGCCGCGCTGGCATCATGGCTTTTGGCCGGGCGCCGTAGCGGCGGGCGTGATCAGCGGTGCGGTGGCGGCAGCCACGTCGCCGCTCTGGGCGCCGGGCTATTACGATTATTATCCCGGCTACGCACCCGGACCGTACTACGACTACGCGCCCGCCACGCCAGTGGCTCCGGTTGCGAGCGCCGATGTGGGGTGGTGTCAGACGCATTTCCGCTCCTACAATCCAGCGACCGGCACCTATCTGGGTTTTGACGGCCAGTATCATTCCTGTCCGTAATTTTCCATCGCGGCATCACCTGGCGGGGATCACGCCGTGCGCGGCGTGGTCCCGCTGCTTTTTGCGTGCCTTGAGTGTCACTGCAGAAGGCCGATCGAAATCCACGGTACAGCCGCGACGATGATCGTGCCGACGAGCAACGCCAGCATGTAGCCCCAGATTGGCCTCATGCCATCTGCCGGTTCGACGTGTCCGATCGCGCACGCCGCGTAATAGCCGACGCCGAACGGCGGAGCGAAAAGCCCTATCCCCATCGCCAGGATCACCACCATGGCGTAGTGCACCTCGTGGATGCCGGCGGCTTTGGCAATCGGGAACAAGAGCGGCCCGAACAACACGATGGCCGGTATCCCTTCGAGCACCGATCCGAGCACGATGAAGACAGCGATGGAAACAGCCATGAAGCTTGCAGCTCCGCCTGGAAGCCCGCTCATGGCTGCAGCCAGTGAGCGCGAAAAGCCTGATTGCGTCAGCCCCCACGCCATGGCTGTCGCTGTACCGATGATGAGCAGGATCGCCCCGGAGAGGCTGGCCGTATAAATCAGCATCGGCTTGAGCGCCGACCAATTGAAGCGGCGGTAAATCAGAAGTCCGGCAACGGCCGCATATGCAATGCCAATAGTCGAGACTTCAGTGGCGGTGGCCACACCCTCAACCACGGCGGCGCGGATCAGAAACGGCAAAGCGATGGCAGGCAGTGCCACCAGAAAGGCGCGGCTGATTTCGCTCTTGGTGGCGCGTTTGACGAAGCCGAGATCGTCGTTGCGGCAACGCCTACGAACGACGAGGCAAAGCAGGATCGCGAGCACGATCGCAGGCAGAACACCGCCGGTGAAGAGCGCGGCAATCGACACGCCGGTCACCGAGCCGATGGTAATGAGGACGAGGCTCGGCGGAATCGTTTCAGTCTGTGCGCCGGTCGCCGACAGCAGCGCGACTAGTTCGCCGGGCTTGGCGCCGCGATCCTTCATGGCGGGAAACAGCACGGGCGCGATGGCGGCCATGTCGGCGGCCTTCGAACCGGAAATCCCCGAGACGAGATACATCCCGGCAACGAGGACGTAGTGCAGCCCGCCGCGCACGTGCCCGAGCAGGCTTGCCAGGAAGTCGACCATGGCGCGGGCCATGCCGGTCATTTCGATGAGCAGGCCGAGGAACACGAATAGCGGCACCGCCAGCAGAATGAGATGACTCATCCCCTCATCCATGCGCCCGATCAGAATCAGAAGCGGCGTTTGAGTAGCCAGTGACAGGTAGCCAAGCACCGCCAGCCCGAATGCGAACGCGATTGGCACGCCGCTGAAAACCGCAGTGGCGACAACACCGACGAAAAAGATCAAAAGATTGAGATTGCCGAGGCGATGGAAAACCGGCGCGCTGAACCAGAACAACGCGACGAGTGCAGCCACAGCGCCGAGCGAGACGAGAAGAGACTTGGGCGTTCCGACCTTGGCGAGCCGAAGGAGCGCAGACAGCGCCATCAGCACGATTCCAACCGGAAGCGCGGCCGCTCGCCAGACGTCAGAAATCTGGAGGGCCGGCGTGGTAATCGGTATCTCTTCGCTGGCATATTCGTAGGCCGACCAGGCGATGAGGAGCAGAAAGGCGAGCGCCGCTCCTGTCGCGAAGATATCGAATGTTGCGCGCTCCGGCGGCGGCAGCTTGCCGACGCAAGCCGTCATGCGCATATGTTCGTCGCGGCGGAATGCAATCACTGCTCCAAGCATCGCAAGCCACAGGAACAGCATCGATGCCAGTTCGTCCGACCACACAAGCGGCCGGTTGAACACGTAGCGGGCAATCACGCCGCCGAGCAGGACGACGATCTCGGCCGCGACCAAAGCCGCGGCCGCAACTTCCACGCACCAACCGAACCAGACCTCAAGTGCGCCGACCGCTAAGCGACGGCCCTCCGCTTCGCTTGGAGCAGCGAGTGGCGGAGATTGCAACTCAGTCAAGGCTTTACGAGAGCTTGCCGACGGATTTCTCAAGAATCGCCCAGGCCTCGTCACCGAACTTCTTTTGCCAGTCGGTATAGAAGCCCGCGGAGCGAAGCTTTTCGCGGAAAGGCGCTGGGTCAAGTTTGTTGAAAGCCAGGCCCTTGTTCGCGATATCTTGCTGTAACGTTGCGTTGAGCTTGGCGACGTCGTCTCGCTCTTTCAAACCGGCCGCGTTGACGTTCTTTGCGACTATGGTGCGTATATCCTCAGGCAGACGTTCCCATGCGGCGCCGTTCGCCAGAAACCAGAAGCCGTCCCACATGTGGTTCGTCAGCGAGCAGTACTTCTGCACTTCGTACAATTTGGCGGTCGAGATGATGGCAAGTGGATTCTCTTGTCCGTCGACGATCTTGGTCCGCAGCGCAGAATACACTTCGTTAAAATTTATCGAGGCGGGCGCGGCGTCGAATGCCTTGAACATCGAGGTCCACAGCGGCGACGGCGGCACGCGCAGCTTCATGCCGCGGAAGTCGTCCGGCGTAGCGACCGGCTTGGTGGAGGTTGTGGTCTGCCGGAAGCCGTTGTCCCAGATCTTCTCCATGGCGAGGAGATTGGTTTTCGCAATCTGGCCGCGGACATAGGCGCCGAGGTCGCCGTCCATCGCCTTCCAGACGGTATCGTAGTTCGCGAACGCAAAGCCCATGCCATTGATCGAAGCGGCCGGGACGAGGATGGCCAGGATCAGGCCGGACAACGTGAAAAACTCAACGCCACCGGAGCGGATCTGGGTCAACGTATCGGTGTCGGAACCCAACTGGCTGCTGGGGAAAATCTGCAGCTCGAAGCGGCCATTCGTTTCCTGCTTGATTGCGGCCGCCATTTCGCGCGCCCGGACGTTCATAGGGTGAGTTTCCGGGAGGTTGTTCGCGTATTTGTAGGTGAACTGCGGTGCCCCCTGGGCGCGCGCCACGAACGGCGCCACCCCAGTGCCGCCGACAAAAGTTGCAGTTCCTGCGGCGAGAATTTGACGGCGTGAGAATTTCATCGAGCCCTCCCCTGCGGCCAGTCGCGTGCCCTGGCTTTCTCTTCCGGTAAGCCGTTAGGTAGAGCATTAGCCCGAATAGCTTGGCGAAGCTACGCCGTCATGCAACGAACGCAGGCGACCGAGGTCGCACATGCCCCGCTTCACAGCTGCGAAGTATCCCGATTGCCTATGCGGTCGACCCGGCATCGATGGTAAGCACCGTGCCTGAAACGTTACGGCCGCCATCGCCGAGCAGGTACACGACGGCGTTGGCTACGTCCTCGACGTCGGCCATGCGGCGCAGTGCACTGCGGCGGATAACTTGCTCGCGCTGCGCGCCGGCGAGGTTGTGCGTCATTTCGGTGTCCATAAATCCAGGGGCCACCGCGTTGACACTGATACCAAGCCGACCCACTTCCCGCGCTAGCGAGCGGGTGAACCCGATCATCGACGCCTTGGTGGCCGCATAAGCGGAGAGCCCGCTGTAGCCGGTGAAGGCAATGATCGAGGCGACGTTGACGATGCGGCCTGTGCGCTCCGACATCATGGAGCGCACCACATATTTGCTCAGCACCATGGGCGAGAGCGTGTTCAGGCGCACCAATTGCTCGATCTGTCCATTCGGCATCAACGCCAGTGCGCCGTCGTGTCCGACCGCCGCGTTGTTAATCAGTCCGTAAAGGGGACCGAATTCCTGGCGGATTTTTTTGACCAGATCAGGAATCTCTTCGATCTTGCCGAGGTCGAAAGGTTCAAAGTGCAGCGGCGCATGATTGCCAGACTTAGCTTCGGCAATCGCTTCCGTCACCTGTTTGCTCTTCTGCCGCGCCACCGCGATCACCTGATAGCCGACGGAGGTCAGCTTGCGGGCAATGCCAAGGCCAAGGCCACGGCTGGCGCCGGTGACGAGTACGTTGCGTGGGGTTTCAGTCATGGGCGTACAGCTCAAACGCGTCGTGCCAGCTTGCCGGTCGCGGCGACGGCAAGTGCGGACACGAAGCTGATGGAGACGGGAACTTTGTGGCGCGGCAACGCATCGCGGCAGAGCTTCAGGATATCGTCCCGCACCTCTGACTCTTGCAACGCCCGTCGGCCTGCGGAGTTCAATACGACTTCGGCGACGACGATGGCGCCGGTGATCGGGCTTTGTCTCGACCGCACCAGCGACATTCGCACCAACGGATGCCGATTGATAACGGCCTCGACCTCTTCCGGATGAACCTTCAGCCCCCCGATATTGATGATGCCCCCCTTGCGACCAGCGAAGAAATAACGATCGCCGCGCTGCTCCACCACGTCGCCCGTGTCGACAAAGCGATCAGCGTCGAGGAGCGGCCCGCTCTGAGCCGTGACATAGCGCGACGCCGTACCGGGCGAACGAATGTGCAGGGACCCCCCAACGACCTTCATCTCCACGCCATCGCGTACGCCGTCGAAGTACGCCGCGGGAAATCCGGCCAGACCGTCATTGACCGCAAAGCCGACGCCGGCCTCGGTCGAGGCATAGGCATGGCCGACGGAGGAGTTTGGAAAGGCCGCACGCAAGTGGTCGAGGATCGCCTGGTCGGCGATTTCTCCGGACAGGCGAACGTAGCCAGGCGCGATTTTGCCGATGTCTGGTGACATCAAGGCGCGACGCCAGTGGGACGGTGTGCCCGACAGATGCGTCACGCCATGCCGTGCCAGCCGGCTGAGATGATCCGCGATCGGCTCGCCAGCGCTCGAAAGAATGAGCGAAGCGCCGCCGAGCACCGCGCGCAGGAAGATCTGCAAACCGCCGTAGCGGCGGATATCATAAAATGTGGCCCACACCGTGGTTTCGGAAAACTTTTGCGGCGGTATGGCCGTAACGAGTCCGGCGAGCGTATGGACCACCATCTTCGGTACGCCAGTCGTGCCTGAGGTCAGCAGCACCCACTCGGTCACGACGTTGCCATCCGGGCCGCGCTCGCTCGGCTGGATCTGTGGCGTGCAGGTAACGACAACGGGCAGGTTGGAGAAATACGCGGAAGTGTCGCCATCGACCACGGCGGCGTCGACTTCGGCGTTCGCGATCAGCGCGCCACGATGGGCGGGGTCGACGTCTGGCGGCAAAATGGTGATGCGGCGCGCAACGCCGTCAAGCTCGATCAGCGCCAGACCGCTCGTGAGCTGGCCCGTGGTGGCGATCAGAACCGAGCGCCCGACAAGCTCAGCGAGCCGGCCATTCAGACTCGTTCCGCGATTGAGATCGGCAACACGAACGATGGCGGTACGATCGAAGAAGAGCTGATCCGACGATGCGTTCTCGATGTGATGCCGCAGCGAAAGCGCTTCAGCGCGCGCCATTTTCATAGGCCCTGACGAAATCGCCTATCGTCACGGGAAACTGGACATCGTCGGAAGTCGTAAACGGATCGACGCCCAGCTGGTCTTCCAAGCGGGCAACCAGCACGGCAATGCCGAGGGAGTCGAGCCCGGAGTCGAGCAGTGCAAGATCGTCGCCGAGTGGAGCCAGCGTCTTCCCGTGCTCGCGCGCAACCTCCGCCATCTGATCCATTATAGTTAATCTTATCGACATGGTTGCAGCACCTATACTCTATTCACAATTCACTGCGTTTCGTATAGTTCGCGCAACACCGATAATCAAGTTCACGACACAATCTTCGTGAACGCTAATGATTAACGCGGCACGGTTCCGTTGCGATCCCGCGCCGAGATGAACCGCTATAGCAAAGTTCAAAAATCGTCAGTGCGTCGCGACAGCGTGCAGCGCCTTCTGGAAAGCCACCGAAGGCTGGAACCACCTTCCCAAACGGTGATGCGCTATGGCCAAGACGGTGTACTACGCGAGCCTCGGGTCCGAACTCACCCTACTGGGTCTAGATGTCGAGGGCGCGGCGTTGAACAGGCGCACCTCGGTGACGCTGCCGGCAAATATCCAATACGCTTGGCCACATCCCGCGCGACGTTATCTCTATGTCGTTTCAAGCAATGGCGGGCCAGGAATCGTCGGCGACAGGCACTATGCGAACGCACTGTCCATCGATCCATCCACCGGTACGCTTGAGCTGATCGGCGCTGCGGCGTCGCTGCCTTCGCGCCCGATCCACGTAAGTGCCGACGCCACTGGCGAGTATCTGCTCACCGCCTATAACGATCCTAGCAACGTCACTGTCCATCGGCTGAATGCAGATGGAACGATCGGCACGGCGGTTGCGCAACGGAGCCAGCTCGACACCGGCATCTATGCCCATCAGGTGCTCACCACTCCCTCAAACCGCGCCGTGCTCTTGGTGACACGGGGCAACGATGCGCGGTCCGGCAAGCCTGAGGATCCCGGCGCAATCAAGACCTTCGCCTTCGACAACGGTATACTGACCAACCTCGCTTCGATCGCGCCCGGTAGTGGTCTCGGCTTCGGCCCGCGCCATCTCGACTTTCATCCGACAAAGCCTTGGGTCTTCGTCTCCATCGAGCGGCAGAACAAGCTTTATGTATATAGGCTCAACTCTGCGAGTGGCCTCGATCGTGACCCGATGTTCGTCAAGGAGACATTGTCGGATCCGAACACGAAGGCGCGCCAGGGTGCGGGCACCGTCCACGTCCACCCGAACGGCCAATTCGTCTACCTGACCAATCGCGCCTCGTCGGTAACGGAATTTCAGGGGATGAAGGTTTTCACCGGCGGCGAAAATAGCGTAGCAGCATTTTCTATCGACCAGGCGACCGGCGAGCCAAAGCTGATACAAAACATCGATGGCCACGGCATTCAATTGCGCACGTTCGGGATCGACCCCGGCGGACGCATCCTGATCGCCGCGAGCATCGTGCCTTTACCGGTGCGGGAGGGAAGCGGCATCGGCACCCTTACGGCGGGCCTCACGGTTTTTCGCATCGGCCGCGACGGCCGGCTCGAACTCGCGAGCAAATACGACGTCGCCGCTACCGACGACCGGCAGCAGTTCTGGAGCGGAATGGTCACGCTACCGTAAGCGCAGCTAGTTGTGCGTAGCCAAGCCTCGATCTTATTGCGGATGGCTGGAAGCTATTCGCGATAGGAGGGCGCCGACCAAAGCATCATCTCGGCTTCAGGCCGTGACTCCGCAAGCGGCGGTGCCGTCACCAGTGGTTTGCTGGCAGGAGCAGCGCCGCGCCAGCGCTCGACGATCGATCCAATCAATTGCTCGTCGATTCTTTCGGAATCGAGGTCGCGGCCGGAAACTGCCTGGCTCCTCGGGATGCAATGGGGCGGAAGTGCGTCGAAGCGTAGCCGGGTGACTGTCGGCACTCCGGCGCCGATGACCAAGGCCTCCCGCGTGCCAAGCGACGGCAGGAACGCCAGCAGGCGTCCTGCGGCGTCGGAGACCGCAGCGCGGACGATCTTCTGATCATCTTCATGCCCCAGCCGCATGGCGAACACGGTACTGCATTGCGAGACCAGCGTGGGATCGAGCAAATGCGGCCGCTGGGTGACGAGCCCAAGGAAAACGCCATACTTGCGGCCTTCCTTGGCGATACGCGACAGCCCCTCGCGCGCCGGGCCAAAGCCAATCGAGCGGTCGGCATTGGCGTAATTGTGGGCTTCCTCGCACACGACGAGCACCGGACTAAGCGCATTGCTCCAGAGGCCGAATTCAAAGGCCATCCGGAACAGGACCGAGACGATCACCTCCATGATCTCGGATGGAAAGGCCGCTAGCTGTAGGATGGCCATGGGCCGCGCGTCGTCCCTCACGCGAAGAACATCACACAGCACGTCGATCATCGTGTCGCTTGGCTCCGCTCCATCGTCAAATATGAACGCGTAGCGGGGATTCTTGCGGGCGGCGTTGATGCGCATCAGCAGCCGCTGGTAGCTGACCGCAAGGTCGCCGTTTTCCAGTTTGCCCATGCGATTTTCAGCCAGCGCAATGACGACCTCGAAAAGGTACGGCGCCGGCGTGTCGACCGTGAAGCGCCCCGCATCCGAATGACCCGACAGCTTGATGCTCGAGCGGAGCGTCTGCCGAGTGCGCGCATACTCGGTTTTGGCCAGCGGAATTAATTCCGCGAGCAAGGCCGCCTCGTGGTCGGATCGCCCTCGTGTGCCGAAAATGATCTGCGCGATCTCGTCGAAATTTAACAGCCAGAACGGTAATTTCAGACTGTCAGGCCCGAGTAAGACGGCCCGGTCCTCAAAGCACTCACTATATTCGTTGTGCGCATCGATCAGCAGCACGCGCAAATCCGGTCGTACTTGCATGGTCTTGCGCAGAACGAGCGCGGTGCCGGTGGATTTTCCCGAACCGGTGCTGCCGACGATAGCAAAATGCTTGCGCACCATTTCGTCGACATTCACAGTCGCCGCAACTGCGGCGTTCTGTTGCAATACGCCGATTTTGACCGAGTGCGGGTGAGAGAGGCCATAGATGATTTCGAGGTCTTCATCCCGGATGGTAACAACGGCGTTGCCGATTTTCGGATACGCTCTTATTCCATTCTGAAAGCGCTTCTCGCCTGACTTTTCCGTGACGATTTCCCCTAGCAAATCGATGCGCCCCACCGCGCTCGTAGCGTTGTCATCGCTTGGCGCTCTTTCCAGCGCAATGTCGCTGAGCGTCCCAATGGCGAGGGATTCGCCATTGCTGACGCCGACGAGCGACCCCACCGTTACGTCGAATTCGCCGTAGGGCGACTCGGTAGTAAATTGCGCGGTCACCTGTGAGCCGCTGACCGTGATTACGCGGCCAAGCGCCGGCAATGCCAATGAAGCAAGTTCATTGCTCTGCTGCTGAAAAGCCCGCTCGTGGACTGAAAGACGCTCCAGCAGATGTGCGCGTTCAACGCTATGCATGATTGAGACCTCTCCGCCCGTATGTTGTCGCGCGGAAGGGGCTAAAATTGCGTAAGGCAAAGGCTAAAAGGCGGGACAAGTTCGCGCTCCGAACCCAGGCAATCGGGCGCAGGTTAATAATTCCGTTCCGGCAATGGATAAATTTGATCGAACACGATCTAACGGCTGCCCAATGGCAACGGTTGCTCGCTGAGCATCGCCTGGATGGCGAGCCGCGTCGTCTCGGGGTCAAGACCGTGCTCGCTCACCAGGTCACGGCAATCGGCGAGAATAGCGTCGGCGTCCTGCATCATTTTGAGACGCTTGAATTGATCGTCGCGGTGCAGACTCATGCTGGCACCGACGATTTCGTACATGTTCAAGACGCGGAACGGCCAGTCACGCTCATGGGCGCACAATGCGCGATGATCGGAATGGTAGACCGCAACCAGCGCGTCGACGCCGGCCGCTTCCGCAGCCATCAGTTCCGCCCGATCCAGATCGCGGCGATAGTTCGGCAACACTTTCAGGTTGTTGCTCTGCAGGCCGACGGCCGGCTGATGCAGGTCAACAATCGTTATGCCCGGCACCGCTCGCAGAATATCCTCAGCGGCCTCGACCACGCCGTGAATGCCGGGATGACGATGCAGCGCGATCCGCATCGGCACGCGCTCACGCAGCATCGGGCGCAACCGGTCGAGATTCTTGTGTAGGAACATCGTGAACGGCGTCATCTCAAACGGCTTGGCGCCGCGCATCTTCTCCAGCGTCGGCAGCGTCGTCTCGGAAAACTGCACCTGACACGACGGGCACCACGAGACCACCTCCTTGGTCTTGCTCTGTGCCAACTTGTCGATAGAGTTTTCACCCATTCTGCCTGAGGTCGCGACGTCGCCGGTGCGCATCTGCACCACGCCGCAGCAATGGGTTGGACCGCCCATCACTTCGTAACGCGCGCCGAGGGCATCCATGATGTCGAGGGCAAGGAGCGCAATGTGCGGCGTCTTGAGCACATTGCAGCCGGTGTAGAACACGAAGTCCGGCATCTCGTCTTCGCCGTCCGCAGTCGGCCTCTTGGCGTTTTGCCCGAGCCGTTCCAGCAGCTCATCGTCGAGTTGGAGGCGCGCAATGTGATTCACATCGCGCGCCACATTGCGAAAGTCTGCGACGCCACCGCGGCGCTGGGCCGTCTCGTCGTACTTTGCGCGCGCCATGGCGAGCCGCGTCATGTGCAGCAGGAAACGGGGGTTGACGCCATAGTCGCAGGCCTTGATGCATTCGCCAGAAAGCAGGCAGCCGCTCGCCCATTTGCGTGCTGCTTCATTGCCCTCGCCGTGGCGCAGAATGTCGATCACGCCTTCGATGACGCGAACCGGATTGTCCCGCTGCTCGGCGGTGAGGCCGGCCGGCTCCGTCGCCGGGCAGACCTCGACGCACTTTCCGCAACGGGTGCAGGCGTCGGCCATTTGGTCGACGCGGGCCTGCAGGGCGGATTCGAATGTCTCCGGCATCGGACTCACGCGCAGCTGTGCTCAAGGAACATACCGCTTCTGCGAGCCCAATTGAAGGCATTCACAAGCCGATGTAAGACCTCGATCCACCATCTCCCTACGGCGATCTGCCGCACGCGACTGTTAAAATCAGCCACCACAGGAGTGTGGATTGGCGCCCCCTCCCTGCCCCCGGTACGCGGGGACCGGCAGGAAGGGGCGGAATGCGAGGAATGCCATGGGCCAATTCGCGATAGGCCAGCCGGTTCCGCGATTCGAAGATCCAAAGCTCGTCAAAGGCGGCGGCCGTTACGTCGCCGATATGGTGTTCTCGGGCATGGCTTATGGCTACGTGCTGCGTTCGCCGCACGCCCATGCGCGCATCCGCTCAATCGACACCGCGAAGGCAAAGGCTGCGCCGGGCGTGCTCGCAGTCCTGACGGGGGCCGACTACAAGGCGGCGGGCTTTGGCGATCTGCCGGTTCCCGGTGGACTCAAGCGCCGCGACGGCGCGCCGGGGTACCGGCCCCGCTATCCGGCCCTGGTCGAGGATCGCGTACGAATGATCGGCGATTATGTCGCCTTCGTTGTCGCCGAGACCTACTACCAGGCGGTCGATGCCGCCGAAATGATCGAGGTCGACTACGAGCCGCTGCCGCTGGTCGCCTCGACCGGAGACGCCATCAAACCCGGCGTGCCTTTGGTGTGGGACGATTGCCCCGACAACATCGGCTTCATCCAAGTCGAGGGCAACAAGGAGGCGACCGACGCCGCCTTCGCGAAGGCCGAGCATGTCGTCAAACATCACTTCGTAATCAACCGTGTGACGGCGGCCACCATGGAGCCGCGCGGCTGCATCGGCCTGTTTGAACCGATCGAAGGCCGCTACACCATCTACACGACCTTGCAGCGCACACACGTGTTTCAGACCGAGCTGTCGCAGTACGTCCTGAAGGTGCCCGACAACAAGATTCGCGTCGTCTGCGGCGACATCGGCGGCAGTTTTGGCATGAAGTCCGCCGTTTACAATGAAGTCGCGCTGGTGTTGCTCGGAGCCAAGGTCATCGGGCGTCCGGTCAAGTGGGTGGCGACGCGCTCGGAGTCGTTCCTGTGCGACGCCCAGGCACGCGACAACGTCACGGACGCGGAGCTCGCGCTCGACAAGGACGGCAACTTTCTCGGCTTCCGCGCCAAGATTATCGCCGCCATCGGTGCCTATCTGCAAGTCGGCATGCCGGCCTTCACCGGCAATCTCGGCACTCTAGCGGGCGTCTACCGGACGCCCGCATCCCATGTCGATGTCACCGCTGTGTTCACCAACACCCAGCCGGTGCGGCCGTATCGCGGCAACGGCCGGCCTGAGGCCGCCTACATCATCGAGCGCATGGTCGATCTTGCGGCCGACCAGACCGGAATCGATCCAGCCGAACTAAGGCGTCGCAATACCATTGCGCCAAGCGCCATGCCGTTCAAAACCAGCGTGACCTTCACGTACGATTGCGGCGAGTTCGAAAAGAACATGGACCTCGCGCTCGACATCGCGGACAAGCGCGGATTCGAGGCGCGGCGCAATGACTCGCGCCAGCACGGCAAGCTGCGCGGGCTGGGCTTTTCCAACACGATCGAGCGCTCAGCCGCCGCCGGCCTCGAAGGCGCTGAGATCAGATTCGACCGCACCGGCTCTGTGTCGATCTTTTCCGGCAGCATCAACCAGGGCCAGGGTCACGAGACGGCGTTCAAGCAGATCGTGTGCGACCGGCTCGGCCTCGATCCGAACGAAGTCACCTACATCCAGGGCGATACCGATCAGGTGTTCTTCGCCGAAGGCACCGGCGGCTCGCGCTCGGCAGCCTTTTCAGGTTCGGCCTTCACCCTCGCGGCCCAGAAGATCGAGACCAAGGCCAAAGCTATCGTGGCGAACATGCTGAAAGTCGGCGTCGCCGACGTCAATTTCGCCGACGGCATCTTTTCCAGCCAGAAGACCAACCAAACCCTGACCATCAAGGAGGTCGCCAAGGCCTCGCTCGATCCCAAAAATTTGCCGGAGGGGATGGAAGTCGGCCTGATTTCGACGGCGATCTATCAAGGCAAGGTAGCGAGCTATCCGAACGGCTGCCATGTCTGCGAACTGGAGATCGACGAGGAGACCGGCGAAGTCGAAATCCTGCATTACAGCGTCGTCAATGACGTAGGCACGGTGATGAACCCGTTGCTGCTGCACGGTCAGGTCGATGGCGGGCTCGCCATGGGTATCGGTCAGATTTTGATGGAAGACATCAAATTCGATGAGCAGGGCCAGATTCTCACCGGCTCGTTCATGGACTACGCCATGCCGCGCGCGGGCGACATGACCGGCTTCCATGTCGAGAGTAATCCGGTGCCGACCAAAACCAATCCGCTCGGCGTCAAGGGCGCCGGCGAGGCCGGCTGCGTCGGCGCCATGCCGGCGGTCGCGAACGCGCTGGTCGATGCGCTCTCGGTGCTCGGCATCAAGCACGTCGAAATGCCGGCAACACCGGAGGTGCTCTGGCGCGCAATCCACGGGGCGCGGCAGAGGGCGTGAGGGCCTAGCCGCTACTGCTCCAGTTTGATGTTCGCGGACTGAATAACCTTGGCCCACTTCTCGACGTCGTTCTTCATCAGCAGGCCAAAGTCGGCGCTCGTTTTCGGAGCCACCGCGTCGCCCAGGCTGTTGAGGCGCGATTTGACAGCAGGATCAACGATCGCTTCGTTGAACGCCTTGTTGAGGCGCTCAATCACGTCAGCCGGCGTGCCCTTTGGCGCACCGATGCCAAGCCAGCCGCTGGCTTCATAACCAGGTAACACCTCGGCGATCGGCGGCACATCCGGCAAGCCATCGAATTTCTGGGTCGTCGTCAGCCCGAGCGCGCGCAGCTTGCCGGTCCGGACGAATTCCAGCGCCGACTGCACGGGGCCGATAAAGCAATCGACCTGACCGCTAATGACGTCGGGCATGGGATTGCCGCGATACGGCACGTGCGAGAACTGAATCCCGGCCATTCTTTGAAACATCTCGCCGAAGATATGCGGCGCGCTACCGACGCCGGCAGACGCCATGGTAACTTTACCTGGATTGGCCTTGGCGTAGGCGATGAACTCCGCCAGCGTCTTTGCCGGGAATGACGGAGTCACTTCGAAGACAAATGGCTCATTGTCGATGCTGGCCACCGGCACAATATCGCGCAGCAGATCGTAGCTGAGGTTCTGGTACAGCGTGGCGTTGATGACGTTGGCGGTGGTCAGCAGCATCAGCATGTAGCCGTCCGGCGGCGCATGCGCCACGTCGGCCGTCGCCAGATTGCTGCCGGCGCCGGGCCGGTTCTCCACGACAACAGACTGGCCGATTTTTTCGCCAACTGCTTGCGCGACGATCCGCCCGACAATGTCCGGGCCGCTGCCCGCCGGAAAGCCGACGATCAAGCGGACGGGGCGTGTAGGATAAGCCTCGCCCCAGGCCAGCGTTGTCACGAATGGAAGCGTCGCAGCTCCCAGCACCATTCTGTGAATGCTTCTGCGCGAAAATTTCATTCTGGCCTTCCCGGCATGTTGCCCCCTACTTGGCGCGCTGTTCTTGAAAGCTCTCACCCGCGCTGCGGGCTGCGCCCTTGCGTTGGAATTGTGTCTTCTCGCCACGGCCATGTCCATCCGCGCCGCACGCGACGCTGAGCAGGAATGATCACGCCGCAATCACAGCCACGCACTGAATCTCGATCATCATCTCCGGTTGCGCGAAACCCGCGACCGTGATTGCGGCGCTCGCGGGAAAATCCTTGCCGAAAATTTCCGTGCGCAATTCCGTCATCCGCGTAGTGTAGCGGGCATCGATAAGAAACACCGTCATGGTGACTAGGTCGGCAAGCTTGGCTCCGGCTTGCGCCAGCGTTTTATCAATGTTGTGGAACGTCTGCCGGCACTGCGCATCGAAATCGCCGGCGAGCGACTTTCCGGCATCGTCCACGGCGCCGGTGTGACCCGCCAGCCAGAGGGTTTTGGCCGCCCCTTCGGTGATCACGATCGGCGAATAGGCACGCTTCTCTGCGCGTTCGCCGCGTACGAATGATTTCTTCATGATCCCTCCCTTGCGCGGCGGCCCGGCTCGGCGCCCGTGCCCTAGCCATCCTAAAGACGTGGATGCCCGCGACAAGCGCAGGCATGACGGCCTACACTATGGACATGGAAACGGCCACTCAAGGCACCGGGACGAACGGCGCGGCTCCCCTTGCCGGCATCCGCGTGCTCGAATTCTGCCACGCCATCATGGGTCCAAGCGCTGGCCTCATCCTCGCCGATCTCGGCGCCGACGTAATCAAGGTCGAGCCGGTCGGCGGCGATACGACCCGGCGGCTTCCCGGTTTTGCCGCCGGCTTCTTCGGCACGTTCAATCGCAACAAGCGCAGCCTCGCGCTCGATCTCAAGGCCGAAGAAGGCCGCGCACTATTGCATCGCCTTGTGGCCACTGCCGACGTGGCAATCGAGAATTACGCGCCGGGCACTATGGACCGGCTCGGTTGCGGCTATGCGGATTTTGCCAAGGCCAATCCCCGGATCGTGTACTGCGCGCTTAAAGGCTTCCTCAGCGGTCCCTACGAGCATCGTCCAGCCCTCGACGAGGTTGTGCAATTCATGGCCGGGCTCGCCTACATGACCGGCCCGCCCGGGCAGCCGCTGCGCGCCGGCACCTCCATCGTCGACATCATGGGCGGCGCATTCGCGGTCATTGCCATCCAGGCGGCGTTGCGCGAGCGAGAGAAAACAGGACGGGGCCAGTTTCTCAAATCCGCCTTGTTCGAATCGACGGCGTTCTTGATGGCGCAACATCTGGCCGGGCAGGCAATCACGGGCCGGCCGCCACCGCCCATGCCGGCGCGCGAAGGTGCGTGGGGGATTTACGAGCCGTTCGCGACCGCCGACGGCCAGCAAATTTTCGTCGGGATCACGAGCGACAGCCAGTGGCATCGCTTCTGCGAGCATTTCCGCCGGGACGATTTGCTGAGAAATCCCGCGTATAAGACGAATGAGGACCGGGTCCACGAGCGCCCGACGCTGCTGCCCGTCGTCGCTGACATCGTCGTTCAATATACGCGTAAGGAACT
>Ga0181522_10000981_pt1 | contig 18502 bp, 18 predicted proteins | sample PEATcosm2014_Bin_27_FD_121103 | JGI IMG/M metagenome (GOLD analysis project Ga0181522, IMG submission 121103) | Peatland microbial communities from MTU Mesocosm Facility, Houghton, MI, USA - PEATcosm2014_Bin05_10_metaG | ecosystem: Environmental > Terrestrial > Soil > Wetlands > Peat | place... | reverse complement strand
GCCTTGCAGGAATATCACCGCGTAGTCTTCCGGAATCTCCATCAGGCTCCGGAGGTTTTGTTCCGCGCGCGAAAGTATCTCCTCGAACTCAGCCGAGCGATGGGTCATCTCCATAACGGACATGCCCGTCCCGCGGTAATCAAATAATTCCTCGCGGATTCGCTCGAGCACCGGCAAGGGTAAAGTCGCAGGGCCGCCGTTGAAATTGAAAGCGCGCTTGATCTCGCGGGAAGCAGACGGAGTAGGTGAACTCACTTCGATGGTTCCTTTCGAGAATATGGAATGGTGGCGAAAACTAGCGTATCAGATTATCAGAACATTGCAGCGCCCGAACATTGCAACTAATTCAACGGCTCGCTGGCTCCCAGCGCATCATTGTGCGAATGAGCACGCTCAAGAATCTTCACGCGATTGCGCCCGCGAAATTTATGGCACTATTTTGCGACCAGAACGACCGGGGGTGAAAGATGGAGAGAGCGAAGCGCATTATTCCAGCCGTTTACGGCGCAGCAGGTCTCGTAGTGGGCTGCCTCGCAGCTTATTTCATTCTAGCCTTCCTCTGGACTCGGATCGTGGTCAAGCCGGTTGACGTTACCGCTCATGACGCTGACATCGTTTTCGCCCTCTCGATAATCGCAGGGATCATCACCGGGTCGGTGGCTCTGCTCCTTTCGGCGCAACGCTATTGGAATCCGCAGAATAGAAGTCTGCATGGCCCCGTGAGCTAAATTGCTCGCAACTCCCCGCCTTGACACTTCCAACAGCCAGCCAGTAAACTGAAATGCTCGTTATCGTTCGCGGAGCCGAATAGAATGCTTCTGTCGCGGGATTTTGTCGGATATATGGCCAAAGAGGTGGTGAAGCGCCTCGCGGCTCAGAAGATGATCGAAGTAAAGAACGTGGAAAGCCTCACGCAGCAAGTTCGCCAGGTCATGGCGGACGAAGTGACCGTGGAAGACCGCGTCAATGAAGAAGTGCGGGAAATTCTAGCCAAGTACTCCGATGAAATGAAGCGCACGGGCGTTTCGTATCAGGAAATGTTCAAGAAAGTGAAAGGCCAGCTCGCCCGTGAAAGGAAATTAATTCTCCGCTGACATGCGACTGACCCGTGAGAAAACCGTGCGCATCTCTCATCGAATCATCGATCTTCTTGTGTCTGCTCCGGAAGTGGATTTCGTCGAGGACCGCGACACCATTCGCCAGGAAATCGTAACGATTTTGTCGTCGCTGCTGAAGCTCGAAGAGCAGGTGGACACCGAAGTCCGCGCAAAAATCGCCTCGCAGAAAAAAGAAATCCTCGAAGGCAGCGAAGAGTGGGACATCCTCTATCGCAAATACTACGCCGAGGGTCTGAAGCGCCTGGGCGTCGCCGAAGTCCACGCGCATTAATTTTCCAACAGCATCCCCAAAATAAAAAGGGCGCCAACTCTGCGGCGCCCTTTGAAATTTACGGCCTACGAATGTGTTCGTATCTACGACACGTCTGCGTTAATTCGGCGGCGCGTTGGGATCCGGCCGCCGCTGCAGCGTCGGACGATCCGGATCATCTGTGGAAGTAGGATCGCTGCTCGTTGACTGCGGATCGCCGCTGCCCGTTGATGGTCCCTTGTTGGGCTGCTGATCGGTCTTCTTGCGCAGCGAAGGCTTGTTCGGATTCTTTTTGTCGTCCACCTTCATATTCATTTCAATCATCTGCAGCCGCCGCTTTACCGTGTCGAATTCCGAGGTGGTGACGATGTACTCCTCGCGCGCCGGCAGAATCTTCGCAATTTCGTTCTGCGCCGCTACGATGCGCTCCGGCGTCGGCGGATGCGTTGAGAAAATCTTCGGGATCGTTCCAGGCTGCTTCTTTTCGTCCGCTTGCACCTTTTCAAAGAAGGACACGAACGAGTTCGGATCGTAGCCCGCCTTGTACATGTACTGCAGCCCCAGATAATCGGCTTCCGCCTCATCCACACGCGTGAATTTCAGGAAGGTCATGGGAATCGCAAAATTCATGCCCTGATAGATTGCGTATCCGGCCCAGGTGTAGGGGATAAAGATCGTCGCCACCATCGCGCCGATCTGTATGATGTCGCTCTTGGTGGCTTGCTTGGTGCCATGCCGCGCACACACGTGCGCGATCTCATGCGCCATCACGCCGGCCAGTTCCGATTCCTCATCCGCGTGCAGGATCAGCCCGCTGTTGATGTAAAAAAATCCGCCCGGCAGCGCGAACGCGTTCACCACATCCGAATCGATCACCTTGATGGTAAACGGCACCTGCGCGTCCGAATTGCGAACGAGGTTCTGCCCCACTCGGTTCACATATTCGACCACGACCGGATCGTTGATGAATTTCGCCTGCTTCTCCACTTCATGCGACAACTGTTTTCCCAGCGCGATTTCGTGTTCCAGCGAATAAAAATTCAGTCCGTGACCCACGCTGCGATTGCCGATCGCGTCCACATCCTGCTTGGAGCCCGGCTTGACGTTGGGGTCCCTCGGCATCTGCTGAATCGGCATATTGTCCGGTGACTGCGCTCCGGTTCCCGGCGCGCTTTGATCTTGCGCGCTCGTATCGGTTTGCTGCGCGGTCGGTGCCACAGAACCCTGCGCAGGAGGCTGCGTTTGGGGAGTTTGCGCGGGCGAAGTCTGCTGGCCCTGCTGCTGTGTTTGATCCGGAGGAGTCTGCGCGGCAGGTGGAGCGGTTTGCTGGCTCGGCTGCTGCTGCGGTTGGCTGCTAGGCTGTTGGTTTGCAGGCGGTTGTGTGGATTGTTGAGGGAACCCTGCGAATGTCGCGGGACTAAGCAGCGAAGCAGCTACAATCAGCGCCCCCAATTGCCCTGCCAGGCTCTTTTTCATGCATGCCTCCAGAGGAGCTTTGCCGAAATTATACACCCCGCCCCCAGCATCCTCACAATAATTGCTTGGATGATGGATGCCCGGAAAGAGTTTCCCAGCCGCCCTAGGATTCCTCACGATGCGACTCCGCCAGGGGTTTCCCCTGCGAATCACCCCGGCGCTGCGATATTGACGCACTCTTCGAATCTGTTTACATTCGTATTGTGCCCGCCCGCAAAATCCAAGTCGGCCAAGTCTGGAAAAAGGACCAATCCGGCGAATCTTATTTGATTACTAAGATTTACAACGAGGCCCTCGCCACCTTCGCCCTCCTGCGCAAAACCGGCGCCGAAGCCGAAGGCACCGTAAAAGTCAAAGTGGACCAGCGCGGCGCCTCGCAAGCCCTCCCCGGCTACAGTTACACCCAAGAATCCGACTCGTTCTAAGAGCCTGTATTGGCCGAAGGGTTTCTACTTGGGCCCGAAAGTCTCTCCGAAGAAGTCTCCAGGCTTCCAACTTGGCCGCTGTGGATTCTGCGCGATGTCATATCCAACCAGGAAATCGACCTGCATGAACTCCACGGCGGCGTCGAAATCGAGCGGTTGGTTCATATCGTCAGAAGGAGAATGGTATCGGTTGGCGGTCCAATCATCGTTAAATTTCTTGGCATTGAAGTTGGGGTCTCTGGCTTGCTCCCCTTCGGTGATGAAAACGGAAGGCACTCCTTGGCGCACAAACGAGTACTGGTCAGCACGGACAAAATAGTTCTGATCGGGCTCGGGATCCGGGCTCACCTTCAACCCGAGAAGCGTCGCATCGTGCTCTACCACTGCGTCCAGGGTGCTATCCGGTGCACCGAGCGCAACGATATCCTTGAAGGTGTAGAAGACGCTCGCCCCATCCATGTTTATATCCGCCACGATGCTACGAATCGGTACGGTCGGAAAATGCGCGAAGTAGTCTGAGCCGAGCAACCCTTTTTCTTCTCCGGTGACAGCAAGGAACATGATCGAACGGGCCGGCGCGTGCGGCATGGACTTGAACGCTTTGGCGATTACAAGCAGGGCCGCGACGCCGGAAGCGTCGTCGGCAGCGCCGTTGTAGATGGAATCCCCATTGATGGGCTGGCCGATTCCCAAATGATCGACGTGGGCGGTATAGACAACGTATTCCTGGCTGAGTTTAGAGTCCGAGCCGGGAAGCACGGCGACCACGTTCGGGCTGGTGATCGCTTCGTGACGGCTGACCATCTCTATGCGCATGGTCACCGCTAACGGAAATGATCCCGGCTTGCCCGCATCCGCGTCTCGCCGTACATCCGCCCATGATTTGGGCGCATGTTGAAATAGTTTCTCTCCGGCCGCTGGGGAAAGGGCGGCGCCCGCCTTGATCTCTGGAAATGAATCGTTCGGAGTGCCATCCGGGGCAAGCCAGCGCATCGAGGGGAAACCGGCGCCAATCACCACACGTGGCCAAGGCAAGCTCTTATCGTCTTTCGCTGTCCAGAGGAACAACACGCCCACTGCGCCATGCTCACGAGCGACGCGCGACTTCTCGCGCCTGGAACTCAGGTGCGCTTGCAGCTCCGAAGGAAGCGAGGGCGGCGCGCCGAACAGAAAGGCAACGATCTTGCCTTTCACATCCAAGCCTGCATAGTCGTCGTAGCTGCCATCCGGTGTCCGCACGCCGAAGCCGACAAACACCACTGGCGCTTCGACGGAGGCCTCGGGACTCAGCGCGCTTCCGCTGGTGATGAAGTCGTCGCCCCATTTTAGCTGCGTTGTGGAGCCGTTCCCGGTGATGCTGATGGCGCACTTGTCCGGTTCCACGGTGATTTGTCGCAACGGCACGCGCTGGTAATATGTGCCGTCTTGACCGGCGGGTTTCAGCCCCAGAGCTTCAAACTGTGCAGCCACGTACCGTGCGGCAATCTCATGACCTCGCCGACCGGTGCCGCGCCCTTCCAGCAGGTCATCCGCCAGGAATGCCATATGGGCACGAAACGGCTCCTTGCGAAGTTCTTGCATGGCGGCTGTCGCATCGGGCGGTATCGGCGAAATAGCCTGCCCAAAAACCTGCGGAGCTGCTATAAGCAAAATGGCGAGCAGAATAGGGATTACGAGTAAGCGACGCATGATACCTCCTGACTTGCCCTACAAACCAGCGGAGTATAACCGAAGCCGGCGTGACTGGAATTCCGTTCTATTTGCCCAACTCTTTTCCCTATATGGACCGCACCGGCATGCGCACCACATCCTCCACGCGCATGGCTTCCTTTACGATGAATCCCTCCGCGTACTTCACGCCGATCATCCGGCCGTAAGCCGTGGCTGTCAGATTCATCCGCGCTTCCAGTTCATCCAGAGGCAAATACACTTTCGACTTGCGATCTTTCTCCGGCGGCTCGAACTGCGACTTGTAAGACAGAATCGCTCGCCTGCGCCGCTCGAATTGTTTTGAGATATCCACGCAAAACGTCGGCCGCGCATTTTCATACGCCGCCGCATACAGAATCTTGAACGGACGAAACGCCCGCCCGCTCAGCGGATAATTTTTCAGCCCCGCGACGAAGCACGCCTCGTATCCAAGTTTCGCCGCGGTGTAATGGTCCGGGTGCCGCCCTTCCCAGTAGGGAAGTATCACCGTCTTCGGCTGCAGCTCGCGAATCACTTCGGCGATGGCCATCTTGTAATCTTCGCGCATCTCCAGCCGCGCATCGGGCAGTCCTAGATTTCGCCGCACGCTGACTTTCAATATTTTTCCAGCGCGCGCCGCTTCCCGCAGACGTATCTCCGGCGTCCCCCGTGTGCCCGTCTCGCCCTTGGTCAAATCGAGAATCCCCGTGCGGTATCCCGCTTGCGCCATTTTCAACACCGTTCCGCCGCAGGTCAGCTCCACGTCATCCGGATGCGCCGCAATCGCCAGCAAATCAATCTTCATGCCCCCTCCCTTCGCGCCCCGATTCTAACAGCCTTTATGTAGCTCGGGACTGCAGACGTCGCGGTGCGATACGACTGGGGCGGCTTCGAAGCGAGTGGACGGAGGCTAGGGGTTGCATGCGGGCTTGCGCTGGACCCAGCGAACTCCTCTGCGGATAATTACGAGCGCGTCGGTGGGGCCTCCGACGTCGATTTTCTTGGGGTGATACTCCGCGGTGAGTTGCACCAGGCGCATCGCCCAGCGCACGTCTCTGTCTCGCAACGCAATGCTTCTTTCGGCGACGGCCCAGTTCCTCTGCTCCACTCGCGCGAAATGAGTTTTGTCCGCCACCACTTCGGTGACAATTTCGTTTCGCCCCAACGCGGCAAAATGCATCGTCGGCCGCGGACGCTCGGCATAAAATTTCTCTCTCGCCTGTCGCGTGGCGGGGTCGAACGCGATTTCCACCTGATACAGCGCCATCGCGCCGTTTTGAACGCCCGCGAAAACGCCGGTAAGAAAAATATTGTCCTCCACCATTTTCGTGGACCCCGCCGGATCGGCCACCAGCGCCTGATTGATGCTCGCGACCATACGCTCGCCCCACTCCATCGCCGCCGCTCGCAGAAGCCGCGAACTCCCCGCCTTTTGCGCGTCCTTGAAAGCGTGACGAGCCTCATCCTGCGCGTCCCAAAGCGCGTGCCCATTGCTCGCGTGAATGATGTTTCCCGCAGCAGTAAACACCGAGTGGTCGTCGAGCCTCACGATTTTGCAAATATCGTCGCGATATTTCCCGGCGTCGTCGAACCCTCGGCTGTCCACCGCGATCACAATTTTAGTTTGCGACAATCCAATCACCACAACCGTGCCCGCCGCGCTTTGCCCGCCGCCCGCTTCCGCGCCCAAGCTGGAGGCCAACGCCAGGACCACAGCCGCTGCCGATTTAGTCTTGTAGTTCATTTCGATTTCGTACGAGATTGTACTAACTCCTCGTAGCATCCTCATTGCTATAATTCCGCCCGTCGCAGGCCGGCGATCCATCGGAGGGCGCTTTTCATGGCGAACGATCCACAGCAACCCCACGCTTCTTTTCTCCGCGCGCACATCAGCGAATTCTGGTCCGGCGACCTGGGCCTCACTCTCGTCAACATCGCGCTGTGCGTTTTGATTTTCGTCATTACGCCGCTGCGCGAAGCCGGCCTTCACGGACGCATCGTCCTTGATCTCGCCGTGCTCGTGCTGATGATTTCCGCGGCGCTCGTTGTGGACCAAAGCCGCACGGCCACGGCTGTCGTTGTCACCGTCGTCGCCGCAACTGCTGTGGTGTTGAGCGCCGGGCGCGTCCATCCAACGATGTTTCTTCATCTGCTCGGCAGCGTGCTCGTCACCATCTCGCTGCTGCTCTACGTGCGCATCGTTCTGCTCGTCACCTTTCGCGGCGGCCTGATCACGTGGAGCCGCATCCAGGGAGGCATCAGCGCCTACCTTCTCATCGGCTTGGCCTTCGCCTCCGCCTTCCAGTTTGTTGAACAACTTCATCCCGGCGCCTTCAGCTTCGTTACCCAGCCCGCCGATTTGGACCAGCTCACCGCCAAGTTCACCTACTACAGTTTTACGACGCTGACCACCCTCGGCAGCGACATCAACCCCGTATTCCCCTTCGCCCGCTCCCTCACCATCGCAGAGTCCGTCGTAGGCCAACTTTTCCCCGCCGTCCTCATGGGCGCGCTGGTAGCCATGGCTTTGCAGTCGCGACCAAAAACCTAAGCGGAACTCAGCCCTGAGCGCAGTCGGACGAGTTCGCGGGGCGCATGCCACTCGCGTCCGAAACCGCCAACCCAAAAGCTTGCGCGGGTGAAGCTGCGCAAAAGGTGGAAATTCGAAGAGGCGACGCATTTCGCTATTGAAGGTCCAAAGTGCGCGTCCCGCTGAACCATCGGGGACGCAAAATGCACGGTTGTGGCCCCGGGTAGAAATTTGCCGAGCGTTTGTTTTGAGTGAGTTACGTCGTTTTCTACTTATTGGGCTGTGCCGGGTAGAAATGCCGTGAAATGCAGGATCGTGGCTCGCGGAGAGGGCGCGCAAGGGATGAATCACGCGCCAAGTTTCGAAATCCTTAATGTGCACTCTGGCCCCGGTTAGGAATTTTTCCGTCGTTTGTTTTGAGTGAGTTACGTCGAATTCTGTTTGTGGGGCAGAACCGGTTAGAAATGGGCTAAAACGCCTGCGTATTTGCGGTGAATTCCGGCTTAGAGGCCTTAGTTGTTGGCGCATGGTTGGACAGCGGCGGCGGGCTGACGGCGGACTTCTTTGGCTGGCCTCTTGGCATTCCCGTTTTGGGAATCTGTGAACAAAGTGTTTGAACGCACAGGCGCTTCCGTATTTCTACTGCCTCCTCGACCGCCCGTGGCCTTGCCCATATAGCTTCCTCGTGGGGTATCAATAACGCCCCGAAGCATAATATCATAGTAGTAAACATAAGTCAAGGGTAATAAATTACACGGGGCGAGTGGGCGAAGAACGACCATTCGACCTGTAGTTAAAGGTCGGCCACCAGCCCGTGCCCAATTCATCCCGCGACCCTATATGTGATTGTTATTTGGTTGTTGACATCGTCACCACCATAGCGGTACAAGTGCGACAACGATGGCCCGGATTAATCGGCTTAATCACTAATTCGGCGTCTGAATTATCGATACCTAGGGGGCCACATGGGAAATCTAAAAGATCCAATAAATCCAATAACTGGGTCGGGCCTTGGACAGGCTCAAATTACTCCTGTGATATTCAATATATCGGGAACTGCGACTACACCGTCCATTTCCGGTGAAAACGACTCGGCAGGCGGCATCGCAATCAGCGGAAATAGCCCGAAGGGGGTAGGAATTTACGGAAAGAGCAACAACCTTGCAGCGCAATTCGACGGCAAGGTCCAGGTAAACGGAGACCATTATTGTTCAGGCACCGTGCACGCAAAGCAAGATGTCCTTTTGGGCTCAGATTGCGCGGAGGACTTCGACATCGTGACGAACGGAGAAATTGAACCCGGTACTGTAATGGTCTTGGGGCGGGATGGCGCCTTGCAAGCTAGCCAAAGCCCGTATGACACAAAAGTAGCCGGGGTGGTTTCGGGTGCTGGCGATTATAAACCCGGCCTGATACTTGGCAGAACTGATTCACCGTTGAGACGCATGCCCATCGCTCTAGTGGGAAAGGTCTACTGCAAAGTGGATGCTCAGTACGGCCCGGTCGAAATAGGCGATCTGCTCACGACCTCCTCCACACTCGGCCATGCCATGAGAGCCGTGGACCAGTCGAAAGCCTTCGGCGCTGTCCTCGGTAAGGCCTTGCGGCCTTTAAAAACGGGACAGGGATTGGTTCCGATTCTCGTTACGCTCCAGTGACCTTGATGTGGAGCTTAAGTCAGACGCTGCAGAGCCTAGCCCAACTTCACTCAGAAGAAGCACGGCCTCTGTTTCCGAACGGGCATCTTCCAGACTCGTTTGATGCGAGCAAGGGCATACGACAGCTGTTTCCAACAAGCCAACCTATATCTATATCCGCGTTGAAGAACTACCTCTTCTCTCTGGACACCCAGATCGGGGCTCCGTCGGAGTCGACAGACGCCAATTTGTCTGTGCGAGCCGATGGCGCCGGGAACTGGCTGTTAGCGGTGTCATTTGTGTTTCAGGGAAGCCCAGCAAACATAAATCCGAGGTTTGGAGCCGGCTTCGTCTTTGCGTTCTCTGCAGACGGTGCCGGGCATGGATTCGTGGCCACCGGAGATGGCTCACAACAAGAGGTTACTTACTGCCAGGCGACGGGTTTTGATCCTTGGATTGCCAGTAATTGGATTCAACTCTTTCAAGGCGGCGCATATCCGTATACTTCGGACGCGACGTGGTTCGCCAAGCTGCCTCCGACGAAAGACGCCGCGACAAACAATGGCTTTACCGGTCTTGCTTCTCTCAACGGGCCCAAGCCAGGAGACCAAACTCCTCCAGTCGAGATTGTTTATTCACCCGTTTATCCATCTGCTCTTGTGAATGCTCTTTGGGGGCCAGCAGAGGTTTGAACCGCGATCAAGGCGTTCGAGAGTTCGGCACAGTATATGTGGAGCTTATACAACACACTGCAGGTCCTTGGTGGGACGGGTCATCTTCCAGTTGGTTTTCACGCCAACGCGGGCATTCGTTCGCTCTTTCCCAACGTACAACAGAATGTCTCAATCTCTTTACTGAAAATCTACATTTACTCGACGTCCTATCAGAGCTCTTCAGACCCAGACAGTCAGATAACGTTCACAGCTAACGCCGACGGCGCCGGAAATTGGCAGATCCAGGGAACTATGAATTTTGTCAGTGATTGTGCCTGGGAAGCCGGCTTCATATTTGGCTTCTCTGATGCCGGTGCTGCCCATGGTTTTATTGCAACGGGTTCGTATGCGGGTGGAAGCTACAATCCACAGCAGGGGCAACCTTCTGCGCCGGCCCAATTTTGGGTACAAGGGATTGATCCATGGATTGCGGACAACTGGACTCAGCTCTTCAACCTTGAGTCTTATTTTCTGTCGGCGGAGAATACCAATGCGAAAAAGCTTCCGGATCCAAAGGAGATTGCGACGAATAATGGATTTACAACGCTAATTGAGCTGATAGCAACAACATCCACCATGATCAACCAGGAGCCTTATCCAACAGCGGGCGGAGGTGGATCGTCAGGCGGGCCGTCCGGACCAGGGGGAATAGACTGGAATATTCCCGCGGATGATGGCGATGACGGATGAAGCAGGTCGGTCGCAAATTAGACTCGTTCACTGAGGAGTCATTGAAGTCCCGGGTCACGGCTTCGAGCCGCCTGCAGCGAGAATTGTCATCCGCAAAATGACGCCCGACATGTAAAGGAATCCTTCGACCTCGACCGGATTCAAATCGTGTCTTTTTTCAGAAGCGTGCCTTTTGAATTCGTTGGCGTAGGTGATGAAATTGCTCAGCAGGCCCTTCCATTCTTGCGACAGCCCAATAGTTTTTAATAGCTCCTCACGATTGTTGGCGAGAGTTCTGCTGTTGTGCAGGATTTGTCTTGAGATGCCTTCGACGGCTACATAGCAGTTCCCGACGACATCGTCCCATCGCTTGCTGGTGTAGGCCGTGAGTGCCTTTAGATAGTCGGTTCTTTCACTCGGGAAATCGGCCAGCCACTTCAATGGCTCCTCAACAAGGCTATCGTCGAGCTCTCGTGCTCCATTGGGATAGAACATTCCCCGCTTCCAGTCGACCGCGAGGTCAATCGTCGCGTTTCTTAGGGCGGCTTCGATGAAACGAGAGAGGATTTCTTGCTCTCCTGGGGCTTTCTCTAGAGTCTTATGAAGAAAACCCAACACCTTTATTGTCTCAACAAACTCGTCCTTCGTCAGAGAGCGCAAAGGCGGAACAAAAGTCGTAGAACTGAAGCTCATGCGGTTCTGTTGCGAAAACCTGTCGTTTGCATTGACGCCTAGCAGATAGCACACGGTCGTGAAAATGGCTTGGTAGGAAACCGGGTGCCTCAGTTTCTCAATATGGTCAAATGCGGTCTGGTTTATGCGCTGCACGAATCTGCCCTGCTCCGTGCACAGGTCATCCTGAAACCCGAAGGCTTCGTTGAAGCGTCGCAACATATTTAGAACATAGCACGCTAGTCCACCAAAAGTAATCAGTGGTACCCGCAGGTTAAGGTTCTGTCAGCGGGGCTTCTGACGCGAGGCGGCTTCGAATACTGCTGCCTGGCGGTCGAGGTCAGTTTCCTCGATCACAGCCAGGGGAACGTGGTGTTGTCCCAAAAATCTTCAGTTTCGACGCGCGGCAATCCCAACATTTCCGAAATCTGCAAGGGAGTCAGAGTTTGCTCGCGATAGCCTTCCAGGGCGAGTGCTTCGAGAGAGCGGCGGGTGTCTTCCATGCTCTCGAGCTTAACACGCGAGACGGCGTAAGCGTGAAAAGCAGATCCCTCGAACTGCGTCCCGCGCCCCTGAAAACCAGGGGAAAAGCAAAGGCGCGCGGGACTTCGCTCGGGATGACAGTTGTGAGGTGTTCGGCAAAAGCGGCGATAATGCTAACGTGTGGAGTTCAGGCGAGGAGTGAAGCGGAACGCGGGACGAGAGAATCACTGCAACAGCAGGTCCCTCGTCGGCCGAGAAGCGGCCTCTGTCGGGATGACAGCGTAAAGCGCACAGCTAAATATAAAAACGGCACGGAGGAACTAATGGCGGGGAAAGGGTTGGAAGGGCAGGTGGCGCTGGTTACGGGAGGGGCGAAGCGGGTGGGGCGGAGCATTGCGTTGGGGCTGGCGGCGGAGGGCGCGGATGTGGTGGTGAATTACATGGAGTCGAAGGCGGAGGCGGAGGAATTGGCGCAGGAGATTCGCGCGATGGGGCGGCGCGCGCTGGCGATTGGAGGAGACGTTTCGAAGCGGCAGGACGTGGAAAAATTATTTTTGGCTGCGGAGAACGAATTCGGCAGGCTGGATATTCTGGTGAACAACGCGGGCATTTTTCAAGCCGTGAAGTTTGAAGACCTGACCGAAGAGCAGTGGGACCACATGATGAACGCGAACCTGAAGTCGCAATTCCTGTGCGCGCAGGAGGCGGCGCCGATTATGAAACGCCGCGGACGCGGAAGGATCATCAATTTGGTGTCGCTCGGCGCGTGGCCGTCTTACACGCATTACTGCGTGTCGAAGGCGGGATGCATCATGCTGACGCAGTGCCTGGCGCGCGCGTTGGGGCCGGAAATTCTGGTGAACGCAGTGGCGCCGGGGACGATTCAGTTTCCCGGCGAAGCGCCGGATAAAGATTTTATCAGGCGCGTCCCGCTGCATCGCACGGGGACAGGCGAGGACATTGCGGGGGCGGTCGTGTATCTGGCCAGCGCGGATTTTGTGACTGGCCAGGTGATTGTGGTGGATGGAGGAAGGGCGGTGGTATGAGGTCGATAAAAAAATCGGGAGAACAGCAGGTTCCTCGTCGCTTCGCTCCTCGGAATGACAACGTAGGAGTGCTGGGCACCGATGCGAAGCTACGAGGTGACGGGGTTCGGCTTTTCGGCGTTGATGCGGAGGTCGGTGATGGCTTTCTTTACGACTTTTTCTTCGATTTTTCCGTCGAGGAAAAGCTCGTTGAGAGTGGCGAGGGTGATGAAGCGCGCGTCCACTTCAAAGAAATCGCGGAGGGATTCGCGGTGGTCGCTGCGGCCGAAGCCGTCGGTGCCGAGCGACGCGATGCGGCGGGGAATCCACGAGCTGATCATGTGCGGCAAAGTTTTCAAGTAATCGGTGGCGGCGACGAGGACGCCGGGCGAATCTTTCAACATTTCGGTGACGTACGGGACGCGCGGCTTTTCCGCGGGATGCAGGCGGTTCCAGCGGTCGGTCTCGATTCCGTCGGTGTAGAGCGCTTTGTAGCTGGTGACGCTCCAGACGTCGGCGGCGACGCCGTATTTTTGCTCGAGGATTTCCTGGGCGCGAAGAGCTTCGTTGAGAATCGCGCCGCTGCCGAAAAGTTGGGCGCGCAGCTTTGATTTTTTGTGCGTCGATGGGCGGACTTTGTACATGCCCTTGAGGATGCCTTCGCTGACGTCGCCGGGCATTTCGGGCATGGCGTACGGCTCGTTCATCACGGTGATGTAGTAAAAAATGCTTTCGCCGTCCTTGTACATGCGGCGAATGCCGTCCTGGATGATGACGGCGAGCTCGTAAGCGTAGGCGGGATCGTAGGCGCGCAGATTGGGGACGGTGAGCGCGAGGACGTGGCTGTTGCCGTCCTGGTGCTGGAGGCCTTCGCCGGCCAGCGTGGTGCGGCCGGAAGTTCCGCCGAGGAGGAAGCCTCGGACGCGCATGTCGGCGGCAGCCCAGATAAAATCGGCGATGCGCTGGAATCCGAACATGGAGTAGAAAATAAAAAACGGAATCGTGTTGATGCCGTGGGTGGCATAGGCGGTGCCTGCGGCGATGAACGAGGCCATCGAGCCGGCCTCGGTGATACCTTCTTCGAGGATTTGGCCATCCTTGGCTTCCTTGTAGTAGAGCAAAGTCTTCACGTCCACCGGCTCATAGCGCTGGCCGACGCTGGAATAAATTCCCACGGTACGGAAGAGCGACTCCATGCCGAAGGTGCGAGCTTCGTCGGGGACGATGGGGACGATGAGCTTGCCGATTTCGGGGTCGCGCAGGAGTTTCCGGAGGATGGCGACGAAGGCCATGGTGGTGGAGATTTCGCGGCCGTCGCTGCCGGCGTAAAATTCCTTGAACAGCTCGTCGTGGAGCGCGGCGATGGGTTTCGCGCGGACTCGTCGCTGAGGCGCGTAGCCGCCGAGCTCTTCGCGGCGCGCGCGGAGGTAGCGGATTTCTTCGCTGTCATCGGCGGGACGGTAGAAGGGAACGTCGATGCACTGTTGGTCGCTGACCGGGATATCGAATCGCGTGCGAAATTCGCGGAGTTCGTCTTCGTTGAGCTTCTTTTGCTGGTGGGTTACGTTCTTGCCCTCGCCGGCTTCGCCGAGCCCGTAGCCTTTAATCGTGCGCGCGAGAATTACCGTGGGTGCGCCGCGATGATCCACGGCCGCTTTGTACGCGGCATAAACTTTTCTGGGATCGTGGCCGCCGAGACGCAGGCGGCGGAGCTGCTCGTCTGAAAGAGGCTCGACCAATTTTAAAAGCTGCGGACTGGAGCCGAAGAAATGTTCGCGGACGTATTCGCCGGAAGACACGACGAGCTTTTGATACTCGCCGTCAACCATTTCTCCCATGCGTTTTACGAGGAGGCCTTCAGTGTCGCGCTCGAGAATGGAATCCCACTCGGTTCCCCATAGAACTTTAATCACGTTCCAACCGGCGCCGCGGAACTCGGCTTCGAGCTCTTGAATGATTTGACCGTTGCCGCGCACGGGGCCGTCCAAGCGCTGCAAGTTGCAGTTCACGACGAAAATCAGGTTGTCGAGTTTTTCTCTGGCGGCGAGGCCGATGGCGCCGAGAGATTCCGGCTCGTCGGTCTCGCCGTCGCCGAGGAAGGCCCACACTTTCGCGTCGGATACGGGTTTAAGGCCGCGGTCTTCGAGATATCTGTTGAAGCGCGCCTGATAAATGGCCATCAGCGGGCTGAGGCCCATGGAAACCGTTGGAAATTCCCAAAAATCGGGCATCAGCCAGGGATGCGGATACGAGGAAAGGCCGCCGTCGGGTTTTAGTTCGCGGCGAAAATTTTCAAGCTGCTCGGCGGAAAGACGGCCTTCCAGAAACGCGCGCGAATAAATTCCAGGAGACGCATGGCCTTGGATGTAAAGGATGTCGCCTTCAAACTCCGACGTGCGCGCGCGGAAAAAATGGTTGAATCCAATTTCATACAAAGTGGCGGCGGACGCGTAGGTGGAAATGTGGCCGCCGATGTTGTGTTCTTCGCGGTTCGCGCGCACCACCATGGCGATGGCGTTCCAGCGGACAATGCTCTTGATGCGGCGCTCCAGTTGCTGATCGCCGGGGAAGTCGGGCTGCATTAGGTGAGGGATGGTGTTGACGTAGGGCGTCTTCGCGGTGAAGGGAAGGTCGATGCCGACAAGTTTGGCGTGCGCGCGCAGGCGCTCCAGAATGTAGGAGGCAACGTCGGGGCCGCTGGATTGCAGAACGGAGTCCAGCGATTCGAGCCATTCTTGCAGCTCGTTGTCATCCAACCCCTGTATCGGCGTGGTAAGTTCTTCTTCCATTTCTTCGATTGCCTCTTACACCGCGGCGCGGGAAAGCAAAAGCGCAGACTGCCGACGATAATTTTCGCGTTCCTAGAATACACCCATACCGGCTTGCGCGCATTGGGAGCCGTGGCTTTACTTTCGAAAAAATCAACGAGAGTAGATTCGCCAACCATCGATGGGAGGGTCGAAGGGCGGCGGTGTTAAGTCTTTCGGCCGAGCTCCGCTGCTTCTAACGAGCTGTTGGCCGGAGATTCTTCAGGCCGTCGGGAAGGGAATTCAAAATCGCCGTCTCGATCGATTGGCGATTTCGCTGATACTTTATGCCGAGATATATAATCAGCAGGCCCAGCACACTCAGTGCAAACGGAAACATCATGGAATCCTTGAATACTTCATAAGAAAGATGGCCTAGATACCCGAACACGCCCAAAGCTCCGAAGACCAGGAAGGCGCGCCTATCAAGAAAGATCGCCAGCAGCATTAGCCCCAGATTGATGAGGCAGTACAGGAATTTGTTCAACTCACTACTACTTTGCATGAGTGAAAGGCCTCCCCAGAAAGCCATCAATCCGAACAAATAACCCCAGAATGCGTAATCCTCACGCGTCCGGCGGTCGACAATGTAGGAAAGCACCAAGATCAGAGCGCCAAAAACGAGAGAGACCCATAGACGCTCGTTCCAATTGAATTCGTTTTTTCTAAGCAATAGCGGCGTGAGATCCATGGACATGTACCAGAGCGAAAACGCGATTGGAAAAGTCAGAAAAGGAAAACGGATGAACTTCAGAGCGATTGCACCCGCCAAGATGGTTCCAATTTCCATCAGAATCCAGCTTCCTTTGACCCAGATATGGTAATCACGGAACGTTCCCGGGGTGCCTTGCGGCCAGATTCCTGTAAGCTCCTCGATGCCGTAAATCGCCAGCGGCACCATCCACACCGCGAGCGTGAAAAGAAGTCCGCCGGGAATTTTAAGATTCTGCGAGAACCAGAGATAGTGGCCAACCAATAGAAATGCAATCGCGTAGCCCGCGGCAATCAGGAAGATTCCTCCGCCGCCAAATTTCTGCCATCCGAGAGTCATGAACCAGCCCATGGCGGACATGACGATCAGCGCGCCGAGATAGTAGGCGACGTTTGCCACCCCGAAGCTAGAACGGTCAGGACGACGCGCTTCGAGCCGCGTCCATAAGAGCTTCGCTTGCTCCGGGGAAAGTAACTTCTCCGAAGCAGCCCAGTCCAGATCTTCTCTTGAGATATTCATCTCGCCCCCGTCTGGTTCGTTTTCGGAACCTTCAGCGTTCCGGAACTCAATTTCTCGATCAACTCGCGATCTGCGGAAAGAAAATTTAATTCCGGCAGAGCCGAGGGAGCGCGCCACTCCATGGTTTCGAAGGCTTGGTTGCGAATGTCGGCGGGTGTGACCGTGGCCGAAAAGAAAATCAAGTCGATGGCGCCGAGTTCGGAGTATTGATGGCGCGTGCGAAATATTTCCGGGCCAATTTGCGCGGCGACTCCGAGCTCTTCCTGTAACTCTCGCGCCAGGGCCTGGGCCGGAATTTCGCCCGGTTCCAATTTTCCGCCGGGGAATTCCCACATCAGGCCGAACGAATCGGTGCGACGGCGCTGGCAGACCAGCAGTTTGCCGTCCGCTTCGATTAGCGCCGCGACCACTAGCATTATTCGAGTTCCTTCAGTTTAGTTACGTTCTGTGAATCACGCGCAAAAGTTCCCAAGCTCCCTTGTTTAGCGGGGGACCGGGAGTATTCAGCAACTCGTCGCGGATCACGAAAACGCGACGGTTCTTCACCGCGGGAACATCTTGCCACGCCGGATTTCGCAGGGCGCTGGCGGGCTTCGCACGATCTCCGGTGGCGGCCCAAGCTAGGACGATGACGTCCGGGTTTGCCCGCGCCACTTCTTCATCCGTAACGCGCTCGCCGGCTGCGCCCACCATGTGGCCGCCTGCAATTTCGATTAGCTCTCTAACCCAGGGCGGGGAACTGATGCGCGGCTTGGGCCAGGCCTCGCAATAAACTCGAGGGCGATGCTTGGTGCCCTTCTTTTTGGCGGCAGCGGCCACGGCAGCGAAAGCTTGGTTCATCTTGAGAATCAACTTCTCCGCGTTGGCTGACCGGTTGGCGATTCTGGCTAAAGTTCGAATATCTTGCTCGATGTCTGCCAGCGATCTTGGATTGATGGCGACGAAAGTCACGGGTTCGGCAATTATTTTCGCTACGGTGTCGGGCGCGAAGGGCACGGAGCCGATCAGCGTGGTGGGCTTGAGGCGCATTACTTCGAGGATGTTCATCTTCCAGCAGTCGCCCACTTGCGGACGGCGGCCCACGGCGGCTACGTCTTTACACCATTTGCTGACGCCGACAAGTTCGCGGCCTGCGCCCAACGCGAGGAGAATGGAGGTGACATTCGGCGCAAGAGAAACAATGCGAATTTTTCCGTGCGAGGTGCCGACTGTCATGGTCGCGAGGATTTTACTTGCTCTGAAGCGATTTCACCACAAGCCAACGGGAATGATTCAGAGGACGTTTTGCGTGAGAGTTTATCTGGCTTTAGGTTTGAAACGTACCGCAGTTCAGAGCCGGGTGAAGCCGTCGGGGGTCCACTGTTCTGAGCCGACTCCGTTGTGGACGAAGAAGAGGCCGTCGGGGTCGTATTTCTTTTTGATTTCGGCGAGGCGGGCGTGGTTGGCGCCCCAGTAGGAACGCTCGAAATCGGACTCGAAGAAGTTGCTTTCCGAGACGTAGGCTCCGCCGCTGGAGGCGACGGCGCGGAGTTCGTTCATGCAGCGGTGCACGGTATCGGCAGCTTGGCGGCCCTTGGCGACGTCGGGTTCGTGATTGGGGATTCCGGGGTACGCGGGGCCTTGGCCGTCCGCGACAATGGCGAGAGCAAAGGCCCCGCACACCGCCGGATTCATTGCGGTGTCTCTGGCAGAGTCGATGGCTTCCGAAGGCGCGCCGGCGAGCCCCTTGTTGAAATGCAGCTCCACCTCGCTGAAGCGGGAAGCCGCGAACAACGCG
>Ga0181522_10000980_pt1 | contig 18503 bp, 16 predicted proteins | sample PEATcosm2014_Bin_27_FD_121103 | JGI IMG/M metagenome (GOLD analysis project Ga0181522, IMG submission 121103) | Peatland microbial communities from MTU Mesocosm Facility, Houghton, MI, USA - PEATcosm2014_Bin05_10_metaG | ecosystem: Environmental > Terrestrial > Soil > Wetlands > Peat | place... | reverse complement strand
GCCGCCGAGAATCATCGGGCCCACGGCAAACTTCGGTACTTTCCAGAGGTGGACGATCCAGTTGCTCGAGGCGATCGCCGGCCAGAATATCCCCAGAAACTTGCCGAAAGCCACGCCTACGGCGGCGATGGTGCCTGTCTGAATCACGAGGAACAGCGTCCAGCCATAAAGAAAACCCCAAAGCGGACCTAACGATTCGCGCAGATAGACATACTGGCCCCCCGCTCTTGGCATCATGGCGGCGAGTTCGCCGTAGGTGAGCGCGCCGACAATGGTTAAAAAGCCGGTGATGAGCCAGGCACCAAGCAAGAGGGCGGGCGAGTTGACTTCGCGTGAAATTTCGGCCGACACAATAAAGATGCCTGAGCCGATCATGGAACCCATGACCAGCATGGTGGCGCTCGTCAGGCCCAGACCTTTTACGAGCTCCTTGTCCTGATGGGTGTGGCGCTCCCAATCGGTGAGAGCTGACGCGGGGACCGGGGGTGATACGTTCGTACTCACGAAGCTCCTTGCGCCGATAAAGTTGAAGAGGCCGGGCGGGGACGCCCGGCGCTCCAACGTCCTGGTTTCATTGCGTTTCGAATTACTTCGCTCTTTTTTTTCGCTCTTTTTTTCTTCGCTCTTGCTTTTGTTTTCTTCGCTCTTGTGGGTTCCACTTTACCCCAGAATTCTCAAGAATTCCTCTGCTGATTTGCGGGGATCCAGTAACAAGTCGGATATCACCGCCACGGAGTCGACTCCGGCATCGATGACGGAACGGGCGTTGGCGCGGGCAATGCCGCCAATGGCTACGAGCGGTTTCGGCGTCAAGTCCCTGGCCCGGCGGACTCCATCCAGTCCAACGACAGGATCGGGACTGGACTTGCTTGATGTCGGAAAGATAGGACCAATGGCTAGATAGTCGGCCGAGGTTTGATCGGCTTCCGCCAGCTGCTCGGGGTTGTGGGTTGACACCCCTAGCCAGCAACTGGGGCCGATGATTCGGCGCGCCGATTCGGGAAAGAGATCATCCTGGCCGATGTGCAGGCCGTCGCAGCCTGCGGCCAGGCAGAGGTCGGCGCGGTCGTTCATGATGAGTTTGACGCTTGGGCTTAACCGCGCCTTTAGCTCGCGCGCCTGGGCGAGCATCTGCCTCGCGTTTCCGGACTTGTTTCGATACTGCAGTAGAGTGACGCCCGCCGCGGCCAGTTCCCGGGCGGCGGCGAACATGGCGGCGGCGTCAGGAAAACAGGTGGGATCGAGGATCGGGTAGAGGCGTGGCAGTTGGAACATGATCTCACCAGCGAGAGGCCGCTGACCGCTTTTCACCGCGTCTGCTTGTTTGTCCGGATCCGCTTCGTCAACTTTCTTTCTTTCCGAGAAGTCTCTCGATAAAGCCGGTGTCAAAGTTGCCGGCGCGAAATTCGGGATCGGCCAGGATCCGGCGATGCAACGCGATGGTGGTGTAAATTCCTTCGATGATAAACATGCCCAAGGCGCGGCTCATGCGGGAGATGGCCTCGCTGCGGTCTTTACCGCGAACGACGAGCTTCGCGATCAGTGAATCATAATATGGAGGAATCGTGCCTTCAGCGTAGGCGGCGGTGTCGATGCGGACGCCGGTGCCCCCAGGCGGATTAAAGGTGGTGATCTTTCCGGCCGACGGAGTGAATTTTTCCGGATGCTCGGCGTTGATGCGGCACTCGATGGCGTGTCCGCGATGGACGATTGGACCTTGCAGGACGTCGGCCAGCTTTTCGCCGGCGGCGATCATTAACTGGCTCTTGACCAGGTCGACGTCGGTCACCATTTCGGTGACCGGATGCTCGACCTGGATGCGCGTGTTCATCTCGATGAAGTAGAGCCGGCGATCCTGATCCATCAGAAATTCTATGGTGCCGGCATTGTGGTAGCCGACGGCGCTAAGCGTTTTGCTGAGGATATCGCCCATTTCTTTGCGCAACTCGGGCGTTACTCGTACCGAGGGCGACTCTTCTAACAGTTTCTGATGACGGCGCTGAATGGAGCACTCGCGCTCTCCCAGGCTGACCACGTTCCCGTGCTCGTCGCCCAGCACCTGGAACTCGATGTGGCGCGGGTGCTCGACATATTTTTCCAGGTAGAGATCGCCGTTGCCGAAGGCGGCTGCGGCCTCGGACTGCGCTTGACGGTAGAGCGCCGGCAATTCATTTTCGTCGCGCACGATGCGCATGCCGCGACCACCGCCTCCGGCCGTGGCTTTCAGGATGACGGGAAAGCCTACGGTGCGCGCCCACTCTATGGCTTCTTCGGCGGAGGGGATCACGCCGTCCGAACCGGGAAGAATGGGCACGCCGTGCTGTTTCATGGCGGCGCGGGCTTTTTCCTTTTCTCCCATGAGGCGGATGACGTCGGGAGTCGGACCGATGAATTTGATGTGGCAGGCTTCGCATACGGCGGCGAAGTTGGCGTTTTCGGAAAGCAGGCCGTAGCCGGGATGGATGGCGTCGACGTTCGCGATCTCAGCGGCGCTGATCACGGCGGGAATGTTGAGATAACTCTGCGCCAGTTGCGGCGGGCCGATGCAGATCGCTTCATCGGCAAAGCGCACGTGCAGCGAATTCCGGTCGGCCTCGCTGTAGATTGCGACCGAACGGACGCCGAGTTCCTTGCATGCGCAGATGACGCGCAACGCAATCTCTCCGCGATTGGCCACCAGTATCTTCTTAAACATGAAGTGAAAGCTCCGAGCGGTCAGTTCTCAGCTCTCAGGAAATCACGCTTTCCGCGCCGCAATGGATTTTCCTGAGAGCTGAGGGCTGCGAGCGGAGACCTATTGGGGCCGGACGACGAACAATTCCTGGCCATACTCGATGGGCTGGCCGTTGGCGATCAGCTTCTTGACCAGCTCTCCCGCCACGTCGCATTCGATTTCGTTCATCAGCTTCATCGCTTCCACAATGCACAGGACCTGGCCGACCTCCAGCGGATCGCCTACTTTGACAAAGGGTGGAGAACCGGGCGAGGGCGATTCGTAGAAGGTGCCGACGATCGGCGAGCGCACAATGTGCAAGCCCGACTCAGGTTCGGGAGGTTCGGGTGCGGGAGCGCCCGCCGGCAGATCAACACGGCCGGTGGCGGAAGAGGTGGCTGGAACGGGTAGTGGAACGGGAGGAACCACCAGATAGCGCGTGTCCGGCGCAGCCATCGGGGGCGGCTCGGCGGCGCGCTTGATTTTCACCTTGACATCGCCACGCTCCAACTCAAACTCGGCAATGTCCTTCTCGATTAAGAACTCGATGAGTTCCTTCAGCTCTTTTTGATTCATGTATGAGGCGGGTTCCGCGTTTCGTTATCGTTCCCAGGAAAAACCCAACTCTAAATAATAACCAGCTGTTTCGCTGTCGGCGTCAGCACTTCGCAACCCGAAGAGGTGACCACTACCACGTCTTCGATCCGGACACCCCACTTGCCGGGAAGGTAGGCGCCGGGCTCTATTGTAATGACCATTCCCGGTTCGAGTTGCTGGTTTTGTCCCGCCGCCAAACGGGGTGCTTCGTGAATTTCTAATCCTAAACCATGTCCGGTCGAATGGGTGAAGAACCGGTCGAGCTTTCGTTTGCGAAGCACGAGACGCGCAGCGCTATCGACTTCCGCGGCCATGACTCCCGGACAAACTGACGCGATGGCCGCCTCTTGCGCTTCGAGAACGGCCTCATATAGCGGTCGAGCCTCTTTTGACGGACGTCCGACGTGTACCGTTCGAGTGCGGTCCGAGCAATAACCGGCGAGTATAACACCAAAATCGCAGACCACGAATCCGCGCCTTGGAATGCGCGCGGTTGAGGCCCGGCCATGCACGATTGCCGAACGCGTTCCGGAGGCGATGATGGTCGGGAACGACATACCTTCGGCGCCCGCACAGCGAGCCTCGTATTCCATCGCTGCCGCCACTTCAACCTCGGCGACGCCGGGGCGAATCGTCTGGCAGGCGACTTCGAAAAGACTGGCGCCAAGCTTGATCGCCCGTCCGATGCGCTCGATCTCGCCGGCGTCCTTTACCATACGGGCACGCTCCACCAAGGGTGGTGCGGAGCGCAGCCGCACTCTCGCATTGCCTTTCAGCAGCGCGGCCACACGGTCGCGCATGCCGACGGTGATTGACCCTGGCTCGATCCCTACGGAGGGCTTCCAAGCTGACCTTCGTCGCTCGGCAGCGAGCCATTCTGCTGCCGCAACGAGCGGCGCCTTGCGCACGATGGCTACCTTGGCGCCCTTCACTTCATCTTTGGCCTGGGCAATGTAGCGGCCGTCGGTGAAAAGAATGCTTTCGCGATCCGCAACCAGCAGAGCAGCGGCGCTGCCGGTAAAACCGCACAGGTAGTGGATGTTCGGAAGGTGGGTGACGAGCAACGAGTCCAGATCGTGCTTTTCTATTTCAGCGCGAAGACGCTTCAGACGGCCAGCGTGATCCATCGGAGGAGTGTAGCAAGAAGCCGTCCCGGCTCTCAGTTCCGAGTTTCCGACAGAAGATTCCGACTGGGCCTCAGCTCGGAAAGTAACGGACGCAGGCATCTGAGACGAACCGTGCCGGACAGGAGCCAGTTTGGACCGAGAACCAGAGCTGGAAGTTGCGGCAAAACGAAGCCGCCGGATATCTTGGCAGGTTCTCCGAGATAGCCGGCGGCTTTCGGTCTTTCCAGCTTCGCGCCTACGTCTGTATGATGCGCGGAGTTATGAAGAAGATGAGCTCCTGGGTTTGCGTGGTTACCGACTGATGCTTGAACAGGTTGCCAAGGTACGGGATGTCCCCTAGCAAGGGCACCTGCGAAATGCTCAGCGTGTTCTGGCTCTCGATGACACCGCCAATCACGACCGTGCCACCATCGGTCACGAGCACCTGTGTGGTCGCCTGCTGCGTGATCAGTTCGGGGTTACCTTCCGAGTCTTCCTGGCCAAAGTTCGGCAAGGTGTTTTCGACATCCACGTTAAGGAAGATGGTTCCTTCCGACGTGATCTGCGGCGTTACGGTCAGCCGGAGGAAGGCGTCAACGTAGGTGGCCGTCGCCGGACTGCCGATTGAGGCCGCGGTCATGATGGGTATTTTTACGCCCTGCTTGACCACCGCCTGAATGTTGTTCTGGGTGATGATACGGGGACGGGAAAGCACTTTCAGCAAGCCGCGGGACTCAGCCATGGTGAGAATGGCGTCGATCCGCATATTGTTGGTGGCGTTGATAAGCTGCAGACCACTGGTCGGTCCGACCGCACCCAGGTTCGAAAACAGGGGTACCTGGGTTCCGGACGATGGCGTGCCAGTCACGGGGTAAAGCGGATTCACCTGGGAACCAACGATAATTGGCGAAGTGCCAACATTGTTGACGCCTCCGAGACCAGTCGTACCGTTGCCCCAGCCAAAGCCGAGCTGCACGCCGATGTCGCGCGCGAAGCTGCGGGTAGCGGCGACGACGCGAGCTTCGATTTCGACCTCCTGCGTCTTGCGATCCATCTGCTGGATGATGCGATCGATTTGCGGGATGACCGCCGGAATGTCGGAGACGATCAAGGAGTTGGTGCGTTCATCTGCAACCACGTCACCCCGTTGACTCAGGAATTTCTTGACCGGCAGTAATACGTCTTTGGCATGAGCGTAGCTCAGGAAGCGGGTGATGCTGACCTTGTCGACTGCGAGCGCTTCGGCATCGATCTGTGCACGCCGGCCCTCGGCTTCGTGCCTCAGGGTTTCTACCGTGGCGATGCGCAACACATTGCCGTCCAGCTGGCGAGACAGGTCGTTGTTTTTCAGAACGATATCGAGCGCCTGGTCCCAGGGCACGTCATCGAGCACAATCGTCAGAGTTCCGTGAACCATCGGATCGAGGACCACGTTCAGGCCGCTGATCTCGTGAATCAGGCGGAAGAAATCTTTCAGGTCCACATCCTTAAGATTGACCGAGATGGGCTCGCCCGTATATTTGGCGCCGCTGACCGCAGGGGTCTTCTGTTGCAGCTGGGCCTTCTGCTCGGCAGCGAGGTTCACGGCGGGAGTAATGGGCTGCACGTTGCCCGGAGGTGGTGCTTGTCCCGGAGTTTGTCCGCCGGCCTGGCTGAGTGCGGCGTTGACATTGGTAGCGACCAGCTCGGACGCCGTCTTGTCGGAGAAGCGGTCGGCTGCTTGCTGTGCCTTGGCGGCTGGCTCGACAGCCGTCGCAGCGGCTTTATCGTCGCTCTTGGCCGGTTTCACCGAATATGTGGGCTCGACGAGGGCCACGTTGGCCGGCTTCGCGGAGTTATTCTCCGATGCCGCCGCGGTGTCAGCCGGAGCCGACACGCGCGCCAGTTGCGGCGCCGCGCTCGATACCGGCGTGGCCGTATCGTTTTGGCGGCGAGCCACGACGGTGCTGTGGATGGTGAGACTGAAGCTGCCATCCGGGTTCGCCACCATCTGATGTTGGCGGCTGTCGACAAGATCGATGACCACATGGGTGTGGGGCGGGACTTGCCCGTCCATCCCGACGCGGACTTCTTTCACGCCGTCCTGGCCAATACTGATGAGGCTCTGTGCCGTGGCCATCACGGTGTTGGGAAAGTCGACGACGATGCGTGCCGGAGAATCGAGAGTCGTCACCTTGGGCGCCAGTGTGCCCTTGGCCCGGAACTCAACACTCAATCCGTCATGGCTGTGCGTGACCTCGAGGCGCTGCAATGCAGCGGTCGACGCCACCCCCTTGCCCGTCATGTCTGCCGCGGCTGCGCTCAGTGTTAACGTCAGCAGCGGAACGAAGAGACCCAGCAGTTGCTTTCGCATTTCCCTATTCTCCCCACGCGAGGCTGTTTAGCCTCCATGTGTTTCTTCGAAGTCTTTTACTTTCCAGCCCTAGACCGCTGGAGTTGTAATCTTTTTCACCACTTCCCGTGTAAAGGTCTTGCCTAACCGGTCCTGCACTGTTTCATGGAAAACGATCGAGTCACCCGTGATTTTGACTACGTACCCGTTGAACACTGGATCGTTTTCCCGAAGAAAATAAGCTTTGTTCAGACTGTTGCTGACGACGGCGATGAACCCGCCGTCGGAGTGCACCACGCCTTGCAGATTGATGGCTCCGATTTCCAGACATTTCTTGCCGGTGCTGCAACCCGAACCCCCCGAGTGGCTGACCACTGGACTGACGAAAGGATCACGCCTTCCATTGGCGTAGGACCTGTTCTCGGGAGCGGACTGTCCGTTCGACGCGTGCTCGGCGTCTCCGCTTTCGGAAGGCCCATTGCCGGCGACAGAAACGCCCGCCGCCGGGTTGCTATTGGGAACAGCGACAACCGCGGCTGCGCCCGGCACCGCGACGATTCCGACAACATGTCTCGGTTCATGCTTGCGTCTCGGCGCAGACTTCACCGATACGACCCGCGTGGACGTTCCCGAATTGGCCGACACTCGCCCGGCGTTCGCGCCCGTGGCACCCGATTGCGGCGCCAGGGCCCGGTTCGAGGCCGCCGCGGCATTGCTGCTCACGCCATTCATCGTGCTGCGGGTGTCCTGGATAACTCTGGGACTCTGGGCCGAGGCCAGGCCCGCAGCCATTCCGCAAGCAAGAATCGTCGCCGTAATGTTGATCGCTGGCTTCATCGTGTCCCCCCTATTTCTTCGCCGGTGGCGCCGGCTGACCCGCCGTTGGCGGCGTAAGATCATGACTGAAATACGTTGTGGTCAGGGCCGTTGCCACCACACTTTCGTTAGCCGCGTACTGATACGTATGCTTTGCCCTGGACCCGGACGGCTTGTGCGTCGAAGCGACCGCGAGATTCGCGACGTTCACGATGCGCTCCACCTTTCCCAGGCGATCGAAGAAACCGAGCATAGAGTAATACGGACCGTCGAGCTCGATTTCAAACGGCACTTCGGTATAGAACTCTTTCGTGACATAAGGACGAGCGGTGTAGCGCCGGATCTCCACTCCCGATTTGCGCGCTTCTTCGCTCACCATGCGCATGAAGTTGTCGACTTCCTTTTCATCGGGCACGATTTTGCGCTCGATGTCGAGCTGCTGTTTCAAGCTCGCCAGCTGGCGCTCGATGTCGGCCAGTTTCGGCCGGTAGGCTTCGAGTTCCGCGTTCTCGCGCAGTTTGGCCTGCAGCTTGACGCGGGCCGCATCGTTCTGATCGCGCTCGGACTTGAAGACCGTGTAATAGAGGGCGCCCGTGCCTACCACCGCCACCAGCACCAGAACTCCCAGCAGCTTTATGCCTGTAAATTCGCCAAGATTCATAGTCGGTTCCGCCTTTACGACTTCGCCTTTTCGCAGGTTAAAGTGAATTGAAACGCCTGCATGTCTTTTATAGTGTCGTCCTGAAAACTTTCCTTGATTTCGACGTTGCGGAAATAACCGGTCTTCTGCAGATTGGAGATCAGGTTGGCCACGGCGTCGCTGCTCAGGGCCATGCCATCAATGGCGACGTTTGCGCCCTCATCCTGCATGCTGTTCAACCAGACCGCCTCGGTGTTGTTGACCGTGTCACCGATCATCGCAAGCAGATTGACAGGGCCGGTTTGGTTCGCCCGCAGCTGGTCGATCACGTCGACCCGGCGCTTGTAGGCGTCGGCTTGTCTCTGGCGATCAAGAAAGCGCACCTTTATGTCGGCCAGCTCGCGATTCTTCTGCTCGGCCAGCCGGGCTTGCACGTCGATTGATTTCTTTTCCCGGTCAAGCTGGTACCAGTAACCGAAATTGAGAGCGCCGGCGATCAGCGACACGGCGACCACCTGCACCACCGGACCGCCGAGGTTGCCAAACTCAAAGCTTGGCATGTTGATGGCAGCGCTTTTCTTAGCTTTCGCTTTCGCGGAACCGAGCAAATTGATTCGGATCATAATTTTTCAAAGCTCCTCAGGGCCAACCCTACCGCTACCGCCAGCTGGCCGGCGTTCTGTTCGACCAGCTCGGCTCCAGCGCCTGCCGCCGGAGCCACCACTTTCTGAAACGGATTGAACAATTCGACGGGCATCGAGAACTCCTGGCGCAGTGCCTCCACGAGCCCCGGAACCTTGGCCGAACCGCCAGCCAGATAAATCTTCTCGATATGCTCGCCCGACGCGCTGGCGCGGAAGAAGTCGAACGTCTTCTGAATTTCGAGGACGATGATTTCCGTGACCTGCTGCAGAATCGGCGTCTTCGAATCGTCGTCTGTCGTGCCTGGTTTTTGCCCGAGCTTCAAAGCTTCAGCGTCGTCGAAGCTGAGATCCAGTTCCTTCTGCAGCGAGTCGGTATACTGATGCCCACCGACTGAAACGTCACGCGGGAAGAGCGGGGTCGTCCCCTTGACGATGTTGATGTTCATCACGCTCGCACCGAGGTTGAGCAGCGCAACCACCTGCGTGGGAGCGGGCTCGTAGTTGTACTCGTAGCAATTCTGCAAAGCGAGCGCATCGATATCCACAATAGCCGGAGTTTTGCCGGCCATCGAGAGTACGTTGGTGTAGTTAAGAATTTTGTCTTTCTTGACAGCCACCAGCAGCACGTCCATCTGCGGGCTGGTCGCGTCGTCGGAAAGAATCTGGTAATCGAGATTCACGTCCGCCAGATCGAAGGGAATGTGCTGGGCTGCCTCTTTCTGAATGGTGTCGGCCAGCTCCTGATCGCTCATCGAGGGCAGCGAGATTTTCTTGACGATTACCGAGTGTCCGCTGACCGCCGTGGCCACAGATTTCGATTTGATCTGATTTTCGGTAAACAGCTTCGCTATCGCAGCGGAAACTGTACCGGAGTCTACGATCATGGAGTCGACCACGATGTCCGGAGCGATCGGTTCCAGACCCAGGTGTGCGACTTCGATTCCAGTGCGTGTCTTCCTGAGCTCGACTGCCTTGATGCTCGAGGAGCCCACATCCAGCCCCACTATCGATTTCGATCCCATTCCAAACATGTGCCCGCCCTTCTTTGACCGAGTCGTTTGCTTTGCCCTTACAGGGTTCGTTATAAAGTTCCGGCAGCTTTAACGGCTGCCTTGGTCTTTTTCTTGCCCCGCGGTTCCATTTCCATCGACTTCTCTTCCATCCACTGATCGAGCTTCGATTTCTTGAAGCGCCAGCGATTGCCCAACTTGAACGCCGGAATCTTTTGCTCGTTGACGTACTTGTACAAAGTGTCCGGACTCACTCCCAGGTACTGCGAAGCCTGGCGAATGTTCATCACTTCCCGCGAGTCGGCCATAGCCTTTTCCCTTCTCCCGCAAATTTCATTCTCAATCGCGCCCTTTTCTTTCCGGCAGCGCTCGGGAAATTGGGAGAACCTAGCACTCGTTCCAACGCATTCGAGTGAATTTTGGTGTGCTGAGCATATCTCAACCGGAAGTGAGGGCGTCTCCACGTGAATTACCCGTTTTTGTTGGGTTTTGTGGGGTTTTCCTGGAATGGGGTGGAAACGTACCTGCACCGCGTGTCTACAGATTGTGGTTCGCTACGCTTAATTGTCTATATATATGGTTGTAGCTCCCCGACGGCATGGGGTTACGCGACCTCGGGTAACCAAGGTACTAGAGACGGTACGGAAGTACTTGGACAGGCGCGCAAGACGCTGAAAAGTAAGACATCAGGCGCATCTCTCGGAGCGCTGAATGCGCCTCGGCGAAAGCAACTTTTCGCTTGCGTTCGAGAAAAACAACTGTCGGTCTCCGGCTGGAGGTCGCTCGGCCGTCACTGCGGTTCGCCAATGACGGTCATTTTGGTATCAGTTCGGAACTTCTTGTAGTCGCGATAGGCCTGATCGATATCTTCGTCATAACCCTTGAATAGGGCAATTCGAGCATCAAGGTGGAGTTGAACGTGTTTCGGCAGCCACACTTCGTCGTTAACCTGAGTCAGTTCAACCGCGATATGCGTGCCTTTGTGAATCCTGGCGAGAACAAATCCAACGGATATGGTGTCGATGGCTGTGACGTCGAGTTTCACCCATTGCTCTTCTTTTTTGTCGATCCAAACACGGCCCCTGAATTTGGTGAGGATCTGCGCTTCGCGGTTCTTCGGCTGGTACCCGGGACGCGGTTCGCCCTCGAGCACCCAGGTGTCGTGCCCATCGACTAGCTCGGAGCCTATCAGCCGGAAGTTGAAGGCGTCAGCCACTTCGAGCACAAACTTGCGATCCTCCTGACGCTCCTTTTCTTCCTTTTGCAGTCGTTTTCGGCGATCGTCCTCCGACTCATTTTTCCGCTTGTCGATGATCTTCTGGATCTTCTCGTCTTCCTTCCTCGTCTCGTCCGCCGACAACGGCTTGTCATCTTTGGCGGTCAGCCGTCCGACCGGCTCGCCGTAGATCGCAACGATCTCCGAGGTCCGGGAATCCACTTTCTTGACCGCGCCGTGGCCATCGAGGTGGTGACGCTCCTCGCGCTCGGTGTAGGTGTAATCACGCTGCTGCTTGTCGTTCTCGATGTCTTTCTCTTCCGCCTGGCGCAGCAACTCGCGAATCTCGTCCGCGGGAACGACGCCGGAGGCGTCGGGCTTCAGATCGATGGGCTGGGTCCGAGAGGTCGAAGCGGCGGGTGAAGTCGACGGCAAGTCCTGAGTAAAAGCTGAGTTTCCGAGCAGCACGTTTCCAAGTAGCACGATGACACAAATCGCTCGAACCAAAGCACACATGATCGAGATACGATTCAGCGACACGGGCAGTTCCTGAAAAAAAATCGGCTTTCGGAAACCTTGCGCACGATCTGGTAAAGCTCTTTCTCCCGTCAAAGCTTTTTCTCATTTCTCTGCCCGCTCCAAACATCCAGCCCGGAACGACCGTCCATCCAAGCGATGCAGTCGCTTGGCCTGGGCGCGAGTAATCAGCGGATAATGAGAAATTGTGAGCAGATATTCGGCCACAAACCATACTGGATGTTCGGAGGTCATCCACTCAAGCGCATCGAACCTTCGCATGTGGACGGGGCGCGAAAAAGTCCGCAAAGTGCGCTCGCCACGCAGATTGAAGTAGGTATCAAAATAGCTGAGCGCCAGTTCGCGCAGGGAACGATAGACGGGCTCGCGATAGCGGCAGCCGGTGTAGTTCGATTTAGCTAAAGCGCCCCAATGCCCGTCAGCGCGACTGCGATAAACGGCGATAACGTGATCCGTATCGTGCTCAGCCTCGAGATCAAGAATGAGCGGAGGGTAACCAATGACGCGTAGAGCCGCGGCGGCAAAAAGCGCGCCCTCATAGCAATGCGAAGTGTTCTCGCGCAACACACGGCGTGGAGACCATGCGCTGTCCGCGAGGTGATAGGGCATCTCGTCAAGCGCTCGCTGAATGCCATGCGGGGTTTTGAGCCCGCGAAATTTGCGAAGTTCGGCTGGGGTCAGGCCCCAGGATCTCGATGGGTTCGTCATCCCGGAATTCCCCGTCGAGAACGCAACTCGCAAGTCGCTTGATTCGCAGGGTCTTTTGAAGGTAGCAGCATCAGAAATTATTGGGAATAGCTGATTGGGGAATATAAGAGAACGCCGCGGATGCGACGACCCCGCGATCATCTGGAACGTCACGGCTGCGCCCGGGTCGGTGCATAATCGGCACCTTCTTTATCTGGAGATTCTGTTCGAAACGTCAAGCAGCGGGCGCAGAGAGGCTCTCGAAACGGGTCCAAACCAATCGAGCCAATCATGGATTACGTTTGACATTTGCTGTCCCGGGAGTGTCAAATGGCGAGCTTAACGGCCGGTTTTGAATCGCGAGCCAGCGTTTGATTCAACATCTCAAGCAAAAAAGGACGCCTATGAAGAAATCCTCGGTGTGGTGCGTACTTGGTGTGGTTTTACTGACGAGCTGCGCCTGGGCGCAAGTTAAGTCAGCGAGCGAAACCGAAAAAGCGATCTTTGCTCTGGAACACCAATGGCTGAAGTCCCAACAGACCAATAATGTCGACCTGATGGTGCCGCTCTTGGCCGACAAATTTGTCGAGACGAGTAGCGAAGGCAAAGTCACGAACACAAAAGAGACGCTGGCGACGGCGAAGGCAACAAAATGGGACAGCGTGGACTACCAGGAGATGAAGGTGACGGCTTTCGGCGATGCTGCCGTTGTGATCGGAGTGTTCGTAGCGAAAGGCACCGACGATAAGGGAAAAGCTCTCGACGAGCACGAGCGTTTCACCGACACTTGGGTCAAGATGCCGAGCGGCAAGTGGCAGTGCGTGGCCAGTCACGCCTCAGCGATAAAATGAGTCCGCATCAGCCGGAACTCCAGTGGACATGTGGCTGCGCCCTCCAGTCCTTGATAAGACGCGAGAGACATGTGGGTTGAAATCATGGGTTGAAATGCTACTCAGAGGATCGCTCTTCCTCGGTGTTGCTTAATCCCGCTAACTTGTTCGGCAAGCTTCAAGAAGCGCTCCTTGCCGACGTCTTCAACTCCATTAACCCGTTTGACCGCTGCCATTCCAGCGACTTGTTGGAGAACGTGTGCCTTGAATCCTTTTTCCTCGCCGGCAGGCAAAAGGAGCACAAGGGAAAATATGCAACCGGTTGTCCAAACGCCTCTAACCTCGCAGTTTTCAACAAGCTCTTTTCTTTAGCGAGGAGGAGCGTGCGGACATCGTTGCGAATTAAATCAAATCGAGAACAGCAAATAAGGATAAGCAAATCCAGGCGCGGCCTTGAAATCCGTTCTCATCCTGAGTACGCTCGTTCTCGGAATGAGTACACACAACGGTCTCGGGGACCTTCTGTTCGGACGCACGCGCGGCGCTATCCTCGCCTTGCTCTATGGCAGGGCCGATCAATCGTTCTACACGCGCCAAATTGCACGCGAAGTAGATGCCAGTATTGGCGCGGTTCAACGGGAGCTTAAAAACCTCTCGAAAGTGGGACTTATCGTTCGCAGTTCAGTGGGCAGTCAGGTTTTTTATCAGGCGAACCGACACGCCCCCATATTTCGAGAGATGCAGGCGCTCGTAAACAAAACAATTGGCATCTTTAGCGTTTTGCAATCGGCATTGGATCCTTTAGCGAAGCGAGTCCTTGTGGCATTTGTCTACGGATCCGTCGCACGCGAGGAAGAAACGGCACAGAGTGATGTTGATCTAATGGTTGTTGGGAAGGCCTCGCTTCAGGAGATCCTTTTACGGCTCTCTGCGGTGGAGAAAAACCTCGGCCGCCCTATCAACCCGACCGTGTATCCCGTCGAAGAATTCAAGTCGAAGTTGCGAGCGGGAATCATTTCTTGACCGCCGTGCTTAAAGGCCAAAAGGAATTTTTGCTGGGAGACGAGGACGAACTTAGAAAATTGGGTGGCGTACGGTTGGTTAAGGCTGGAGCCGACGAGCCCAGGTGAGATCAAGAATCTTCTGGGAATTGTGAATCGTAGCCTCGCGGATTCAAGGTCGAAGCTGTTTCGACCGACCTTTCGATTTATCGCCGCTTTCAACGTCGCGCTCTGCGTCGCGACGACAGCGCTCCGCGCCTCCGGGCTTCGTACCGCTACCCAAGCGGGTCACCACGTCAAAACAATCGAGTCCCTGGAACTTACCATAAAGGCAAACCCGAAGGTCATTCAAAGATTCAAGACCTTCAACAATAAGAGAAGCAAATCGGTCTATGACGTTGCGGGTGCCGTATCAGATCAGGAATTCGAAGCCATGATGAAATTGGCGAATGAGCTAAAAGATAGGGCGTTGGAATGGCTTCGCCATGCTCATCCGGACCTTTTGAAAGTCTGACAAGCCGAAGCAATTGTGCGGTGATTGGTCAGCATGACCTCCCCAGGAGATTTCGTTTCCACGAACGCAAGAAATCGCCGCGCGCCGGGTCTGAAAAGCGGGTCACGAAATTGCGACTTGCCGTCCCTGTCAAGGCAAACAATCTCGGCATCGAGTATCGCTGACTCGGATCGAAGTTCAAAGGGAAGCATTTCGTTCAGTACGACAAATGATTTGAACTCATTCCCGTTGCACGAGACGAGTCTTGATCTCCCGTGTTCAATCCTTGCGAGGCGGCGGAATCCGTTCCATCTGGCGGTCATTTCTATTCTCGAAACAATTGCCCGAGCTCCCGAGGATTCTCGACCAGCACATCCGGAGTTAACTCCTCTAGCGAATCCGGAGCGAACCCATAGGTCACGCCACAAGTCCACAGTTCGGCATTGCGCCCGGTTAAAACGTCAACCGACGAGTCTCCAATCATGAGCGTGTCATGCGCTGCCACGCCTGTCTCCTCGAGGATGGTTGTCGCTCCGAGCGGATCGGGCTTCTTCGTCCGAAAACTATTGCCGCCATAAATGCGTACGAAGTAATCTCCGAGGCCCAGCGCCTGCAGGATATCGCGGGTCGGATTGACGGGCTTGTTGGACAGCACGGCCATCAGGCGATGCGCTCCATTTGCCGGCTGTGCCAACCCGGCGAGTACTTCCGGAATGCCCTCGTAAACCGTCGTGTGGTCGAGCTTGTGCAGCCGGTAGTAGCTGAGAAAGTATTCGAGAGCCTCGCGGAACAGCGCCTCGTCATTCGTGTCCCCGAGCGCTCTGCGCACCAGCGCCGGGGCACCGTCTCCGGTATAGCTTGCAACAACGTTGCCTTCCAACTCCGGACGACCGACATTTCGCAACATTGCATTCACGGAATGAATCAAATCCAGACGAGAGTCAATCAGCGTTCCGTCAAGATCAAAGATCAGGAGGCGGAGGCGATGAGGATCAAATTGGCGCAGGTATCGAATCATCGACAGCTCAGATCATGGACAGTTCAGAATAGCGCAGGTCTCAACGAGCGCAGCTCGGATGTATCCCATCACAATCGCATCGAGGCGACGTTCAACCGCCTTGCGAAGATAAAAGGCGTGGAATACACAGGTGCGCCAAAGGTGATGCACTTGATGCTTCCAGAGTTATTCGTGGCTTGGGACGCTTACATCCGTGGCAGAAGCGACAAGGGAGACAGGCTTTATGCTGGTCTGCCCTGTGTCAACTCTAAGAAGTGGTGTCTCGTGCGATAGACCAAAAAGGGCTAAGGGTAGGTTGACTTCCTGTTGGATATGCAAGCAGGGTTCCGGACTTGGTCTATTCGACGAGCGGCAAAACACTTGCGAAGATTCTCGTGAAGTTGAACAGGGGCGAAAGATCACCCGCAATCACGTCGAACGATCCATTGCCAATCCGGCCCAATCCCCAATTTTCTTCGATAAATCTGGTAATCGAAGACTGGTCGAGCACGCCGCTGTCCACAAAGTTTTCCCGCGCGTAAGGTGAAACCACTACCAGCGGTAGCCGCGGACCGTATCCACAGCGTGCCTGGATTCCGGCCAGCGAGTCAGCGCCCGTACCGCACGCCGCTGCGCCGGTGAGCGCATCGGCGCTACTGGATGACTGGTTCATGATCGGTCCCATCACATGGTCGTACCAACCATCGGAATCGTCCCAGGCGATGATGACCGCCATCTGATTCCATTCCGGCAACTTCTGCAACCGGTTGATCGTGCTGACGAGGAATTTCTGCTCATCGAGTGGAGAAGAGTTCGAGGGATGCCCATCCTGCGCCCGAGCTGCCTTCAGGAAACTGACCGCCGGCAGATTCCCCGACAATGCCGCTTTCCAGAAAAAGCTCAGGTCATAAATGTGGTTGGCTTGACCGTTGTGTCCCACCTCCGCCACACTGGCGGGAGCTATGTGGTGCTGGTTGTTCGTGCTGGCATAAAACTGGAATGGATTGTGATAGCCGGCGTAGGCCGTTTCCGGCGTACCATCGAGGCGGTTGGTGGTGGTGTTGCATTGCGCCGGGTGGCCTGGGTAATACGGCGACGAAGGCGTAAAGCCGCCTTGAAACCATCCCCACGAAACACTGTTCGCGTTGAGCAGATCCCCGATGTTCTGGCCGCTGAATGAAAACGCGATCATAGCTGTAACAATCTTCGTACCAGGGGTCGGGATCGCCGATCATGGTGTTGTCCACCACATCGGAGGCGAGGTCGCCGGCATTCGTCTGATGTCGAGCTGCACTCAACCTGTAGACATGGGCGATTGAAGCTCTGGAAGAGCGGGGAGTGAAGTACGCCATTCGCAGCCGGCGTGACTTGGCCGCTTGATCAAGCAAATTCTCGGGCGCATTCGGCCCTCGACTGAGCCCGCCGCGGACGCGATCAGAAGGTGAAACGACCACCGACTGTCGGAGCAAAGTTGTTATCGGAGTTATAGCGGACGCCGGGGCCATGAGGAATGGCGATGGCCAGACCTCCGCTCACGTAGGAATACGCAATTCCGGCGAAACCGTCGAAACGCTTGGTGAAGTGATGATCTACGTAGAACGACCCCTCGTTGAGGGTGCCGGCGCAGGAAGCGCGGAAACCGGCTGACGCCGAGCAGGTCTGCGGAACACGGAAGTCGTTCTGCCGCTGTTCATACCAGGCAAGAGTGAAGTCGGTTTTGCTGCGGTACGTGTACTTGACACCCGTCCACCAGATGTTCAGCAGCTTTTCAGAATCCAGGTTGTTGTCTTCGACTCCGCTCATGATGTAGCCGCCCTGGTCCGAGGCACCAACGCCCAACGGGTTCGACGGGTTGTTCTGCCAGATGTATTCGTAGCCGGCAAAAAACTTGAACGGGTCCCACTTGTACTTGGCAGCGACCATCGCTGCGTTGTTGTCGGTCACAATGCCATATACGGTGTCGTTCGGGTCGATCAGATTTGGCCCCAGGCCGGCGCCGCCGTTGATGGGGTTGGTGTTAATGCTGTCGGTGGTCGACTGATATGGCGCCGACAAACTCTGAGGCCCGAGCAAGGGGTTCAATACGCTGATCGCCTGGTTGTAATGTTGGAAGACAAAGTCGGCGGAGAACTTGCCGGAGTCGCCGCCGAGGTCGAATCCCCAGGCGTTGTTGTGCGCCGATTCAGGCGTACAGGTGGTCGCAGTCCAACTTGAGGAGGCGGAGTAGCAGCCGGCAGAACCGTCGGCGAATTTATACATCGCGCCGAAATGGACCGGGCCAAGGGTGAGGCGATACTTGACGGCGTCATCCCAACGGCTGTCTTCGGTGTCGCCACCGCCGGCCATCGTGCCGTTATACCCAATGTAGGAAAAGGCATAGCCGCCGCCGGCTGGATCGTAAAGGAGCATGGCATCGGTACCGAGAGCGCGCTGACGTCCGAAAGTCAGCGTGCCGAAATGCGCGGACGATATACCGCCATAGTATTCGTCATTGAAAGGTTGGCCCGCGCGCGCGCCGTCGATGGCCATCGAATAGCTGGCTCTGGGAAGGCCATTGTTGATGATGTCAGTCTTTGACGCGTTGGCGAGCAGTCCGGACTGCGGATTGATACCAGTTGAAGCGTTGAATACAACCGACCAGCCAGGCAGAAACTCTTCTTTGCCTCTAATGCCGAAACCCGTCTGCTGCAGGTTGTTCGGGGCGATGACGAATCGATGTTGATAGCCATTTCGGTTCACCAGAGATTCGCCTTCATAGTTGTAGCCGTTTTCCGGTAAGCCGTGGCTGACCCAGCCGGCGCCGACGTCATACGCGCCGTAGAGCGTGATGCCGTGCCAGGTCAGCGTGCAATCGGTGGTGGCGAACTCGTGGCCGCTCGCGCAG
>Ga0181522_10000977_pt1 | contig 18535 bp, 8 predicted proteins | sample PEATcosm2014_Bin_27_FD_121103 | JGI IMG/M metagenome (GOLD analysis project Ga0181522, IMG submission 121103) | Peatland microbial communities from MTU Mesocosm Facility, Houghton, MI, USA - PEATcosm2014_Bin05_10_metaG | ecosystem: Environmental > Terrestrial > Soil > Wetlands > Peat | place... | reverse complement strand
GTGCCAAAGAAAACCGGCACCCGGGCCGTCGGAATCAGGGTCCCGCTTTTGTCATTCAGGCTGGCATGGCAAAACGTCACGTCCTTGTCGCTACGCGCAAAAGGCCGGCCGCTCAAGTCAAATCCCAAACTCAACCCGTCAGGTTTGCCCGGTGTGCAGCGCTCAAACCGCGCCACTTCGCGTCCGCCTATATAGCCGATCGCCTCCAACTTGCCCGGCTGGAACCGGTCCGTTTTGAAGATGAAGGGTGCGTGTTTCAGGCGGGTGGACACGCGCGAGGAGTCAGGCCGGCGCCGCTCCACCAGGTTTCCATTCAAATAAAGGGCCACCTCCTCGCAGTTGCTGAACACACGCACTTCCGAAGGCGAATCGGGCGTCCAGTAGTTTGCAATGTAGACGACCGGACCCACGGGCCGGCCGGCGACCAGCTCGCCGGGATCGCGCTGGCTGCGGAAAAACCAATAGCTGAATTTGGGGAGACGAAAGATGTCCATCACGCCGGACGATTCCAGGTCCGGGGCGTAACCGCGATTGTAGTCGAACATGACCCAGATGCCGTCGGCGAACGCGGAAGTCTGAAGGTCGTCGTTGTGCGCCTCCTGAAAATTCAGGGCCTGTTGCAACATCCGGACCTCGCCGGCCCCGCGCAACTGGCGGCTGCTGCGCTCAACGGGTTGCAGATCCTTCCACTTGCCCTGCTCCAGCCCGGCGTTCTGCGCAAAATATTCCCAATCGCCATATTCGCTGATGAGACACGGCCGGTCGTTGATCTTGCGGCAGCCGCCGTGCTGGCGGGCCTGCATGAATACATCGTAGCCGTTTTTCCAGCCGCAAGTGTAGCACTGGTCGCCGGGGTATTCCTCATGCGCAATGGCATTGGCCTGTTTGATGAACGAGGCAGGCATGTCGCTCTCGTTCAAGGAAACCTCCCAAAGAATCACGCAGGGATGATTGCGGTCGCGCCGGACCAACTGGCGGCATTCCCGGTATTTCAATCCGGCGAAGGCGGGGTTGGTATTGTAGTATTGCCAGCCCATGAGGCTGTCCATGACCACCAGCCCCAGTTCGTCACACGCCTCCAGAAACGCGGGCGATTGCGGGTAATGCGACAGCCGGATGTAGTCGAAGCCGGCCTCCTTGATTTTCAGCGCATCGCGATACTGGGCGTCGTCGGACAGCGCGTTGCCGAGGTAGGGATATTCCTGGTGCCGGTTCGCGCCGCGCAAAAACATTTTTTCACCATTGATCCAAAAACCGTCCTTGGTGATCTGAATCCGCCGGATGCCGATGCGGGTCTGTTCCTCGTCCACCACGCCGCCCTGGTCCATCAATTCTGAATGCACCCGATACAGGCAAGGCGATTGCGGCGACCAGAGCTTGGGGTTCGACATCTGGATTTCCTGGATGAGCTCCCGGGCGGTTCCCGCGGCCAATGTTTCCGGGGCTGATTCCATCGAGGCCACGACCAGCCCATTGGGATCGGACAGGGTTGTTCTGAGCACAAAGGTGCGCGGAGTTTCATCATCGTTCTTAACCTGGGTCTGGACCTTGACCGTCGTCTGCTCCCGGGAAACGGCCGGGAACGTCACAAACACTCCGCCACCGGCGATCTGGTCCGCCAGGATGGGGTCGGTGATATGCAGTCTGTTCTTGATGATCAAATGGGCATCGCGATACAGGCCGCCGTAGAGATTGAAATCCAGATTCGGGAGCGGTTTGGGGCCGGTGAGCGGATTGTCGCGATTGTCCAGACGGACGGCGACGATGTTTGTTTCGCCGGGGCGGGCGAGCCTTGAAATATCCATGACGTAGGGCAGATAGCCACCCATGAAGGTTCCGGCGGATTGGCCATTGACCCAGATTTCTGCCGCGTTCATCGCGCCATCAAACCGAAGGAGGATTTGCCGGTCACGGGCCGCTGACGGCAGAGTGAATGTTTTGCGGTACCAACAGATGCCCTGCCACTGGCGTGCCTCCCCGCTCGTCACCAACGCTTCGGTGTGGGCGGTGTGCGGCAGGGTCACCGTTTCCCACGCCCGGTCGTCAAACTCATATGCCTGGGCCTGCGGCACGTCGGCCCGGAGAAACCGCCACTGGCTGTCGAAAGGAAGGGTGGCCGCGTTGGCGCACAACGCGCCGCCGAGCAACAAAGCCGCAAACCATCGGGTGTGGCGACGGAGCTTGCGAGGTGACGTTGGTTTTCCCGGTTCCACGGATTTGATGCTCGACATCAATCAGTTTGATTGCAGACGATAAAAACGGCTCAGGCTGAAATCCACCGGCAGGGTGGCCGTAAACACCGCCCCGGTGGTCTGGATCGAAACAGGCACGGAGGACCACGCGACCGAAGGCCCCAAATTGGTTGAGGTCATCAACTGCAAAGCCGCTCCACTGAATGGCCACTGCAACTGGAGATTTGAGCCATTGAGGGAGGGTCTGATCAAGAGCGGGGCAGCCATTCCACCCACAGCGCCAGCCACGGGCAAAACATTGCCGCTGGCATCAAAAAACGACGCGGTATTAAATCCGGCCTCGTTGACGCCGCTGACTGCCTGATATTCCGATCCCCAGTAAAAGACGCCAGCTCCGAGCTGGTTGGGCACACCTTGCACAATTTGAGCCACGGTGGCAATGAAGCTGACCTGACCATCCGGAGTGGGAGGGAATCCGAAAAGCTGGCTCTTCCAAGCCGTAGGGCAGGTGTTGGTATAGGGAAAAGCGTCTTCAGCCACGATTATGGGTTTGCCATAACGAACGGCGGCGTTGCTGAGGCAGATGTTCAAATTGGTCGGAGAGCCTTGGTAGAAGGGGTAATAACTCTCGCCGATAATGTCGAAAGGAACTCCTTGATTGATCAGGTTGTCGAAAAACCACAGGGTGGTTGGCCAGTCTCCACCCCGATCAATGTGAACAATGATTCGGGGCATTTTAGCACCGGTGGCATTCGTGGCGTCCTTGATTCCCTGGATGGCAGCATTCATCAACTGGCCCAGTTGCGACCAGGAAGTGTTGGTGCTGCCCGAAACCTTTCCAAGGGTCGTGCCCGCACTGTTGGTGAACAACATGCCCTGTGTGATTTCATTTCCAATCTGGACGTAATCCGGCATCGCCCCCGCCGCGGCAAAGGCGGCGATGGTGTTGCTGTTGTAAGTGCGCATCTGCTGCACGATCTGGGGAAAGGTCAGGCTGAACCAGGCAGCGGGGGTGAGTTGATGGGTGGGGTCGGCCCAGGTGTCCGAGTAATGAAAGTCCAGACAGAAGAGCAGGCCCGCAGTCTTGACCCTCACCGCCAGCGGCACGGTATAGGTGGTGTTATTGATGTAGTCATAGGGGTCCGCGCCGGCCTGGGCCGCGCTGCTGGTGAACAGCCTCAGCCGCACGCAATTGATCCCGTGGTTCTTGAGAATTTGAATCCCATCCTGAACCTGTCCTCCGTCTTTGTACGTAACACCCCGGGATTCGAAAAAGCTCAGCAGCGAGAAGTCCGCACCGGCCAGGAACGGCGCAGCGGACGTTGCGCAGGTGATCCCCCACAACAGGCCGGCCAGCACGCCGGCCTTCTTGGTGCCGCCCATGAAGCCGGAAAGCATCGAGGCAGCCGGAACTGGATTTGCGAATTTCATGCCCATGCGATGTTTACAATCATACCACACCCCACCAAATCAAAGCCGGAACTGCTTTGCATGCGGCCAAACAGTCCCGGCTTCCTGACTTCCCCCGTCGATCCGGACGGTGGTTTTTATTTATATGATCAAGCTGCACGATTTCCCGAGGCGCGGCGTCGCTGCGCCATCAGGAGAATTGCCCCACCGCTCAACAGCGCCAGTGTGGTGGGTTCCGGAACGGCGGCAACGGTGTACAAGGACGCACTCGTGCCAAACCGCGTACCGGAGGCATCGGTGGCCGCGTCATAAGCGGAGGTGCCATTCCAAGGTGTATAAGCACTGTCTGTTTCCGCAGGATAACCGCCAATGCTGTCCAATGAACCATAAGCAGATTGCCCGACGGCATTGGGATACGACGACACAACGTCGAAGTAGAAGCTACTGCCAAGACTCAATCCGAGGCTGCTTAACGGCACTGTCATGGTGGCGAAAGTAGATCCAGTACCGCCAGCATCATAGCTCACGGATGCGTTCTGCGTCCAAACACCACCACTATACGTTTCTGCACTGGCACCTGTGTTATAAGTCGCAAGAAAGGCGTTTTCACCAGTACTGATGCCCAGGCTGGGACCCCAACCGTTGAGAACCCCCGCAGAATGAAACAAGGCTGTGCTGCCACTGGCGCCCTGGCCAACATACTGCATCAGGACAAAATACTGAACGTAGGCACTTTGAGCCGCGCTCGAATTGATGGTGAAAGTGATGGCGCTTGCGGTGTTGTTGATCACGACGCTGCTGATACCTTCTCCGTTCCCGCCGCCGCCGTTCGCGGTGCCGGGGCCGAGATAGGTGGCGGCTCGCGCCGGCGACATGGCCATTGCCAGGACGGCGAGGATTGAGGTGATTGAGAGAACTGTCTTCATGATTTTCATAAGTTGAGTTACAGGTTTTCGGGTTTTCTGGTTGCTGAATATTCGCCTTATTTCCCGCATTTGCCTAGCCTGACAAACGTCAGGCTCGCGAAAAACCCTTTAAATTCATCGAAAAGTTGCGGCGTTGCCAGAATACTGCCATCGGCAGACTGACCGGGCGTGCGTTTCGACCGCAGATTGATGGTCGTCACCGACTATTTAATTGTTGTAGTAGAAGGCATCCAGAACCGGCAAGGCATGGCCGGTAAAATCAAACAAGGTTGTGTTGTCCACCACGTTCGGCTGTCCCAGCTCCCAGCCTTCGCCCGGCACGCAGATGAAAATCGGGTCCCAATACAAATCGCCGAGGCAATGGCCCTGGTTGACCATTTTGAGGGCGTTGAAACAATTCAGCATGAATTCCTTCTGGCCCAGGGGTGTGCTGGAGAACGATTCAGGGCCGTTGTTGGCAAGCTGCCCGGGATATCCGTCGCACTTGTTGGTGCTCCAGTTATACCCGGTCTCCATGATCAGCACGGGCTTGTTGTAAGCCGCATACCAGGAATTGATCTGATCGCGGGCTTGCTCGGCCGTGTATCCGGTCCAAAAGGGATAATAGGAACAGCCGGTGACATCCCAACTGACACCCTGACTGACGGCTTGATTGAGGAACCACGTGACCGCGCCCGCGTCCACCGTGGCCAGGTGCAGAATGACCTGGGTGGAGGGGGCAACCGCCTTGACTCCCGCGTACCCGGCGTTGAGCAGTCGGGCCAGTTGCGGCCAGTTGGTGGTGCTTCCAGCGGGAAGCAAAAGCCCGCCGTTATTGATCTCATTGCCCAGCGAAACATATTCCGGGGTTGTGCCCTGATTCTTCATTTCCGTCATGAAGTTCGTCGTGAAGTTGTACACTGCATTGGTGAGCTGGGCGAAGGTATCACTCGTCCAGGCTTGCGGAATATTATTGGCCCAGCCATCGCTATAGTAAAAGGTCAGTTCGATTTGCAGACCCAGCGCTTTTGCCCGCGCCGCCAGGGCCAGAATATTGGTGGGGCTTTGAATGCCCGCCGGGAGATCGCTGTTCGCCGGACCCGGGTTGTTATACAAGCGCAGCCGGATGATGTTAAAGCCGTGATTTTTCAAAATTTGCAGACAATCCATCGGGACGCCATTGGTTTCATAAAAGACGCCGCCTCCCTGCTCCACATACGTCAACTCGGAGATATCACCGCCCTTCAGAAAGTTGTAAGGCAGGTCGTCCTTGATCAGCTGAACGAGGTCCGCCCGGCACCAGTTGCCGCCCGTGCCATCATCGGAATAAAGGCCGACCAAGCATTGTCCGTTGGTGACATTGATTCCCCTGACAATCGTGTTGGTCCACTGCAAGGAGACCGGCAGACTGGTCATTCGGTCATTGCCACTGAGGTAACAAACATTTTGGCCTCCGCTATTCTGGACCATCGCCGTCAGTTTGTAGCAACCGTTGGGCAAATTGGTGACCAGTTGCCAGGTTTGTACCCGGTAGGGAACTGGATTGCTTTGCTGCAGATATTGCGAACCCGAGAACGCGCTGCCGGACAGCAAGGTTGCGGCAGCGGCATTCCCCGAATTCTGCCAGTATGTCGCGAGGCTGCCGGACTCAAAATCGCCGTCCTGCAACCCGCCAACGGGCATTGCGGACAACCGGAAGAACGTCGACGTGGTGTTCATCGTCATCATCGCTGAACCTTGTCCGGCAGTTCCAGGATAACTGTTCCAGGCACCTCCATTCAGGTTTGTTGTGCTCTGCAGGCGAACGTTGAATGCCGCCGGCCAGGATAATGAAACCGTCCCGTTCGAGATGGAACCCACCTCCAGATGGCCGACGTTGGCAGCGGCGATGCTAAAATTGCCGAAATTAAACGTTCCGCCCGACCCCGTATGGACGAAGACCAGTCCGGCCCCGGTGATATTCCCGGTTAGATTGCTCGCGATCACGGAACCGATGGTGGCGCTGCTGCCGGTTCCATTGCCGCTGACGGACAATGAATCCCATTGTGAGGCGGCAGGATTGAATACATTTGAATAAGGGGCAAACGGACCGACAGCGGCGGGTACCGGCAAGGTGTTCACGGAAACAAACCAACTGCCGCCATTCATCTGCACTGCAAACCTCGCCGTCACGTTGGCCGGCGTCAGATAGGGCTGAAGGTCGGCATAAAATGTCAGGCCGGAATAAAGTGTTGTATTGATGCTTGGGAATGTCGCTCCGGTCACTGCCGAGAGGACCGTGGAAGTGTAAAACGCGGTGGTGGCAGCGGCATTCTGGTAGGCAAACAAGGCGCCATCCCCACCGGAATTTTGATAAAGACGATTCGGATTGTTCAGGACATCATTGGCCCAGCCGACCGTGCTGACAGGGAAATTGCCCGAAAGACCCGGAAACGGAAACGTCTCCTGATAGAGCAAAACCTGGCCAGGCGCCTGTCCCACCAATGAAAATGCGCAGGCCATCCCGATCAGGAACGTGATTAATTTCAATCTTTGCATCAGGTCTCTGTGCACTGTTCGATCAAGATTACCATACTTCGAACTGGTTTGGATAACGCGGGATGATTTTTATGCGCTGAAGAGCGCTCGGGCTGTCAGTGCGAGTTTTCCAGCTCAAACCAGCTCATTACCGACACCCGGTTCATGGTTTAAAACAGGCTGCAAGCGGATTTAAACCGCTTGCAGCCTCGTTGAATCTTGATGAGATGCCGGGTTAATGCTCAACCAGCCGGAAGAACTTTTGCGGTCCGGTGGCCGGCACCGGCAGGGAATAAAGCCCCAGTGTATTGGGCACATCCTGCCAAAATATGCTGCTGCTCAAGTTGGTCGAACTCTGCAGGTTCACCGCCGGGTTTCCAACCCAGGACAGATTGAGGTTTCCGCCTGTCAGCGGACCAACGTTGATGCCGCCCAAACCGGTTCCCGTAATCAGGAAATTGTCGAAGTTGAATGTTCCTCCGGTCCCGACGGTGACAAACACCAGACCGGCTCCCGTCATCACCCCGGTCAAATTGCTGCTCGCCGTCGCCCCGACCAATCCACCCGAACTGGTAACCGTCAGGTTTTTCCAATTCGCGGCGGCAGGATTAAAGGCGATGGCATAGGTGGTGAAGGTCGCGCTATCAACGGTCGTTGGGACCGGCAAAGGACTTGCGGCGACGTACCAATTGGCGTTATTGAGCTGCACGGCCAGATATGCCGTAACATTGCTGGAAGAGGAACTGGGCGCAATATCCACGGAAAAATTCAAGCTCGGATACGACGCCAGTCTGATATTCGGGAACGGCAACCCCGCCTGGTTGGTGTCCGTGGCCGAGGTGGCGTAGTACACAACCGTGCCGGGAGTTCCAAGATAGGCAAAAACCGCCCCTTCGCTCGTGAGCGCCGTCGTTTGGAAGAGGGCATTGGGAGCGCTGGGAACCGCCTCCACCCAGCCAACACTGCTGATGGGATAATTGCCAGGCACCGGACCGACAAACGGGAACTGTTCTGAATAAAGCAAGCCGACCGGAGGGTTGGTCACCGTCAAGGTGGTGGCACCATAAATATTATCGCTTTCATCAACGCCGGCCGAGTTGGTGACAAAAGCGATGATCTGCATCCCATTGTCGCCGCTGTTTAAATCCACGATGGTCAAGGTCGGTGTGGCGGAGCCGGAAACTCTGCCTCCGTCATGAACCGGAATTCCGTTGGTCGTCCAGCCGTAGGTAAAGGGCTGGGTCCCCGTGGCGGACACGCCAAAGCTTGCACCGCCACCGGAAGCGACGCCCACGGCGAGCGGTATATCGGTGCCAATCGACGGCGGGGTCCCCACCGCCTGGTTGGTGATGATTTCAAAATCCTGGAAGTTCATGTCTGAACCACTGGCGTCGTTGTGAGCCACCACCAAGCCTGCGCCGGTGATGTTGCCGGCCAATGGGCTCAAGGCTGTGCTGCCGATAACAGCATTTGAGGCCGTCATGGTCAGGTTATTCCATTTTCCTACCGACGGGTCGAATCCCAGTTGATAGGTCAAATAAGGGCTTAATGCGGTCAACGTAATCGGTATGGGTTGCTTGGATGCATACCATTTTCCATTCATGGCCACCGCCCAATAAACGGAGATGGCTCCGGAAACCTGGCCGGCAGGATTGCCTGGAACGAAACCGGCTTGAAACGTGATGGCCGGATAACTGGCAGGATTGATATCCACAAACGGCAAACCGGAAAGGCCGATGTCATTGGTATCCGTCGTGTAGTAAATATTTGTCGTGGCGGCCGGGGAATAGGAAAAGACATCACCGACACCGGGGCCATTCTGGTAGATGCCGACCACTGTGCTGGAAGGCGCCGCACTGACCCAGCCAACGCCTGTGATCGGCAGGTTGCCATTAGGACCCACATAGGGAAAGGTCTCGGCATACAACAGACCCGCCGGCAGATTGCTGACGATCAAAGTCAGGCCGGAATTCGTGGCGTACCCAAAAGAGTTGTGACCGGCACATGAGTAAGTGGTAAGCGCATCGTTGGCGCTGCAATTGGTGATGGTCAACATGGTGGTGGTCGCGCCGAGAATTCGCCCTCCAGTATTCATGTTGATTCCATTGGTCTGCCATTGGTAAACCAAATTCGGTGTGCCCGCAAATGACGGCAAAAATGACGCGCCGCCGCCGGCATACACATATTGGGGAGTGACCGCCGGTGCGCTCACGGTCGCCGGGACGTGCGGAAAGTCGCCCGGACCCTGATTGATGACCAGCTCGTTATAATTAAAGCCGTTGGCGGTGGGAAGTTCAACGATGCCGATACCGGTGATTGTGGCCGTCAAATTGGGCGTCGCCACGGAACCGATGGTTACGCTGGTGGCGTTGATGGTCAGACTCTGCCAGACATTTCCGCCGTTGACATACACCAGGGCCGCATTGGTGAACTGGGGGTATCCGACACTGGAAGCGGGCAATTGATAGGAGGTGCATACGTACCATGACCCGCCCACCTGAACTGCAAAATAGTTGGTGTCGGTTGCCGGCCCGCGGACTTCTATGTTGAAAGTCAAATTGGGGTATGACGTCGGATCAATATCGGTGAAGCTGGCATCACCACCGGATCCGCTGCCCGCCGCATCCGTTGTGTAAAACATCCCGGGCGCCGTCTGGTTGGGAGACAAGACGGTAAAAAAAACCGTATTTACCGGCAATCCTAAACCGAGGGCCGGGTCGCTCGCGCCGGTGGCTTGGTAGATGCCCATGTAAGGGCCGGTGGTTTGCGAAACAGCAACACCCGTCCAGCCAACCAGGTTAATATTGCCGTTCCCAGTGACCGAGGAGTTGGCATTGCCCCAATCTTCGGTGTAAACCGTCACCGCAGAGGCAAATGGGAGCGCGCCAAAAAGAACGCCACTCAGGACGACCATTGACAGTATTTTTTTCATAGTTTTTGTGGGTTAGTTTGGATTATTGGCTTTGTGCAATAAGAATGGGAAGTTACTGGCATGGGAAATTCAGTCAGCCATCATTTTGACTAATTGTAACCTTTGATCCAAGTTGGCCAGAGGCTCGGTCCTTTGGTCGGATCGAAAGTCTTGCTCCAGGGCAACTGCCAAAGCTGCCTCAATCCCACGGGATTAACCGAGCCGTCGATGAATGCCATGTTGACCGGAGATTTTCCGGAATGTCGGGGAATGCAAAAGGACGGCAAGGCGGCATCCACCGCGCAATCGCCTGGATGCAGTGGCGGTTGATCGCTGGGCAACGGATTGGACCCCGGCCACACGCAGTCGGCGAACAAGGGGGCGCTCGCAAATCTGCCGGCCGCCGTCAAATTCCGCCAATAGCCGGGTCCCGCAGGATCGCCCGCATCGATGGAATCCGGAGGATTGGCCATCCAGCCGTTGAATCCATAACTGCCGGCCATCCCTTGACGGCCCCAAGTTGACGTGCCACCAACCGGCGTGGAACTCGACGCGATCGGGTAACCATTGGTGCCCATGATTCCCCAAGCCAGAAAAGTGCAGCTGCTCGTGACCCAAAAGTTGGGAAGCGAGTCCCGCGTAATGTCTTTCGCCATCGGGCAATAACACATGTCCCCGCCGAAGATGGCGCCGGGGATATATGGCTGCAACGCCACCATCCACATCCCGTTGGGATCATACCAGCCCGCCGGCATGCTGTCATTGTTGTCTCCGGCGTACATGTGAAACCCCAAACCCCATTGCCTGAGGTTTGACACGCATTGAAGTCGCTTTGCTCTTTGCTTCGCGCTGGACAGGGCCGGCAGCAGCAAGGCCGCCAAAATGGCGATGATGGCAATCACCACCAGCAATTCGATCAGGGTAAAACCCCTCCGGGATTGGGGCCAATTCTTTGATGGTTTGATTGCAGGCATTGGTTGTGGATGATTCTCCCGAATCTGGTCTCTTATGATTTGCCTAATGGTCCAACGCGATTGTGATGTTTGCACGCCGTTTCACGTGGCTCTTTTAAGGTTTGTTTAACCATAAAGTAACGGTTTTGATGGCTTTGCCTAGCCCGACAAACGTCAGGCTCTTAAAAAATCAATGAAAGCCCATGAAATCCGCACCTTCGTTGCCCCAGCTGCATGGCCGAACGCGCATCGGTTTCAACGTGGCGCTTCGTAATCGATCGATTGATGGAAGGCCAATTGCTGGCACCGACGGTGGGCCTGCCCTGCCTGAATGGCGTTAATGTTCCCATCACTGCAGCTCCTGATGAACCGGATGTTTTGCCTTTGGAAAGCAACCTAGGCCGGTTTGGCGGAACGGAATTTCAACACCGCTTCCGTCCGGGAGTGCACACGCAATTTGCTGTAAATATTCTCCAGATGCCAGCGCACCGTCCCGGTGCTCAACCCCAGGCGGTCGGCAATCTCCTTGTTGGCCAGCCCCATGGACAACAACTCGAGGATTTTCCGTTCGCTGGGCCTTAGTTCGTTCACACCCGCCGCGACGGCCAGCGGTTGTTGGAAGGACGCGATGACTTTGCGCGCGATTTCGCGGGGCATCGGCACCCCTCCCATCCGGGCCTCGCGGACGGCGGAAATAAGTTCTGCCGGCGTGCAGCGCTTCAACAGGTAGCCGCAAGCGCCCGCGCGCAGCGCCGCAGAAATCCGGTCGGTGTCCTCATAGACCGTCACCATGATGATCTGGATCGAAGGCAGCATGGCTTTGATCTGGGCGGTGCATTCGATGCCGGACAGCTTGGGCAGCTGGATGTCCATCAGCACCACCTCCGGCTGGTGCTTGGGAATCCCCACCAGCGCCTCCTCGGCCGTCGCACAGGTGAAAACGCACCGGCAATCCGGGTCGGTCTGGACAAAATGCATCAGGCTTTCCCGGATGGTTTTGCTGTCTTCGACTATGGCAACGCGGATCATAGATTTTCAATTCAAGGGCATGTAAAAGCGCACCGTGGTACCGCGGCCGGGCTGGCTGGCAATTTCAAACCGCCCGCCCATCTTCTCCAGCCGCAACCGCATGTTGACCAGCCCGTCACCACCCCGGCCGGCGGCGTCCGCCACCAGCCCCTTCCCATTGTCGGCGATGGACAGCCGCAACCGGTTGCCGATCAGCCGGACCGCCAGGCGCACTTCGGAGGCGCCGGAATGACGCACCACGTTGGTGAGCGCCTCTTTGAACGCCAGGAAAAATTCGTGCCGGTGGACCGATGATACCGCGCGTTCCGGCAAGTCGACCGCTCCTTTCAATTGACAGGTGATGTTCGCCAGTTTCAGGAGCCGGTCCGCGTACAGGCAGGAATAACTCACCAGCGACATCAGGGAATCGTGCTTCGGATTCATGGCCCAGACAATTTCGTCCAGCGCCGTAACCATCTGACGCGCCCGGTCGCCAATCTCCTCCAAATGCCGGCCCGGCGCGGTTGCAAGGCTGGACGCCGATCCGGCCACGGTGACCAGCATGCTGATTTCCGTGATGCCTGAGCCGAGTTCATCGTGCAGGTCCTGCGCGATGCGGGCCCGTTCCTGTTCCATCGCCCGTTGGTGTTCCACGCGCTGGCGTTCCTGGATCTGGACTTCAAGCTCGGCAGTGCGCGCCTCGACCTTGCGATGGAGCTGGGTGATCCAGAGCACGGTGACCGCCAGCACGCACGCCAGTGCGCCCATGCCGATCAACAGCCGTTGCAGCGTCCACCAGGGCGGCCGGGCCAGCACCTGGATATCCGCCGGCGAATTGAGCAGCAACTCAAAGGATGATATGTCCTGCCCCACCGCCCGGTTTCCACCCTGGCCCGAATAAATGCCGGTCAATTCCAACTGGCTGCCCACCGGCAGCGTTACCACCGGACCGTTCGTCGTGTCCAGCCGCGCCACAAACGTCCGCACCCCGTTCTGGATCTCCAACACCTGTTCCGCACGGGTCCCGCGCACGCTCACGAGCCTGCCTTTCACCCGCACCAGGGTGGCGTCGTAATCCGACTGGATCATTCTGTCTGACGGCAGATTTTTTGCCTCAGGCAGCGGTGCCCGGCCGGTTTGGCGCGCCACCGCCTCGCGCAACACGGGCGACGCACCGCTCAATTCCGGAAAGCCCACCACCTCCACCAAATCGCCCGTCTCAAGTTGCTCCGGCTTTTTCGTGATGAACCGCAACCCGTTTCGCCCATCTGTCATGTAATATTCCGTGTCGCGCACATGCACGATCTGGCCGGCCACCTTCACGCGCTGAAACACGCTCGCCTGCGGATCGAACAGCAGCAATTCCGCCGCCGTCTTCGAGGGAATGGCAAACAGGTCCGCCGGCGCCGGCTGGTCCACGGTCAGGTCGGCGCCGTAAATCCGGATCTCGCCCACTTTCACCTCGTGAGTCACATAATCCCAGGAGGCCAACAAACATCCCCGCAGGCGGACCAGCGCGTCTTCATAATGCGCCAGCGTTTCAGGTTTCAGGCCGGTCACCCGCAAGGCCAGCTTGATCCGGCCCCCTTGCGTGAGCAGGGTCACGCCGTCGGTTTGCACCGCCGTGATGATGCCCTGGATTTCCACATACTGGGCGTCCAGACTCCCGTTCAGCAATTGGTCCCAGGTGGGATAAACCGGTGTCGGCAGATGTCCCTCACCCAGGTTGCTCAACTGCTGCGCATGCACAATCGGCGCAAACAAACTCGGGTCCGTCACCCCTTCGACCTCCATGAACTCGCCGATTTGCGGCGGGCCGGATCGGATTTCGGAGTGGTCCTCCACGTAAAGTCCCCGCGTGGAATCCTGGAGGACGAAGGCCTGGCGCTCGGGAAGCACGCAGGTGACCACACCCCGCATTTTGACCGGGTATCCGCGTTGCGCGTCCTCCCGTTTCAACCGATGCACTTCGCTGGCCGTGGTCAGCACCGGCAGGGCTCCCGCGGTGGTGCTCATGTTTTCCACCGCCTCCGGCCGCGTTTCCCGCAACTCGATCTCCTTGCCGCCCGGCACCAATAATACCCCGGGAACCCTTTGCCCGTCGGCGGTGTCGGCGCTCTGGCAGAATCCAACCGCGCGTATCCGGCTGTTCAAAAGCGCGGCCGCGGGCAACTGTGAGCCGTCGGCAATCTCCACCCGCATCCGGTCCGCCCCGGCGCTCAACTCCAGTTTCACCCCGTCCGGCTGCTCGTTCACGAACGTCACTTTCCCCTCCACCTCCGCCCATTGCCCATCTTCCCCCTCGCGCAACGTCTGGCCAATGACCATGTGGCGCGGCTCAGGAAACTCCGACCGGCCGACCACCTCCAGGTGCAACGATGGCTCGCCGACAAACAACTGACTGCCGTCGTCCGACGTCGTGTAAAACGTGTATAACCCATCGCGCGGCACCTCCAGAAAACCGGTGAATTGCAACCCGACGTGCTCCGGACGCGACATGACGCTGAGATCGAAATTGGTGGTCGTCCCGCTTTTAATCGCCGGCTGCCGGCTGAAATCCGCCAGGACCTCCCCGGGAACTTCATAGCAACGATAATCCAGACCGTTGACCCAGTTGCTGGTGCCCAAGGTTGAATTGACTTGCATCCGGAACAGAGCGGCGTCGGGAATTTTCTGCCGCGGCAGTCCGGGCCCTTCATATTCCACCTCCAGGCCGTACTTTTCGACCCCGTTGAACCAGTCCACCCGGATGGGATGCCGTCCGGCCTTCAAATAAACCACTCCGGATTTCTCGGCCATGCCGTGAATGCCGTTGTTGTCCACCACCGACCCATTGGCGCCAATCCGGAAGCCGGCTCCTCGCCGGGCGATGGTGCCGTTTCCCTCCACCCGCACCCGCTGCCCCGGCTCGACCGGTTGGCCGCCCAGATTCATTTCCAATTCCGCCGCCCCGGATTCATCCTTCAAAACCAATCTTCCCTGCGCCGGGTTCGCCCACCAGACGGTTCCTTCCAGGTGTATGGTGTGGCTGAGGTGGCCACGCTCCGAACTCAGACGGACAACTTGCAGCACATTGGTCACGTCAAAGACCGGCTCACCGGCCAGCCCCTGGTCTGCTGCCGCCGTTTGAATCTGCAATGCCGCACCCAACAGCAAAAGGCATCCGGCGATGGCAAGCCGGGGCCAGGCCAGAAAAGTTGCGCGCATGGCTTCAGGGTATTCGTTTACGGCACCGTTGGCAATTTCGGCGGGACGGCTCATCCTCCCGAGCCGCCGTGGCGCACAGAAATATGCCGACCCCTCATGGAATCGAATGGGGCGTTCCCGATTGCGCGGTTTGAGCCGCGGACTGAAGGTCCATCACATTCATCGCCGGCAACGGATGGCCTTGGGCATCAAAGAGAGAATTCGCATCCGGCCTCCACCAGCGGTTCGTGGTTCCGGGAACGTATGTGGCCTCCGGGTGCCAGTAGTTGACACCGATCCCGCCGCCTGCCTTGACCACTCGGATGAGGTCGGCCAGAAATTGTTTTTGTCCGGCGGGTGTTTGCGGCCAGATCATGTATTTGGCGGCGGCGGGCGAAAGCCGGGTGTCGCGCGAAGGATACCCGGTCTCCACAATCATCACCTCCTTGCCGTAACGCCGCCGGGTCTGGCGGAGGTTGTCGCTGACATTGGTGAGCGAGCCATGCCAGTGCGGATAATAGCTTTGCCCCACCACATCGTAATCCACTCCGGCCCCGGTAAGATGATCGAAATACCATTGGGTCACCGGCCAGTCGCCGCCGCAATCAATGTGAATGATGATGCGCACATGGTCCTCTGGCGTGGTGACCGACCGGACCCCGGCTATGTCGGCTTTGAGCAACCGGACGAGATGGTCCCACTGCCGGGCGTCGTCATAAGGCTCCGGCGGCGACATCACCTGCACATCACCTTCGAACACCTTGACGGTGGAGAGCGGGACCTTCACCTGCCCGTCGGGCCACAACATGCCGCCGGTGATTTCGTTGCCCACCTGCACAAAGTCCGGCGTGGCGCCGGCGTCCTTCAACGCCTTGACCACCGACGCGGTGTAGGCGCCGGAGGCTTTGACCAGCGCGGCAAAATCGAGTCCGGCCCAGGCCGCCGGCTTGTTCTGCTTCTGCGGATCGGCCCACCAGTCGGAATAATGAAAATCGAGCATGAACGTACCACCGGCGTCCTTGATGCGTTTGGCCAGCTTTATCGTGTACTCCAGGCCGTTCACGCCGTTGGTCGGATCCACCCAGATGCGCAGGCGAAAACAGGTCCAGCCATGCTTCATGAAAATGGCAATCGCGTCGCCCGGCTGGTCCCCGTCGACGTAAATCCCGCCTCGATTTTCAATCTCGGACAATGCGGAAATGTCCGCGCCCAGATAAAACGGCGACGGTTTGGCCGTGACTGGCACGGCCGCTGTTTTACGGCTTGCGCACCCGGCCATCAGCAGCGGGATGACCGCGGCGATGATCCCGGCGCAAACACACCTGCGGCTCCGGGACAGGAATGGGTGCTGGGGCTTGGTTGGATATGGCATGCAGTAATCTAGGAATTGGCGTCATGTTGGCGCAAATCCGCCCGTCTGCATAGCCTGTCAAATGCAAGGGTAACCGCAGTCGTTCATCGTCGACAATTCATGCCGCCGTGGAACGGCGCGTGCCTTTCTTGCCGCTCGAACTCGCTTTCAAGGCCAAGCTCCTCCGGGCGGCTCATCATGGCCGCAATCAGTTCCACTATGGGATGAGTTGGACGCGGTAGAACCTGACTGAATCCGGCAGGGTGTTGGTGCTTTGGGTGGTCGGTCCGGAAGCAGTGATGACACCGCCAAGCGTCGTGAACGGAAGGCTCAGGTTGGTGGTGGACCAGACTTGATAGGTCATGCTGGAAATACTGGTCCATTTCAGCACGCTGCTGCCTTGCATGCTTAAAACGGGAATCCAACCCGGATCCACCAACATCACTCCGGCGCTGCTCGCGCTGGAAGCTCCGGCTATCCCGGCGTTGCTGATCGCACTCACCGTCGCGTAAAGCGTCGCGCCGTAGACGTTCGTCACCGTCAAAGTCGTGCCCTGGACGATGCCGCTGAAGACATCCGCTGCGCCCGGTGAAGTCCCGACCATGACCTGATAGCCGGACACCCCGCCATTCGGATCGTTCAACGGAAGCCAGGTGAACGTCACACTGTTTCCGATGACATAGGCGCCGGCTGTCGTTGGCGCAGCGAGGGTTGCCGGCGGCGTCACATCGTACAACTTCAAATACTGGGCTTCAAATGGGGCATTGGTCCAACCGGCCAGGGTGGTCGGCACCGGATTGAGCGAAGCCAATACTCCGTTGGCCAGCAGATTGCTGCCCGCGATTCCGCCGGTGCCCCAGAGCCAATAACTGCGACGATTCGGATCCGCCCCCAGGTAAGCCGCGAGGTTTTTCACATTGTACAGGCGATTGGAGTTGATGCCGAAAACATTTGCACCATTCGCCGTGAGGTTGACATTAAAATAGCCCTGGTGGCTGTTGCTGGGGTCGAGGTTCACAAAGGCGAATACCACGTCGTTGAAATTCGGGGAGCCGTTGGTTGTGGTGAACTTGGCCACTGCATAAATGTTGGGCTGCGAGACGGTCGGACTGAGGAAATAGCGGTTGGCGCTTTGCAGCGCGGGGCTGGATTGGCGGGCCGCACCCACGGCCGAGAACAGCGGATAAAGTTGATCCACCCGCAAATTGCCAACGGCCGCCGCGACGGCGGGCTGCAAGGAATTGTACGTGTAAAAACTCGGGACATCGCCCGCGTAGACCGAGAAGCCAAACGATTCCGTGGTGCCCAGTTCCTGGCCGTAGAAAATGTGGGGCATGCCGTCAATGGTCCCCCCGACCATGAAGCGGATCAAGGCCTGGTAGGGGTCCGTGTAATAGCCGCCCGCGTCATGAGAGGTGCTGTTCCACAACATCAAGCACGGGCCATAACTGTTCCGTTCCGAATTAAAAATATTCTGGTAGGCGGTGGCTGTCGTGGCCGTTTGAAACGCGCTGTAAACACTGTCACAGAGAATGTCAAAATCCCGACCGGACCGATAGGTCGTTGCGCTGGGAGGCGGCCAACTCAGCGATTCGGCCAGAAAAACAAAATCCCACTTCTGCGACCGCACCTTGTTGATGATGTATTCCCAGCATTGCGGCGGCAATCCATCCGCGAAGTCCGCACGAATGCCATCGATGCCCACGGAGGTTTGACTGGCCGGCGTGCCGTTGGTGCATCCCGTCTGGTTGAGCCAGTACAGGAGGCAGTCGGCATAGTATTTCCAGACGTTTTGAGTGATCTGGTCGAAATTCCCCGTGCCCGTGCTGTAATCGAACCAGTCGTTGGTGCTGAACTCATTGTTGTCGTCCTGGGGATTGGCGCAGACCAGCGCAGCATAATCGCCATAGAAAATGTCGAACACGTCAGTCCACTTCGCAATATCGATGTCCGGCGCAATTGCGATATTGCTGGCGCTGGCCGCGCGGCTGCACCAGGCGTTGGTCGCCGAATAAAACTGGGGCACACGATTGGGAATCAGATCGGTCGGCTGCCAGTTGCCGGGATTCCCCGCCCCGCCGAAATCAGCGACTCCTTCCGCG
>Ga0181522_10000975_pt1 | contig 18551 bp, 14 predicted proteins | sample PEATcosm2014_Bin_27_FD_121103 | JGI IMG/M metagenome (GOLD analysis project Ga0181522, IMG submission 121103) | Peatland microbial communities from MTU Mesocosm Facility, Houghton, MI, USA - PEATcosm2014_Bin05_10_metaG | ecosystem: Environmental > Terrestrial > Soil > Wetlands > Peat | place... | reverse complement strand
TTTGGCGCATTCCTCGCACAAATCCAGCTTCTGCATCTTGTCACCCACAATTTGGGTGAGATGCACCGTGGCTGGTTTTTCTTTGCAGGCGCAGCACAACATAAAATTACCGGGCCGGGGCCGAGTTGATTGTTTTGCTGAAAACTGGGCCATTTTCCCCGTTTTGGCCCTGACAAATCATCTCCCCGAAATCAGCAGCCGGGGTGCCAAGCATCGCCCGGACCGGGCGAATCAGCGTCCCGGTGAAGAACAGTTTCAGGCGTTTTCTCATCTTACCTATTCGTATATCGGCTCACCCGACACTTTCGTCAAGGCGTGATAGTCATCTTCCAGTTGGCGCGTGACCGGACCGGGTTTGCCCCTGCCGATGACCCGGCCGTCAATCTTCACCACCGGCACGATTTCCGCGCCCGTGCCCGTCAGGAAACATTCGTCCGCGCAGAACAAATCGTAGCGCGTCAGGTTCGGCTCCGACACCTTCAGGCCGGCTTCCTCCGCCAGTTCCATCACCGTCTGCCGGGTGATGCCGTAAAGGGCGCCCGCCGACAGCGGCGGCGTGAGCAGTGCACCATTTTTTATGATGAACAGGTTGTCGCCCGTGCACTCCGCCACGAACCCTTCCGCGTTCAACATCACCGCCTCCTCGCAACCGCCGTTGTTCGCCTCGATCTTGGCGAGGATGTTGTTGAGATAGTTCAGCGACTTGATGGCCGGGTTGAGCGCGCTGTGCAGATTGCGCGTCGTCGGCACGGTGATGATGTTCAACCCGCGCTGGTAAACTCCCGGCGGGTAAAGCTGGATTTTGTCCGCGATGATGATGACCGAAGGGCGTTTGCAGGTTTTCGGATTCAAACCCAGCGTGCCCACGCCGCGGGTCACGATCAACCTGATGTAACCGTCGCGGATCTTGTTTTTCCGGCACGTCTCGACCACCGCGAGCGCGATTTGCGCGGGCGACATCGGGATGTCCAGCAGGATGGCCTTGGCCGAATAAAAGAGGCGGTCGAGATGTTCCCGGATTTTGAACACGCGGCCGTGATAGGCGCGGATGCCTTCAAAGATCCCGTCGCCATAAAGCAGCCCGTGGTCGAAGACCGAGACCTTCGCGTTGCGCTCGTCGTAATACTTGCCATCAATGAATATTTTCATTCCAGAATCAATGGAGTTTATTGGAAAAATGAGGTTGAAGCAAACTTCAAATTGGAACGGCACCAATGCTCTATGATCGCCGTACATCATCCCCGGCTTGATGGGGACGTTTGCTGCGCGGTACGGCAACTGAATTTGCGTGACAGCGGGTGAGCGATGGCTATATTAGCGCGCTCGGTTGACCCTATGGTCTAGCGGTTAGGACACCACCCTTTCACGGTGGTAGCCCGGGTTCGATTCCCGGTAGGGTCGCCATCCGTTCCACCGCTCTCCGAGCCAGCCGGTCGTCGGTCAATCCACAATCCGGATTCCGAAGTGCGGTCGTTTCGCGCTGTCGTCCGGGTTCCACCAACAGCGTCCCTTGCCCTCGATGGCCCGCGCCGCCCTTGCCTCGATTTCCTTCAACTGCACCGGTTCGAGCGGACGGAACGTCTCGAATGCGCGGAAGGCCGCATCCTGTTCATTCGGAAAACTCAGGCCCAGCAGCGTCACATCCGGATTCAGTGTCAGGGTGTAATGCAGGCAATCGGCCACCGTCAGGCGCGGGAGTTGCGCCTCGCCGGCCGGCTCCTGGCCGCCGGAACTGAACTTGCCGCGCGGTCGTTCCTGCAACGGTTGGTTGTATCCGGTCGTGTCGCCGAGCAGCTTGCCCGCTCCGAAGGTCTTGAAGCAGACCGTGCCCACATCCTTTTGCCGGGCGAGCGGCAGGATTTCTTCCACGTACCGCCGGTCCACAAACGGTCCGACCGGGAACATCACCACATCGCATAAACCGGTATTGAGCGCGGCGCGCAAGACGTCAGGGTGATGACTGGAAATGCCGCGGAAGCGAACCTTGCCGGCAGACTGGCAACAGGCAAGTTCTTCCATGCCCGTGGCCGCAATCCGCTCCCATTGCGACAGTTTGGATACCTCGTGGAAGACAAACAAATCGACCGATTCCAGACCGAGCGCCTGCAGGCTTGCATCCACCTGCGGCCCGACCGGTTGTTCCAGGTGATCAATCTTGTCGATGACGAATATCCCGTCGCGCCGGCCTTTGAGTGCCGTGCCAACAATCTGTTCGCTGTAACCACTTTCGTACATCGGTGCGGTATCAATCAGGTTTAATCCCCGATCCATGGCCCGATGCAGCGTGGCCACGCATTTTTCGATGGGGACTGAACGGTCCGCGAGATCGCCAATGCCGAGCGCCGATGCCAAGAAATTGGTTTTCCCCAGTGGTCGTGTTTTCATGTCATGCCTCCCTGATAGCCAATTCTCCGATTCCTGTCCGTCGGATTACGCTTCCAAGTTCATACATTTCTGTCGTTTCGCAATTCAAAATCCGCCTTCATTTTTTAAGGCCTTCCTGATTGCCGGTCCGGACGCGAAAAATGGGAACGTGAAAATGCGGGAAGAACCTACCCCCTCGGCGGTTGAATTTTCAACTCTTCTGACCGGGGACAGGTCAAGCCGCGGGCGGGTTTTTCAGCGGGATTTCGTTCGACGCCTTCACCATCTCGTCCAGGAGCTTCCTGAATTCCTCCAGGCCGGGTGCCGGTATGATGATCGAGTTGCGATGGCCGACGGCTTCCTCAGTGATGCGCAGGAACCGTCCGCGCGGATTTTCTTTAAGCGTCAGGACCAGCGTCTTGCGCTCGATCTGCACCTGGCCGGTCTTGAGGGTATCCTCGACGACGGGAGGTTTGGACTGTGCATACGGCGTATCATAAGATCGATGACCGTAAGGAGAAGGTCGTTCATTTGAAATCATAAAACGTAAATTTCGCTTCCGACGGCCACAGTATAGATATTTGGCGGGAATTTGGCAACAGTTACCGAAAGGCTGTTGGATTGCGGTTAAAACCGCAAAAAACGTGTCCTAACACTGTCTCGGACGGGATAAAAGCGCTGCCGGATTCGATTATTTCGCGGCCAGCGCGGACTCGACGGCCTGCGTCAGTTCGGATGATTCAGGGGTTACCTTGGAATCGAATCGTTCGAGGATTTTGCCGTCCCTGCCGATGAGGAATTTGTTGAAGTTCCATGTGATGTTGCCGGGAAACGGCGAGTCCGGGCCCGCGAGCAGAACATAGAGCGGATGGCGGTTCGCGCCGTTTACGTCAATCTTGTCGAAGAGCGGGAAGGAGACGTCATATTTGCTGGTGCAGAACTGGACGATTTCCTCGTCGGTGCCCGGTTCCTGGCCGCCGAACTGGTTGCACGGGAAGCCGAGCACGGTGAGGCCCTGGTCCGAATATTTCTTGTAGATGGCTTCGAGTCCCTTGTATTGCGGGGTGAACCCGCAATGGGAGGCGACATTGACGATGAGGAGCACCCTGCCTTTGTAGGCAGCCAGCGTGGTGTCCTTGCCGCTGATGGTCTTGAGGGGAATGTCGTAAATGGATCCGGCGCGGGCGGCGACCATTGGCAACAGGGAAACGGCGGCAATGAGGGCAAATAGTTTCATGGGCGCAGTATCGGCCAAAAGCGGGGAAGGCGCAATTGGAATTGTGAATAGTAAGAATAAGGAAACTTTTCCGGCGTGACGCGGTCCAACCCCCGCCAGCGCGCGCTTGCCACGGGCGGTTCTTCGCCCGTAAAGTTGGCCCGCGATGGACTGGCTCGACAAAATTTCCCGGTTCTGGCCGCACTTGGCCGCGGGTTTTGATATTCTGGCCGTTTCACTGGCGTCAGTCCACGCGCTGCTGCACAAGCGCGATTCCCGCGCCGCGGCGCTCTGGCTCGGGCTCATCTGGTTTCTGCCGGCATTTGGCCCCATCCTGTACCTGGTGCTCGGTGTGAACCGCATCCGCCGCCGCGCCGTGTTGCTCGGGGTGCATAAAACCGTGCTCGGCCGGATTCCAAAAGATCTTGGCGAACCGGAACACGAAGGCGCGGAGCACCTGAAAATGCTGGCGCGCGTGGTCGGCCGGGTTGTGGCGCAACCGCTGACCCCCGACAATCAGGTGCAACCACTCGTCAACGGCGACGAGGCATTTCCGGCCATGGTCGCGGCGATCGAGTCGGCAAAGCAATCCCTTTCACTGGTCACTTACATTTTCGACAACGACGCCACCGGAAAACAATTTGCCGACGCGCTTGGCCGCGCGGTCAAGCGCGGGGTGGCCGTGCGCGTGCTGATTGACGCCGCCGGCACCCGTTACTCGTGGCCGCCCATCACCCACCAATTGAAACATCTGCAGGTCCCGTGCGCAAAATTCCTGCCGGCCTCCCTGTTTACGCCCTGGCGCGTGGCGACGATCAATCTGCGCAATCACCGGAAGATCCTCGTCGTGGACGGCCAGACGGGATTCACCGGCGGCATGAACATCCGCCACGGCAACGTGCTGGCCGACCGCCCGAAAAGTCCGGTGCAGGACCTGCATTTTCGCGTGGCCGGCCCGGTGGTGACGCGGTTGCAGGAGGCGTTCGCCAATGATTGGGCTTTCACCACCGGCGAAGTGCTGGACGGGGAGGTCTGGTTTCCGGAACCGCGACTCTGCGAGCCGGGTGTCGTCGCGCGGGTGATCACCGACGGGCCGGATGCGGATTACGACAAATTGCGCTGGACGTTGCTGGCGGCGCTGGCCGAGGCGCAAACTTCCGTGCAGATTCTCACGCCATACTTTTTGCCCGATCCGGCACTCGTCACGGCCTTGAATCTTGCCGCACTCCGCGGCGTGCGCGTGGACATCATCCTGCCGGGCAGGAGCAATCTGCCGTATGTCCACTGGGCGTCGCGCGCCATGTGGTGGCAGGTGCTGCAACGCGGCTGCCACGTCTGGCTTACGCCGCCACCGTTCGATCACTCGAAGCTGATGGTGGTGGATGGCCACTGGGTCCTGCTCGGCTCGGCGAACTGGGACGCGCGCAGCCTGCGGCTGAACTTTGAGTTGAATGTGGAATGTTACGGCCGGGAGCTGGCGCAGGGCCTGGCGGCCCTCATCAAGAAAAAGCTCAACGGTGCGCACGAGGTAAAGCTCGCCGAAGTGGATGCGCGAACGGTCCCGGGGAGATTAAGGGATGCGGCCGCCCGCTTGTTCGCGCCGTTCTTGTGATCGGTAGCGATGCAGCCGGCAGGGCAGGCAGTCCTCTGCCCGCTGTTTGATCATATTATGATTGCGGTGCGCACGAAGTGACGCGCCCTGCCCATTCCAAAGATTGGACATATTATGAAAACGTTTGAAAGTCTCACCGAACAGGAAGTTCTGGCGCTGGCGATTTCGCTGGAGGAGGAGGACGCGCGCATCTACGAGGATTTTGCCGAAGGCTTGCAGGCGAATTATCCCGAGCAGGCCGAAAAGTTCCGCGAAATGCGCCGCGAAGAAGACGGCCATCGCCACCGGTTGTTGGAATTGCACAAGGTCCGTTTCGGCGATCACGTGCCGCTCATCCGGCGTCAGGACGTGCGCGGCTTTGTGAATCGCCGTCCGGTCTGGCTGGTGCGGCCGCTGGGATTGAAGACCGTCCAGAAAACCGCCGAGACCATGGAGGTGGAGACGCGGCGCTTTTACGAAGTCGCCGCCCGGCGCACAAGCGATGCCGGCATCCGGCAATTGCTGGGCGACCTGGCGGAGGAGGAGCGCATCCACGCCCACACGGCGGAACAGATTGCCCACACGAAACTGAGCGAGGATGAAAAATCGCAGGCGAAGCGGCTGTTTCTCCTGCAGGTGGTGCAGCCGGGCCTGGCCGGGTTGATGGACGGGTCGGTTTCGACGCTGGCGCCTTTGTTCGCCGCGGCGTTCGCCACGCACAACAGTTGGGCGACATTTCTCATCGGCCTTGCCGCCAGCGTGGGCGCGGGAATCAGCATGGGTTTTGCCGAGGCGTTGTCCGATGACGGCAGCCTGACGGGACGGGGCCATCCGTGGGCGCGCGGTTTTGTGTGCGGCGCTATGACCACGCTCGGCGGCATCGGTCACACGCTGCCTTACCTGATTGGAAACATTAAAACCGCCACGACGGTGGCCGTGTGCGTGGTATTGGTGGAATTGGGCGTGATTTCCTGGGTGCGTCACCGATACATGGATACGCCTTTGGTATCGGCGATATTACAAGTCATGCTGGGCGGCGCGCTGGTTTTCCTGGCGGGAATATTGATCGGGAATTCGTGACCCGGCGGTGGCCGTTGATATTCCGATGATTTGCGTGTAACTGTTAGGCATATGCTCATGCCCGTTGCGGGAATTATCGGAGCGGCAGTCACCAGCCTGTTGATGGTGATCCTGCGGCGGACGGCCCTGCCGGTTGCGCGGCGAAGCGGTTCGCGTTACGTCCTTGAATATGGGTTGCCAATGCGCAGCGTGGGGCTTGCGATGCTCGCCTTTGCGGGCGTGTTTCTGCGCGCGGCAGCCCGCTCGTCGTCGGACCAGCGGTTTCTGGCATGGTCCGTATGCGGAGTGCTGGCGGCCGGCTGCCTTTATGTTTTTCTGGAGGTGTTCTTCGTTCGCGTGGAGTTCGACGAGGCTTTTGTCCATTCGTTTTCACCGTGGCGGCGCGGGCGGCGCATTCCGTGGTCGGACATCGTTTCCTGCAGTTTCTCCGGCGTGAATCAGTGGCATGTTATCCGGACCCGCGCGCACGGCATATTGCGCGTCTCGGCCTTTCTGTCGGGCGTGGGCAGTTTTCTTAAAAAGCTGAATGAGTCCACACGCTTGAATCCAGTATGATCAAACGAAACGCCAGTCCGAGCAGCGGCACCCTTTGAATGGAAAAGAAAACGAAGATCTCTTTGGAACCGGCAGGCGTGCGGCAACGCCTGGTTGAACTCCGCCAGTCCGTGCTCCACCTGCACAAGGCCCTGATTGATTCCGAGCGGGTCAGCTACGAAAAAATTGTCGGTGAAATCCAATCGCCGAATCATTTCCTCCAGCTGCTCACCAACGATCCCTGGTTCGCATGGCTGCATCCGCTGTCCCAGCTCATCGTGGCGATGGATGAAGCCCTGGACGGAAAGGAGCCGCTGACCGCGGCCGCAAGTGACGCCCTGGTGAACGGACTGGACCGGTTGATCACCCCGTCGGAGAGCGGCGAGGGATTTGGCCGGCACTATTTCGAGGCTCTGCAACGCGATCCGGATGTGGTGCTCGCGCATGCCGGGGTGACAAAATTACGCGGTCCGCGGAAGCCGCCGGGGTGACGGCGTGTTCGCTGGTTGTAGGAGCACACACCGCGCGCCAGGGTCAATTTTTCCAGTCGAACGCCTTTTTCTTCACGGCATAAATGAAGCCGGCGAACAAAATGACGAGGAACGAAATCATCGAACCGAAGATCAAATTTCGCGTGGCGGGGTCGGCGAGCATGTCCTTGTACACGACCGCCCACGGATAGAGAAAGACGACCTCGATGTCGAAGAGGATGAACAGCATGGCCACGAGGTGAAATTTGACGGAGAACCGGGCATTGGCTTCACCGATCGGGGTGGCGCCGCATTCGTAGGCGCTATCCTTGGTGCGGTTGTCCTTGCCGCGTTTGCCGAGGAGCATGGATGCCAGAATCATGCTGAATGGTGCGATGATGGCCAGGCCAAGGAGCATCAACACCGCGAGATATTGCGCGAATTGCGACTGTTCTTCCATGAGGCAAAGGATAGGGGATCGCGTGGAGATTTCAATGGGGAAAACAGGAATTCAGGAAAGGTTTATTTCCGGAACAGCCACATTAGCAGCGTCAAGACCGTGCTCAACAGCAGGCAGGTCACGATGGGGACATGAAAGCTGAAATCGCCTTTTGAATAATGAATGTCGCCGGGCAGGCGGCCCAGCCAGCTTTTGCCGAAACCGCACCAGAGCAAGGCTCCCGCCGCTGCAATCACCAGGACCTTTCCAGGCCCATTCATCCCGGCGCCGTGTCGAGAAATTTTACCATGGCTCTGCCGAACGCGGCCAGGTCGTGCGGGGTGCGGCTCGAGATCAGGTTGCCGTCCACGACCACCGGTTCGTCCATCCAGATGCCGCCCGCGTTTTCCAGGTCGTCCTTGATGCCGCGCGAACCGGTGACGCGTCTGCCTTTCAAAATCTTCGCCGAAATCGGAATCCAGCCGCCGTGACAGATGAAGGCGACCAGCTTGTCTTGCTCGAAAAATTCACGCGTCAACGAGAGCACCTTGGCATCGCGGCGCAGTTTGTCCGGCATGAAACCGCCGGGGACGAGCAGGCCGCAAAAATCCTGGCTCCGCGCATCGCGCAACAGCAAATCCGGCTGCGCCGGATAGCCGTGCTTGCCCGTGTAGGTTTTGATTTCCGGCGCAGCGCACTTTGTCGCATAGCCGGCTTCCTCCAGGCGGAGCTTGGGATACCAGAGTTCCAGGTCCTCGTAGACGTCATCCAAAAAAGCCAGCACGGTTTTGCTTTTTTTCATGGCGCAATCTTTGCCGAACGATTTAAATGAACAAGTCAATTCCCTGGCTGCGATGAACAACCTGAAACCATCGACCCAACCTCCCAGCTGGATGAAATCATTTCTTTGGCTGGCGTTTGCCGTGGTGTGTTTTCATCTGGCCTATGCCTCCACCCGGTTTCCCGCAGCGGGCCTGTTGATATTAGGCTACGCCTTCGCTTTGGTTCAGCTGGCCGACCAACCGACTGTCCGCCGCGCATTTTATTTTGGGCTGGCGACGGGATATCTTTGCTATGCGCCGCAACTGTTCTTCTTCTGGCACATTTTTGGCCCGGCGGCGATTGCCTTGTGGACGGTGATCGCGTTTTGGGTTGGGCTGTTCGCGGCGATGGTCTGCGGCGGCATCCGGCGATGGGGAAGTGCCCGGGCGTTGTGGCTGGTTCCGATGGTCTGGACCGGCCTGGAATATTTCCGCAGCGAACTTTATTACCTGAAATTCACGTGGCTTAACATCGGGTATGCGATGCCAGCAGGGTTTAGCTTTTTGGGAGGGGGAATGTATGGTGTCGGTTTTCTGGTGTTTACCACCGCGGCAGTGTTCATGTTAATTTTGAGGCGATCCAAAATTGCATTGGCGGCTGCCTCGCTTATGGTTCTGCTATTTCTACTGGCGGCATCCATCACCTGGGCGCAAAAACTTTCGCCGCCATTGTATATTGCCGGTGTCCAGATTGAATTCCCTTCGACCAGTGTTCTGCCCAAAGTCCTCGACAAGGCGCTGGGCAAAAATCCCGACGCCCAGATTTTTGTGCTGAGCGAATACTCCCTCGATGGGCCGGTGCCGGATTCATTGAAACAATGGTGCCGTGAACATGCGCGCTTCCTGGTCATCGGCGGCAAGGATCCGGCGGGCACCAATGATTATTACAACACCGCCTTTGTCGTCGGCACGAACGGTGAAATTGTTTTCCAGCAGGCCAAGTGCGTGCCCATCCAGTTTTTCAAGGATGGTTTGCCGGCCCCGAGGCAGGAGGTCTGGAATTCGCCCTGGGGCAAGATCGGCATCTGCATTTGCTACGACCTGAGTTACACCCGCGTCACCGACCGGCTGGTGGAAGAAGGGGCGCAACTTTTGATTGTCCCGACGATGGACGTTGAGGATTGGGGCTGGCACGAGCATCAGCTTCACTCGCGGGTTGCGCCCGTGCGCGCCGCGGAATACGGCATCCCGATTTTCCGGCTCGCCAGCTCGGGCGTTTCGCAGGCGGTTTCGAGGAATGGCATTGTCATCGCGCAAACTTCTTTTCCAGGAAGTCTGGACATTCTCTCGGCGCGACTCCGTCTGCCGGGGAGTGGCACACTGCCTTTGGACCGTTATCTTGCTCCACTCTGCGTCGGGATCACTGCGGTCACCTTGGTTGTGCTGCTGTTCATGGCTTGGAGGGAAAGCCGCCTCCGGACGAAAGGCTGAAATTTTTCTTTCGCGGGCCGGCATTTGCCCTTTCAATTCTGCGCCGTGTCGCGCGATTACGTCATCGAACCGTTCCGTTCTGAGATCAATCTCCAGATTGATTACGCGAGGGAATTGAATCCGCAGCAACTGGCCGCCGTCACCTCGCCGCCCGGCCCGGCCCTGGTCATCGCCGGCGCCGGTTCCGGCAAGACGCGCACGCTCACCTACCGGGTGGCGTATCTGCTGGAGCAGGGCATTCCGGCCGACCGCATCCTGCTGCTGACCTTCACGAACAAGGCCGCCGGCGAAATGATGCGGCGCGTCGCCGATCTGCTGGGCCGGCAGTTGCCGGCGCTCTGGGGCGGTACGTTCCATTCCATTGGCGCGCGGATTTTGCGCCAGCACGCCGACCGGCTCGGCTATCAGCGCGACTTCACGATTCTTGACCGGGACGACGCCAAGGATCTGCTCAAGACCTGTATCGCCGAGGCGGGCATCGAAACGAAGAAGGGCACGCACTTCCCGAAACCTGAGGTGCTGTGTGAAATTTTTTCGCTCGCGGCCAATACCCACCGGTCGGCCGGCGACATTCTCAAAGCGCAATATGATTATTTCACGCAGTTTTCCGCGCCCATTGCCGATTTGCAGCAGCGTTACACCGCCCGCAAACGGGCGACGAACGCGATGGACTTCGATGATTTGCTCGCGCTCTGGCTCAAGCTGCTGCAGGACCACACCGATGTTTGTGAACATTACCAGCGCCGCTTTCAGTTCATTCTCGTGGATGAATACCAGGACACGAACCAACTCCAGAGCGACCTCATTGACCTGCTCGCCGGGCGGCATCATAACGTCACCGTCGTGGGCGATGACGCGCAAAGCATCTACGCCTGGCGCGGCGCAAATTTCCAGAACATCTTTAAATTTCCGCAGCGGTATCCCGGCGCCAAGACCTTCAAGATTGAGACGAACTACCGCAGCACGCCGGAAATTCTGAAAGTCGCCAACGCCGCCATCGCCGCCAACACTCAGCAATTCACCAAGGAACTCGCGCCGGCCCGCAAATCCGGACTGAAACCCGCGCTGGTGGCTTGCGTGGATGCCGCGCAACAAGCTGCCTTCATTGCGCAGCGGGTGGCGGAGCTGTCCGAGGAAGGCGTGAACCTGGGCCGGGTGGCCGTGCTCTACCGTTCGCATTTTCACGCGCTGGAATTGCAGCTCGAACTCACACGCCGCCAGATCCCGTTTTCCATCACCAGCGGCATCCGGTTTTTCGAGCAGGCGCACATCAAGGACGCGACGGCGTATCTCAAACTGGTGGCCAATCCACGCGACGAAATTGCCTTCAAACGCCTCGCGCAACTGCTGCCGGGCATTGCCGCCAGGGGGGCGGAGAAACTTTGGCGGATATTCTTGGAGGGTCTGCGTTCTGGCCTCCGGGGTCCGGGATCCGAAAAAGCCACAACGCCCGGATCGCCACCCCGGACGCCAGACCCCAGACACCAGGCCCTTGCCGCTGCGCTGCAAGCCTGTGCGAAGTCCGTTCCGAAGAAGGCGTCGATTGCCTGGGCCCAATTTGCAGCGACAATTTCACAGCTGGAAGAGGAAGGCACACGCAAGAGTGCGTCGAAGATGCTGCGGCTGGTGTTGGACGCGGGCTACGACGATTATCTCAAGGAAAATTTCGCCAACTATCGCAACCGGCTGGAAGACCTGGAACAGCTCGCCGGGTTTGCCCAACAATTTGGCTCCGTGGAGGAATTCCTGACGCAATTGGCGCTGCTCACCAACGTTGAGGCCGAGGACGGCGACACGGCAAAAGACGATGCAGAAAGGATCAAACTTTCAACCATCCATCAGGCGAAAGGTTTGGAGTTCGACGTGGTGTTCGTCATCATGATGTGCGACGGGTTGTTTCCGTCGTCGCGTTCAATGGAAAGTCCCGAGGGCGAGGAAGAGGAACGCCGTCTGTTTTACGTGGCCATCACCCGCGCGAAGAATGAGCTTTACCTGAGCTACCCGCTGATCCGCGCCGGTTACGGCAGCACGGGCATGGACGCCATGCAACAGCCCTCGCGGTTCCTGTCGGAAATTCCCGGCGCCCTGTTGAACGAGTGGAACCTGCGATGAACGAAGGCGGACAACCTGTCCACTTTTTTGTCAAACCGCACGCAGTCGTCACGCTCCCCCGCCAGAATTTCCGGCTTGAGGTCACAAATTGGTGATAATTTTCATTACTCCTTGACATAAGTCACCGGCAGGCGCACGGTGCAAGTGTTCCAACAGCGCCGACGTTTTTTATGCGCCTTGATTCGTGGAAGTTTTTGAGCCGGTGGGGGTGGGCTGCCGTTTTGGTTCTTTTTGCCAGCGCGGCGGTTGGTCTGGCCCAGATGGTAGACCTGAACGGCAACGGCATGAGCGACATTTGGGAATGGATTTACGGTGCCTACGGCATCAACCCCAACCTGGATCCGGACGGTGACGGCTTCTCCAACCTGCAGGAAGCAACCGCGGGAACGAACCCGTTCGATTCCAATTCCTATCCTCACATCCCGCTCTTTGCTTATTCGCCGACAAATTTTTCGGTGACGATGGCGTGTGCGCTGGGAAAACAATACCAGTTGCAAAGCGTCGCCACGCTGGGCAGCACCAACTGGGTTGTGGAAACCAATCTGGTGGCGCGGTCGGGAACGAATGTGACGTTGGCCGTGCCGACGGCTTCCGGGATGAAATTTTATCGCGTTGCCATTTCGGACGTGGATTCGGACGGCAGCGGTTTGATGAACGATTGGGAAAAATATCAACTTGGCCTCGATCCCTTCAACCCCACCAGCAACGGACAGCAAGATGCCAACGGCCAGCCGCTGGGCGATTACGCCTACGTCACCAACCGGCTGGCCTCGCAAAACGTCATCACCCTGGCGGCGACGGGTGCCGTGGCGACCCAGCCCGTCCCCGGACAAAACGCGACGGCCACCGGACAATTCACGGTCATCCGCGGTGGCTTTCCGCTGGACTCCATCACGGTGAATCTTGGGCTCGGCGGGCCGGGAGCTGGTTTTGCCACGGCGGGCGTGGATTATGTGGCGCTCCCGGCCTCCGTCACTTTGGGGGTGGGTGTGAGTTTGCAGACGATCCCCTTGACGCCGATGGCAGACACGAATTTGCCAACTCCCGTTCTCGCTCAATGGCAACTGTTGCCAGGTGCAAATTACACCGTCGGCGCTGAAAGCAATGCGAGTGTCGTCATCTATCCGTCGCCCGCGGCCAACGGCAGCGGCCTGCTTGGCCAGTATTACACAAATTCGAGCACGATTTACACGAACAGCAATAATTTCAACCCGACCAATCTTTTTCTGACGCGGGTTGATCCGGTCATTGATTTTACCTGGACGAACGGGACATCGCCAAATTTGAGCAATGGACTTTACACCGCGCGCTGGACCGGGCAGGTGCAGCCGCAGTTTTCGGAAACCTATGTTTTTGATGTGAGAAGCGACGACGGCTGCCGGCTCTGGGTCAACGACCAGTTGCTGATTGACAAATGGCAGTCGCAAAGCGCGACGGACTGGACGAACACCATCACGTTGCAGGCCGGCACGCGCTACGACCTCAAGCTGGAATATCTCCAGTCCGGCGGCGCGGCGCAGGCGCATTTGTTCTGGTATAGTCCGAGCCAGCCGGAAGAAGTGATCCCGAATGCTTGTTTGTATCCGACGAACAGCGTCGGGAGCAGCAGCTCCAACGCGCCGGCGGTCGTGACGAGTGCGATGAGCGCGGTGGCGTTCCTCGGCCAGCCGTTTGGTTTTACGGTGACGGGCGCAAACACGCCGCTCGGTTTTACGGCGAATGGCCTGCCGCCCGGACTGGGCTTTAACCGCACCAATGGCGTGATCGGAGGTGTGCCGACCCTTGCCGGCAATTATCAGGTCACGCTCACCGCGAGCAATTTGATTGGCACGGGCGCGTCGGTCGTGGACATTTTGGTTTTGAACACCGGCAATTCGGTCGTTCAGGAAATCTGGACGAATGTTCCCGGCACCAACGTAACGGACATCCCGACGGGCACGCCGGCCAACCGCACAAACATTCTGGGCACGCTCGAGGGCGTCACGGGTTACGGGGACAACTATGGCGAACGCATCCGCGGCTATTTCACCGCGCCGGTCACGGGCAATTATTATTTCTGGATTGCGGGCAGCGATTCCGCTCAACTTTGGATTTCGGACGACAACAACCAGGTCAACCAGGTTCTGCGCGCGTGGGTGACGCCGACCAACAATCCCACCGCGCCGGGGCAGAACGGGACCTCATCGCGCCAGTGGAATTTGCAGTCGAGCCAGCAGTCTGGCTGGCTCTTGCTCGCCGCCGGGCAGCAATATTACCTCGAAATCCTGCACAAGGCGGGTGTGGGCACGAATGACAACTGGTCCGTTGGCTGGCTGCAGGATCCGACCGGCACCAACAATACGCCCGCCGGCGTGATTCCGGGTTATCTGTTGTCGCGTTATTATCCGCCATTGCCGGTGAATATTCCCGGCACGCTTTACTCGGCAAACTTGCTGGCGCTGCCCGGGGTCGTCAGCGATGGCGTCGGTTCGGCGACGCTGCGTGTCAACGCGAGCGGTTCGCAGGCCACTTTGATTTTCTCCATCACCAATCTGGTGGGAACTCCCACTGGCAAGTCCATCAATTCGGACCCGTATTTGAACGAGCCGGGCGAACTGGTCTTTGATATTTCCGGCGCCAAGCCGCAGGCTGATGGCAGTTATCTCTGGAATATCAAGGCGACCGGCCCGCTGGCCGCGTCGGACATTTTGGAAATCATCAATGAAGGCAAGGCCGCCATCGTCATCGAGAGCACGGCTTACGCGGGCGGCGAAATCGGGGGACATTTCACGCTCGCCGCGGGTTCACAGACGTTCACGCCGCCGCCCGTGCCGCCCGCCTGGACGGATGATTCAGCCAACGCCAACGCGGCTGCGCGCTTCCTGGCGCAGGCGACCTTTGGTGCAAGCTCCAACGACATTGCCGCCGTGCAATCGCTCGGTTATGCCGGCTGGCTCGCCAATCAATTAGCAATTCCCGCGACGCATGCCTTGACGAACGTGCTGGCCAATCCGTATTCGGATCCAACGGATCTGTATCAAAGCCCTTTGTGGTTCAACACCTGGTGGCAGCAATCCATCACGGCGCCGGACCAATTGCGCCAGCGGGTCGCGTTCGCGTTGAGCGAAATTTTTGTCGTCTCGGAAAACGGCACGCTCCAAAATCACGCGGACGCGCTTTCCTCCTACTACGACATGCTGCTTGACCATGCGTTCGGCAATTTCCGTTCGCTGCTCGAAGCCGTCACGCTCCATCCGGCGATGGGATTGTATTTGGGCATGCAGGGCAACAACGCGGGCAGCATCATCACGGGCCTCCACGCCGATGAAAATTACGCGCGCGAAGTCCAGCAGTTATTTTCAATCGGCCTCAACCGGCTGTGGCCGGACGGCACGCTGATCCTGAACTCACAAGACAACCTCGTGCCGACTTACGGACAAAATGAAATCATGGGTTTTGCCAGCGTGTTCACCGGCTGGAATTATTATCAGACGAACCAGGCCAATGGGCGGCTGCCCTCGAACTGGTATCCGGGCGTGAACTACACGAACCCCATGGTGCTGGTGCCAACGCATCATGAACTCGGCACAAAGCTGTTGCTCGACAATATCATGCTGCCGCCGGCGTGGGGCAATCAGGCCAGTTCGGCTTACACGAATTTTGACAATTATTGCTCGCAGGATCTGGAATCCGCGATGAATTCCATTTTCAACAATCAGAATGTCGGACCATTCATTTGTCGCGAACTCATCCAGCGGCTCGTCACAAGCAATCCGAGCCGCGATTACGTTTATCGCGTCGCGCAGGTCTTCAACAATGACGGCACCGGCGTCCGGGGCAACCTGCCGGCGGTCATCCAGGCGATTCTGCTGGATTACGAGGCGCGCAGCCCGGACATGATTTCCCAGCCGACTTACGGCAAACAACGCGAGCCGCTGGTGCGGGTCACCTCGCTGGCCCGCGCGTTTCCCGCGCCGCCAACCGTCAGCGGAACTTACAGCCAGACCACCAACCAGGTGATCGCCATCACCACTTCCAGCCCGCACCTGCTCAACACCGGGGACACGGCGTTCATGTTCTTCACCGACACTTCGGGAAACGCCGCGCCGACCGCCCAAGGCTACAGCGTGACCGCAATTAGCCCGACGACGCTAACGGTCAATGCGCCGCAGCTCTTGACCGGCAGTTATGGCCAGACCAACGGTGTCATCACCGCTGCCCTATCCGGCAACGGCCTGGCCGCCGGCAATCCGGTTTATCTGGTGTTCACCACCGGCGGCGCGTCAAACGGACTGTTTCAAGTCGCGAGCGTCATTGATGCAAACCATTTTACGGTCACGACCACCGATTTGGTTCAGCGCGCGGGCAGTTGCCTGCTGCCGAGGTTGTCCGTCGGCGGCTATACCCAGACCGGGACGAACATCGTCATCAGCACGGCCGGGCCGCATGGTTTGGTTGCCGGCAACAGTGTTTTCATTAATTTCACGTCCGGCACGGCGGTGGACGGAACGTACCTGGTGGCAGGCGTGCCCGACGCGACGCATTTCACCGTCACCACGACAAATTCCGCGAACCAGAATCAGAACAGCCTCACGGTTTATTCTTTGGGTCCGCCGCCATTGGCCCGCTCCGGCACCGTCGTGATCCAGGAAAACACCTGGAACATGAGTTACACCGACAGCGGCACGGTTTCGAGTTTGTCGCAATCGCCGCTGCGTTCGCCGACCGTTTTCAATTTCTTCTATCCGGGCTACGAATTCCCCGGGGTGCTCGCGTCTGCCGGTCTGACCACGCCGGAATTTCAACTGACCACCGACAGCGGCGTGGCCGCGCAGATGAATTTCATCGAAGGCGGCATCTTGAACAATACGGGCAATACCAATGGTTTGAGCAGTTTCACCGGCGGCAACGGGGCCATCGTCCTCAACCTCGGACCGTGGATGACGACGAACTACACTTCGGACGCCGGCATTCCCATGCTCTTGAACAACCTGAACACGCTGCTGGCTGCGGGCCAACTGTCCACCGCCGCGCAATCGAACATCATCGGCTACGTCGCCACCACCAGCAATTTTTCCTACAGCCTGCCGCCGACCCAGACGCAGATGCGTGACCGCGTTCGCGCCGTCGTGCATTTGATGGTCAGTTCGCCCGACTACCTCATCCAAAAATGATTTTATGAGCCATAAGAATATTTCCGTCCTCACGCGCCGCGATTTTATCCGCCGCGCCGCCTGCGCTGCGGTTGGCACCGCCGCCATGACCTCGGCCATCCGCGACCTGCGTTTCATGAATGCGGCCGTCGCTCAATCAAACATCACCGACTACAAGGCGCTGGTCTGCATCTTTCTTCAGGGCGGCAATGACTCGAACAACCTGATCATCCCGACCCTCCAGTCGGAATATAACAATTACGCCGCCATCCGCACGCCGGTGCTGGCGATTCCACAAAGTGCCATTCTTCCGGTCACGTCGTTGGACGCCGACGGCCATACTTATGGCTTGCACCCGAGCTGTCCCGAATTGCAGACGCTTTTTGGCGAGGGCAAGCTGGCGTTTTTGTTCAACACCGGCACGCTCGTTTATCCGATTTCCCGTGCGCAATATCTGGCCGGGACGACGGCCAAGCCGCCGCAGCTTTTTTCTCACGCTGACCAGCAGACCCAATGGCAGACTTCCGTTCCCGACCAGCCGCCGACCACCGGCTGGGGTGGACGTTGTGCAGATTTGCTGAATGCCGTCCAGCCCGGCGCGCCGATTTCGCTGATGGTGACGCTTGCGGGCGCGAACACGTTTGAAGTCGGCAACATCGTCTCGCAGTATTCCGTTTCCACGAGCGGCGCGATTTCGCTTTCCCTGCCCGGAACGCCGTCCGGCGGGGCCAGCACGAACCGGCTGCCCGCGTTGATGAGCATCCTCGGCCTGCCTTACACCAATTTGCAGGCGCAGGCCTACGCGGGCGTCGCCGAGCACGCCATCAACACTGGCGCCCTCTTGAACAATGCCATCTCCAACACGGTGGCCGCGACTTATTGGACGAACAGTTTCCCGACGAAAATCACTCCGCCTGAAAGTGGCGGTGCCGCGTTCACTTCCACCTTGAGTCCGCAGCTTCAAATGGTCGCACGTCTGATTGCGGCCGGCAGCACCGCGGCCGCGAACGGCGGTTTCGGCATGAAACGCCAGATTTTTTTCTGCCAGGTGGGCGGCTATGATTTGCACACCGGCCAGACCAGTTACAGCAACAACACGCCCAACAATGTGCTGCTCGGCGCGCACACCAACCTGCTGGCCGAATTGAGCCAGTCCCTGTATGCGTTTCAACGCGCGATGGAGCAGCTTGGCCTTTCCAACAACGTGACCAGTTTTACCGCCAGCGACTTTGGCCGTACGTTTCCGAGCAACGGCCAGGGCAGCGACCACGGCTGGGGCAGCCATCATTTGATTCTCGGCGGTGCCGTGAACGGCCAGAGAACTTACGGCCAGTTTCCCGCGCTGACGATCAATGGCCCCA
>Ga0181522_10000973_pt1 | contig 18563 bp, 13 predicted proteins | sample PEATcosm2014_Bin_27_FD_121103 | JGI IMG/M metagenome (GOLD analysis project Ga0181522, IMG submission 121103) | Peatland microbial communities from MTU Mesocosm Facility, Houghton, MI, USA - PEATcosm2014_Bin05_10_metaG | ecosystem: Environmental > Terrestrial > Soil > Wetlands > Peat | place... | reverse complement strand
GCACGCCGGTCTGTTTTTGTTCGTCGATCCTCTGCGTAAAACGATCTCTTAGGAATCCGACGAACTCCTCGCCGAGTCCGTCAGCCTGATCGGTTTCCAAACCCAGAGCCAGATCACGCCATGCCAGTGCATAGTGACGCGCTATCGTCGTCCCCGTAAGCTCTTCGATTGGGCGTGGACTCAGTCCGTTAGCATCGAGATGAACCTCGGGGAGTTGAGACTGCGGCTGGGGTTCGGCCCCGGGGGCTGCCGCCGACTGCGCGGTCGCGAGAGCAGAGGCGGCAATAGCAAAGGTCGCAGCTTTGACAAACCGAGGCAACATCTTCCTGAACGTCAGCGTCATGTCGTGAATGCCCGTCATAGTTTTCCGTTGACGGCGATTTCATTGCCCGACACCACGCCGCATGCAACGCTGATGCGCGCCTGTCCCTCGACGCTGAACTGTGCTCGGGCTATATCTTTCTTGATCGGCGTATCCACCGTGCTCTTGCCGGCCTTATCGATCTTGGTGAATGAAACGACAGTGCCGTCGGGAACTGCATTGCCGCTGCAATCGCGCACCGGATCGGTTTCGAGCGTCACCGTTTTCCCACTCGTCACCGCTTTCATGCGCAATTCGCAAGCCTCCGCCGCGACCTGTTGAATCACTCGCGCTTCTTCCACTTTGCCTGACACCGCAGTAACCTCAACCGGCCCTTCATGTGGGGTCGAGCCCATCCGCATCCAAGCCACTCCGTTCCGCGTGGAAACCTGCCGGGAGAAGCCGGGCCCGCTGGCGGGTGTAATTCGGAAGTCGACGGCAGCCGGGGTTAATACCAGGTTGTAGTACTGATCAAACACAAACGCAGTGGCATCGATCGAATCGGGAAACGAAACCGGCACCCGCGAAGGATGCAGAAAAAAACCAAGATGAGCAGGTTGCGACGCCTTCACCTCGAACGTGGCCGAAGAACACGCCGAAGAGGAATCGCAAACGATGACCCGATAGAAGCCCGCAGCCCGGATATCGCTCGATTGAATTTGCAGATCGCTCCCAAGGTTCACGCCGCGTTTTACAACCACGTCCGGTCCCACAAGATAAAAAGTAGCCTGCCCAGTGCCCGGGACGGGAATCGAAAGGGTCCGGCCCGCCTCCACAGTTGCTGGCACGTGAAGCTCAGCGCCGCTCGCCCAGCCCGGCAACACGAAAACCAAGGCTGATCCGATCACGCGCTTGCAAAATGTGAAATAGGAATTTGGAGTGCTTTTCATGCTAGCTGCTCGGCCGCGAGTAGTGATTGACGATCACGCGATAATTCTTCAGTCGTGCCGCGATGTCATCCGGAATGTCGACAGAAAAGGCTACTGGCACGAGCGGCATCAGGGCATCATCGACATAATCATCCGAGACCCAGATCACTTTGCCGGAATCGTCGTAGCAGGCCGCCAGGACCTGCGCAATATTGACCGGGCGCCCACTTTGATTCACCAGTTCACCCTTCAACACGTTTCGGTCCAATGCGTCTTTGCCGACCGACTGATCGCTGACCGCAATTACCGGATCGGCGCTGGCCGGCACCAATAGCGCGCGCGCATCCATGCGCACACTCTTCACCCCATCCATGCGCACACCTGGAAAATCGATGCGATAGGGCGAAACCTGTTTCGGAAGCAGTACATGCGAGATCAGATCGAAACTGCCTTCTTCCTCGAGGGGCGAGCCGTCCGCTTTCAACAGCGTCGCATTCACGTTCACGTAGGCGGGGACGGTATCTTCATTCTCCACCTCCCCGAGGATCACCACGCGGCCCGGACGCGAAATCGCGTTCATCGACGTTATCCGCACCTTCGGCGAGTCGACGTCCTGCGCACCCCAGTTCTGCGATGTGTTGCGCCCGATGACCTCCCAACGCAAGTAGTTCACCGACACCACCTGCGGTGGCACATTGGAAAACGCAGGTTTCGGCCAAACCACGCGCCACACCGAGCCATCGCGCCGTACGTGCACGTCTCGAGAATCATGGAGCGAACCGAGCGCGCTCGACCAATTCATCTCGATGCGCACCACCGCTTCATTTGGGTTCGAATGCAATGGCACCACATCCGCATTTTGCAGCGAAGAGTAAGTACGCAAGCTGCTGTCGCTTCCCGCCACATCGCGAATGAAGGACGCAAAATCGACGTCGCTCGAGTGATCGAGCGAGGCATAAGCGTGCTGGTAGTTGTGAGCCTGAATATCGCCGACGAGAGCCTGGACCGCTGCCTCGGGAGTGGTCGCCGAGACCATGGCGTGCTGCGTCAGCCCTCCCGACCGCAGCCAGGCAATGCCAACGAGCAGCGCGGTCACAAAAGCGATGAAAACAACGAGTCCCCATTTCATGAGCGCACTCCATTCGCATCTGCAAAGATGCTCTGTGGAACGTTCCTCGGAAATGAGATTCCTTCACGTACTCGCCGGGGCTCACCCAGTAACCAGACAAATAGAATTGCCAGCACGCTGCTGCCGACGGGCAGGATGCCCCACATCCAACCTTCCCACGGCGCAGGCATCGCATCCGACGGAATCACCCGTGCCGGGGGCGCGTCATCCTTCGACCAAACGGTGATCGCTCCGGAATCATAGCTCTCGACCTGGCGCCAGCCGCCGAACACGAGCAGGGGCTCATAGAACGGATCGTGAACGAAAATAAACTTCAGACCATAGTGGTTGCCATGCTGGAGCATGGCGCGGAGCGAATCCATGCCGGCCACACCGAAAAACTTTGCGTTTGTGAGTTGCGCTGCGCCATAACGCGTCATCTCTGGCAGCAGGCGGGCTGAGTTGTACTCCCCGTCCACGCTGTTGGCATTGGCATATGTCGAAACCTTGGAGAGGGCATTGCCGAAACCGAGCGTGAGATAGCGGTATTGATCATGACCATCACGATTCAGGAATGAGACCACCGAATCGACGTTGAGCGAACTGAAAGTTCGAAAAGGACTCCACGTCAGCCAGCCGAGCGCCAGGGCCAGGCTCGCAACCGCGGCTGTACTCACACCGAGCGCGCCCAGGCGTGGAAAACGCTCGATCGCTTGTTCCGCCAGCAATCCCACAATCGGCAGCGCCAGCACCGTTGCCCACAATGTGAAACGCTCGTAGGTCAGAATTTCAAAGGCTCGCCCGAAGACCCAGCGCGGAACCGGCGTAGTTCCGCCCAGCGCGATGAGGAACGTAGCCCAGAATGCGATCAGCAGCATTCGCAATCGCGGAGTCGATGCACCCTTTACCACAATGAACGGCAACGCCACAATCAACGCACCATAGGGCACGATGAAGTAATTCATCCCGTACGTCCAATTCATCAGGAAGTTCGAACGGCTGGCGTGGGGAATGGGCATCTGCTCGATGGGATGCCGTAGGATCGCAATCCAGTAAGGCAACAGGACAACTCCAACCCCCACCGCCGATATCGCGGCAAAGACAAAACCGCGCCCGATGATTGGTGCGCCGCGTTGCTCGTTCGCGCGACCGTCATACCAGGCTAGCCAGAGCACCGGCAGAGCAAACAGCACGGAGCCAAAGATGAGCGTGACGTGATGGGCGGATGCGGCCGCCAGCGTCAGCGCAACGCCCTTCATCAGGGATCGCCAGCTCGCCGACAAGCACCACGAATGGAAATAAGGCAAAGCCAAAAAGTACAAAGGAGCTGACAGCGTGGTGGGTAACTGTCCCGCCGAATAGACAAGAAACGCGATGCTGCCGGCAAACACTGCCAGCACACCCGCGTAACTCGCAGCGCGGTCATCCACCCAAAGCTGCGCAAAGCGGTACGCGCCCACTCCAAGCAGTACAACCGCGGCCAACTGCACCAGCATGAAGGCCTCGGTGAGCCCGACGATATGCGAGAGCAACGCAATCCACTGATGCGTCAGAGGAGGGTAAGTGGTTTGGGAGAACCCTCCAAACCATTTCTGGTTCCAGGGATCGAACCAGTGCTCGGCATAATGCGACGCAAAAAAAATGTGCAAGTTTGCGTCGTAGGAGGTCATTGTCGGCAATTCCATCACGAGCAAAGGCCCGTGAATCGCCAGCGCAAGTAAGATGATGGCCGCGACCGGAATCGGACGTTGCCAGAAACTCTTATCAGTCGGGAACACAGGAATTACCTGGTGGTCTCTCATCGAATCGGAACATTTGATTCCAGGGGCTCGGCAAAGGTTGATAGCGATTCTTGGCCCGGTACGAAAAGTTCGCAACCGGCGCGGCGGATTGTGGCATCTCACGACTCCGAAAAGGCGGTGTGTAACCCGCCCGGCCAGCCGGATCATCAGCGAGAGCTAGGGGAGGGAATGTTGCCATCGGCGTTCACGGGGTCGGTTCGGATTGCAATCCTGATTGTGGCCACAGCGGGCGCTGCTCAAACCTTTGATGTAAACGGCCAAACATCCACTACATCTCCCCCTTCAAAAAAGCGCTCCACGCAGCCCGCAAGTAACGAAACCGGAATGGGCTGGGGCAACAGTATCGAGGTGGCGCGCGAGGCGCGAGCCGCCGGGACCGCGCTGCAACATGGAGACGCAACCGCCGCAGCCGCGCATGCTCAGCGCGCGGTCAACGCAGCCCCCCAGAATGCCGATCTCTGGTTTACGCTGGCCTACGCAGCGCGGCTTAGCGGAAAGAATTCTCTGTCACTCGATGCCTATCGCCGCGGTCTGGCGCTCAAGCCATCCTCAGTAGAGGGTCTTTCCGGTCTCGCGCAAACCTACGCCCGCATGGGACGCACCGCCGAAGCACAGCAGACCCTGCAACAGGTTTTGGCAGCAAATCCGAGGAGCGATGTCGATCTTCAGCTGGCCGGGGAACTGCTCTTATCCACCGATCCGAAACAGGCCCTCGACTATCTCGAACGCTCCGAAGCCGTCAAGGCATCGTCGCGAACGGAACTTCTCCTGGCTCGTGCGTATCAGCGAATCGGGGATGGTGAGCAGGCACACAAGATGCTCGATCGCGCACGCCAATCAGCCCCGACTAATCCCGAGGTGCTGCGAGCGGTCGCCTCTTACTACCGCGATACCGGCCAGTATCAATCCGCCATCCGCATCCTCGAAGACTTGCCCAAGAAAGACGTGGGCGGGTTCGAGGAACTGGGATATTCCTACGCGCTCGCCGGTGACGCCCGCGCGGCTGCGCGCAACTATGCCGCGGCAGCAAGCCGGTCGCCGCGGGACATTCAGATACAACTGAGTGCCGCGCAAGCCATGCTCAACGCGGGCGAGTTCGATAAAGCCACGGCCCTTCTGAACCGGGCAGCATCGCTCGATCCGGACCACTATCGCGTCTATGCCCTGCGCGGACGACTCGATGCGGCCGAGCACCGCAACCAGGATGCGATCCGCGAATACGAAGCGGCGTTAAAACACCTGCCTGAAGGTGTATCGGAGGGTGTGCTCTATCCGATTTCGGTGCGCGTGGATCTTGCCGAGGTTTACCGCGATGCCGGAGACACTGCGGATGCAGAGCGGGTCACGAAGGATGCTGCAAGCGAGCTGTCCGCTCTCGATATGACTGGCCCGGAGCGTCCCGAATTTCTGCGACTGCGCGCAGCCACGGAAGCGGCCGTAGGGGATGTCGTTGCCGCCGAAAAGGATTTGAAAGAAGCGCTCCAAATCGAACCGCGCAACAGCATATTGCTTCTCAGCTATGCGAATCTTCTCTGGAAGACGGACCGGCCTGATGAAGCGCGGAAGATCTACCTCGAGGCGCTCGCAATCGATGCGTCGAGTCCGAGTGCACTCGGCGCACTCGGCTTCCTGTCGCGGGAGATGGGAGACCCGAAAGCGGCCCTCAACTACTTCCTTGAATATGCAAGGAAGCATCCCGACGATTATGTTCCCTATTTGGCGTTGGGCGATTTGTACAGCGCCAACCGGCAATTTGCGGAGGCGCAGGAAAACTATGAACAGGCTTTCAGGCGAGCGCCGGGTAATCCCCTGATTGTCTCCGGTGCGATGAACGCCGCGCTCGAAGCTCATCAGTTCCCCCAGGCCAACGAGTGGCTGGCACGCGCGTCGCGGGCGGCGCAACAGAATCCGCAGGTCATGCGCGAACATGAGCGCTATCTGACGATGACAGGGAAATACGCGGAGTCGGCCGATCTTGGCTATCAGGTAATCCAGAAGCTTCCGAAAGATCGCGAGGCTGTCGACTATCTGGCGTATGACCTTCTGTTTCTCGACCGCCTCGATGAAGCGATGCAGATCGTACAGCGCTTTCAGCCCATCCTTCCAGACGATCGCGACCTGCCTCTCATTGCCGGACACGTGCATGCCGACCACAACCAATACTCCGCCGCCGTCCGCGACTTTACTCGCGCCCTCGAGATCGATCGCAACATAGCGGTCGGTTACATGAACCGGGGCTATGTGTACAACGACATGCGCCTGGCGACAAAGGCGGAACAGGACTTCCGCAATGCCCTGGCGCTGAATCCGCAATACGGTGAAGCGCACCTCGGACTCGCCTACGCCCTCCTGCAGTTGCGACGTTCCACTGCAGCTCTGAGAGAGGCAGAGATCGCCAGCCGTCTGCTTCCTGAGTCCGAGAGCCTGCATCTTGTCAAAGCTGAAGCCTATCGCCAGCGAGCCATGCTCTCAGGCGCCGAAGCAGAGTACAGACTGGCTTTAAAGTTGAATCCGAAAGCGACCGAGACCTATGGCGCGCTCGCCGACGTGCAGTACCGGGCTCGTGAATACGCAGCCTCGGCTGGCACCTTGCACAGCGCGCTCGCGGTCTCGCCCGATAACCCGACGGTTTTGGCACAGCTCGGCAGATCCTACGCGCAGCTCGGCCGGACCGCCGACGCCATGCAGGCGATTGCGGCAGCGGAGCACGCTGGCGTTAAGGATTACAAAATCCTGCTCGTGACTGCAGACACCCTGCGCATCCTCGGCCGTCGCGGCGATGCTATGGCAAGGTACTCGCAGGCGCTGGAGAGTTCCGATGAAGACCGTCTCCAGGTCCGGCTCGCCTTGGGGCGTCTGTTTGCCGAAGAAGGAAAAGCCGCAGACGCGCAACAGCAGATAGCGCTGGGCTTTGCCGAGGCCAGAGTTGCGCCGATCGATGTAACCTCCGCTGAAGACTACCTGAACGCGGCAGACATCCTGATGGGCATCCACGAGTATCCATTGGCCGAGAGCATGTACGGGCGCGCCCACGCACTCGGCGCCGATGACACTGCCGTAGCTATAGGCATGGCAAATGCGTCGCTGGCCCTGGGCGACACACGCAGCGCCGAATTGCAATTAGCCAGCCTGCCCGACGATCCCGACCGCAAAACCAACTATGACTTTCTCGTCGCCGAGGGCAACGTCTATCGGCAGCGCGGCGAGAACGAACGCGCGCTCGCGGACTTCACCCTGGCCCACCAGCTGGATCCGCAGGACCCGGCCACCCGCAGCACCGAAACGGAACTTGCCGAAGAGGAAGGCCGTCCCATCGCCGATCACCTCGGCGTGGGTTCAGACGTGCGTGTGGATGGGGTATTTGAAGATGAAAACATCTATCAGGAGGACGCGCGGCTGCTCGGCGTGCAACATAGCGCAGCCTTGTTACCACCCCCGCGCCGTTCAATCGAGTCCTACGCTGATTCGCGGTTTCAATTCCGGCCCGATGGTGCGCTTCCTCCGATCGCAGGTTTTGTCGCGGAGCGTAATGCCCAAGGTGCCTTTTCTTTTCCGAGTCAGCTCCTCATTCAGGATCGCGATACGTTTGACACCATCTTCAACGTTGCGGTGACGCCGGTGCTGCATATGGGCGATGTGAAGCTGAGCTTCATGCCGGGCCTGCAGTACACCGTCCGGCGCGACACGCTTTCGCCAGTATTCATGAATCAGAATCTCTTTCGCCAGTTCCTTTATGTGTCCAGCAGCTCGATCGGCAATTGGCTCTCGTTTTCCGGCAACGTGATTCGGGAAGCCGGTCCCTTCACCGAGCAGGATCTGCACTCGCGCGACTTTTCCGGGGCTATCGATTTTCGCGTGGGACGGCCGTGGGGCAAGACCGCCTTGCTCACCGGATACAGCGGGCGCGACCTACTTTTCGGACCGGCGGTGTACCAGTACTACCAGACGATTGCCTATGCGGGTCTGGAGCATCAATTCGGTTCCCGTTTCCGGGCCTCGGCGGTTTCAGAATTTCTCCGCTCGTGGCGGGTCGAAAACAATCTCTACGCGATCGCGCAAACTCTTCGTCCGCGCTTTGGCATAGACGCAAAGCTCAACCAGCGATGGGCAGTGACCGCCTCAAGTGCGTGGTCATCAGGACGCGGCTTTCACGCCTACGACAGTGTGACATCGAATTGCCTCGTCTCCTACACCCGCGAACGGGGCTTCGGAAGGATCATGGGCTCGGAGACCGCCTCTGCCCGTTATCCCTTGCGATTTTCCTTCGGGGTTGACCAGCAAATCTTTTACGATTTCCCCGGACGGGGGCATACCCAGGTCGTTCCAGCAGCGCAGTTCACTTTTTAACGGTTCGTCATTGACTGCACCGAGGCCTGAAATTTCCCTATGACGACCCTCCCGCAAACGCCGCTGAGGACAGGCCCGATTCAGAGCCAAAGTCAGAGTCAAGCGTTGCGTGAACGCGTAATGCGCGGCAGTGCCGTCTTGTTGCTGAGCACCGCCGTGGTAGCCGCAACCAACCTGCTCTACAACTTCCTGCTCGCGCGGATGCTGGGTGTTTCGGGTTTCGGCCACGCGTCCGCCTTGTACACGCTGCTGATGATGATCGCCGCCATCACCCTGTCATTCCAGATCATAACTTCAAAATTTATCGCCCGGAATTCAGACATCCCTATCCAGGCGCAAATCTATACAAGGCTGCTGCACCGGGCCTGGCAAGTGGGCCTCGGCGTCACCATATTACTAATCGCGGCGAGCGCCTACCTTCAGTCCTATTTCAACCTTCCCGCGCAGCATGACCTTATATTGCTCGCAATCGCGGCTGGAGTGTACATCCCGCTCGGCGCACGTCGCGGAACCATGCAGGGCTGTTACAACTTTCGCAGTCTCGCCATCAATGTGGTGGTCGAGGTCGCGGTAAAGTTGGGAGCGGCCCTCCTCTTCCTCCATTTCGGGATGGGTGTGACCGGGGTGATGACCGCGGTTCTGCTCTCCATCGTCGCCGCCTACATCGCCGGCCAGCCCGAGGCCAAGTACCGGTCGATATCGGCTGGACAGGTAGGGATTCGGACGAAGATCGCGCCGTTCGGCGAGGGCATGCAGGCCGTGCTCTACTTCATCGGCCAGGTAATTCTCAGCAACCTCGACATCCTATTGGTCAAGCATTTCTTCCCGCCGTCGGAAGCCGGAGTCTACGCAGCCGTGGCGCTTGTGGGACGCGTGGTCTTCATGTTGTCCTGGTCGGTCGTGAGCAGCATGTTTCCGGTGTCAGCCAGTCATGCGCACCAGGAAGGCCGTTCGGCGCTGTACACCGGCTTGCTTCTTGTCGGAACGGTCACTTCCATATTCATCGCAGCGGTGGCGCTGGCGCCGGAGCCCGTATGGAGAACGCTGCTCGGGAAGCCCTTCCTGCTGACGACGTCGTTCTCCGCACTCTTGACAGAATATGCGGCCATGACCGGAATCTATTGCATCGCAGTCGTTCTGATGATGTATGAGATCTCTCGCCGCACGAGCCTCGCGGCGTGGGTGCAGTCAGTCGCGAGCGTTTGGCTGGCCGCCGCGATCTGGCGTTATCACCATTCCCTGTCCCAGGTGATTCTGGTGCAAGTGTTCGTAATGTCCGGACTCCTTCTGGTTGTCACCATCCCGCTCTTTCGCAAACAAGACGAATCCGAGCCTTTGCCCACCGGTTCAGAATCTTTTCGCTGCCTCCGACCGGTTTCAGAGGACGAGATCGTTGCTGAACTCTTGCGCGGCGAATTCTAATTTGATTTATCATCCCGCGTTTGATCCTTATCCCCAGGACTGAGCATCTCGTGGACCGGCGCGATTTCAGTGATCCTCACTGAAAACCTTATGCGGCGTGTGTTGCTATTGCTATTCCGCCGTCGAGGGCGCCTCTGTCGCGAACTGCCTGTCGATACCGAGTGGTGGGAGATTGAACTGACCGCGCGCGATCTGGGGCGCCTGCAATCATTCCCGCGCAACGAGTGGAGGCGCTTCGCCGGAGGCGGCTTCCACCTGGCGGAAATGGTTGGCCGTATTGAAGCGGAATACGCTCGTGGACAGCAGGGTCGGTTCCTGAAAAAAGCCCGGAGAGATCGCAAGCGATCTCCGCCGGGCCATGTGCCAGACGCCGTTTTGCTGATCGGCCTCGACGAGCGTCACCCGCTGACGATTATCGACGGAAATCACCGTATGGCAGCGGCCCTCCTCAGCATGCCGGAAACAGCCCACCGCCTATTCCGTTTTTATTGCCGATTGTCTTCCAACATGAACTCATGCTGTTGGCGCAAGACCGACCTGCGCAGCCTCACACGCTATGCTCGGCACGCCGTGCGTTAGCTTTTCCGCGACGCGGATTTTTTTGTGGCGAAGACACGGCGACAAAATCTTGCCGGGATTGAACCGTCCCGAAAGTTTCGGAAGGTCTTCGCGGAGTAGCGAGGGGCCCAGGGGTCCCGGCATTTACGGAGTGCGTGACAAGGGAGTGAGCGTGCGAACGTTGTATCGGTCTCCATCGAACTCGGCCTGAACACTAACTTCGGTGCCTTCGCGCAAAAGAGCGACAGTGTTGCCATCCAGCGACCCGATGGCAAGCTCGCGAACGCTTTGGTCCGAATCATTGAACAACGACAGGACATGCGAGCGCAGGTCCACCGCGACAATCCGGCCCGAAAATATGAAAGAACCCCCGCGTTCGGCGAGGATCTCTACATGATTCGCAACATCTTTTGCCGGGACGAACGACACTCGCACCAGCATGCCGGGAGCCAAAATCTGCGCCGAGGCCGGCTCGCCGCGGTTGACAATCGTCGTGTTCGGAGTAATACGCACTGAAACACTTTTTGGGCTTTCAGGATCGCGCAGGGTGAGCTGACCCTGGGCTGCGTCGTACTGGAGGACCTGACCGTTGAGCTCGGCCGCCTCGGCTGCGCCGGTTCGAACCGATAGCGCGAACAGCTTTCCGTGGTCGATCACCGTATCGATGGACACTACAGATCCAGCCGGAAGGCTCGTCAGATGTGCGTCTGGTTCCTCGGGAAAAAATTGAGTGCGCGGATCAAACGCGATGCGGATATTGTGGCCGCCGAAGATCTGAATCAAGAGTTGATCGTGGATCGGATCGACCCGCTTCACCACGCCACGCATCAGGCCAACCTTGCCGCCCGGCTTGCCTGACTGAGTCTGATCGTCCCCAACCCGAGCCGCTGGGTGCTGTGCCGCATCCGAAGCCGCCGGCGCTGCGACCTGGGCGAGCCCGCGGCCGCTCATCAGGATTAGGATGATCGAACAGAGAATCTTTTTCATCGCCCATTGGATGCTAAAACGTGCGCTGCCGGCTGGGCTCTAGAGTGTTTGCTGTAGTCAACCAACCAAGCCCGTAAGTCATCATATTGTCGGTGATGATGAATCGGAGCAGGGTGGGAACTCTCTTTGCGTTTGCGGTTTTGCTGGCACTTGCCGGGACAAACCTTGCGTTCGCCGGCAATTTGCAGATTCCCATTCCGGAGCGCAGTGTCTCCACACCCAGCCAGAAGCTCAACCGTGAAGGTGTCGCGGAACTCAGGCACGGCCATCAGAAAAGGGCGAAGCGCCTCTTCTACCGCGCCTATCTGCTGGATCCAAACGACCCATTCACGCTGAACAATCTCGGCTATGTCGCTGAACTTGAGGGCGATGCCGATCGAGCCCTACGCTACTATGCGCTGGCTGCACGTGACCATACCGACGCAATCATTGACCGCTCGAGCGAGGCGGCCCTCAAAGGTAAGCCCCTGGATGAGGCATTCCGGCAGGTGCAGAGCGCTGATCGGGAGATCAGCAAAGTCAACGAGCAGGCGATTGTGCTGCTCCACCAGGGCCATGTGTTTGAGGCCAGGAACCTGTTGCAATCCGCGCTGCCGCGCCATGCCAACAATCCCTTTCTACTAAACAATCTGGGCTATGCACTCGAAGCCATCGGCGATGTCGAGGGAGCGCTGCGTTGTTACTCCCAAGCTGCCAGTCTGCATTCGACGCAGCCTGTGGTCGTAAGTCCGCGAGTGAAATGGCGCGGCCGGCCAGTCAGCGAGGTAGCCGGGGAAAACGCCGTGGCGTTGACCAGGCAGATAGCCAGCGGCGAAGGAGTCGAGGCAGCAACCGCTCGGCTCAATCTCCGCGGCGTAGCCGCGCTGAACGACAACAACCAATCGGACGCAAAGGATTTTTTCCTGCAGGCGTATAAAGAGGATGCGCAGAACGCCTTCACCCTGAACAATCTTGGCTACATTGCCGAGCTCTCAGGTGATCGTGAGACCGCGGAAATGTACTACGAGGCGGCCCGCTCCGGACGGGATGCCAATGCCCGGGTCAGCTATTCCACGCGCCGCGACGCCGAGGGACAGAAAATCGATACCCTGGCGGTCGGCAACCAGTCGGACGTCGAGGCCACGCTAAGAGCAGTTCAAGAGGCGAAGCGCCGTGCCCAAAGACCCATCGAGCTCAAGCGTCGCGACGCGGTTTCCGGGAGAAGCGAAGCCTCAGGTAGCGGCGAAGAGAATGCTAGGCCCGTGCCTTCGATTGGAGTCCAGGCGCCGGCTCTCCCGTCACTGCCATCCCCGGGTTCCGACCGGGACAGAAATTCAGTTCCACCGCCGCAGCCGCCGGATTCAGCGCCACCCCAATAGCTGTCAGCTCGCTTCTCGGACGCGGCTCTTCGGCTCTCCGTCTTTCGAGCAGTCGGAGATTCCGAAAGCAAGTTATCGGGTGGTGATTATCGCGAAAGAGCGAAAGAGTCATCACGCTGAGGGCCTGCCCACAAATTCTCAGTCATCGCCTGCTGCGTCAATGGGGAGGTCGCTGCCCCATCTTGGCTCCAGGACAAATTCTCTCTGCAGATACTCCTGCAACGAAGTTCCGTACACGATCGCATCTTGATCGCTGTAAACGGACAAAACGACACTGCTTTTCAGGTCCGGTGTGCAAACCAGGTAGCGATGTTCGTACACCGGCACCAGACTGAGCGCAGTCGTAAGGTCGAACTCCCCTGCCGCCAGCGTTGCTGTCAGCACATCCCGATCTTCGAGCACTTCTTCGGCCAGCCATTTGACGAGTTCTATATCTCTTGGATACGAATAGACTCCGGCCGCCGTATGCGGCGGCTCTGGACGATAGCCATAGATATTCAAAGTCGGAAGATCAGTCCCGTTCATCGCTCGCAAGAAGGCGCGAAAATCATGGGGGAACCGAATCCCAAGAAGCTTTTCATACTCTGCGATTTTCTCCTCGGATAACCCCGGATTCCAGCGCGTGCCCTGTTGAAACTGAAAACCATAAAGGTGGGGATTGATCGGCCGCTGCCGCCACTTCGCTTCCGTAACGCGCTTGAATTCGTCCAGGAAATCGCTACTCAGCATGATCCATCCAGTGCCCATTGAAAGGTTAACCGATTACGGTCGAACAATCCCATAGCCCACTTTGACTAGGAATTGTTGACATTTGCGGCTCCCTGAGAATGCCGTCTATCTCAGACGAGTTTGCGATTTTGATGTTGTTTTGTTCTTGCCCTCGCCTACTACGCGCGTGCGCGGCTGTCATAATTATTGTGTTTCCGCACTGCAATGATGCACCGCATGGCTCTGTGCCGCCCCAGGGTTGATTTCAGGCGAGCATGGATTCGCTTTGTATTCGCCCAGACGAAGGGGAGGTTTGCTCTTTCGGCTTGAGCCGATTACTGAAAGCTCAGGCGGTGCTTTCACGATTCCGATGCGCACTGAAAAGAGAATTGTCCTTGACACCATCTGAAGTAATCTTGCCGCCGCAACCGTCATCCACGAAACTCATTGTGAATGAAATTCTCCCGCATCCATCTCGCGATAGCGCTCGGCTCCGCCGGTTTGCTCGTGCTGGTGTTTGTGGGTTATCTTTTCTGGCTCAGCAATCAGGGCCCGGTTCTGTCCCGCTCCCCTGAACGCGATCCGCTTACGCAACTGCCGATCAGCATCACCATGAACCCCTTTCGCGATCGCACCATCGAACATACCGCCAACGCTTTCATATCGGAGATGCGCGACGGCAATTGCAACCAACTGCTTGTGGAATGGGAAAGAGACTACCGCAAGAAGCGCGCCGCATTCCTCTGCAACTCCGAAGCCCAGCATCCGCTGATTTCCTGGAAACTGGTGGAATGGGAGGACGCGCCGCCGCTCGTGATTCTGCACTACAGAGGCGAGCGCTACAGCAACCCTGGCCACGATTCGACTTACAAAGATCTTTTCTCCGTAACCGAGGAAAGGAAGGATTCGGGATGGGTGGTTACAAAGTACGATTCTTTTTATTGAGCGAAGTTCCTATCAAGGGAATCGTTTCGGAGCGACTGGAGCCACGTCGGTTTAGCGAGCTCCGCCTTCGACCGGGTTTCTTTTACTACCGGTCACAGTACAGACGAAGCTATCCGCCAATATGCACCATCGTCCGTGATGCCGGAACAAATCCAGGCTCGCCGATATGGTGCCGCTCTTCTTTCTTCTCCACTACTTTGACTATGAAATTGGCGAGCTGATGATCGGTAGAGCCGCGTCGCATCAACTCGTGCAGGTCGTGATCCCAGACGGAGAATAAACAAGTACGCAGCTTGCCGTCAGAGGTAATGCGAATCCGGCTGCAATGTCCGCAGAATGGGTGCGAAACCGGCGCAATAATCCCAATCTCTCCAACGCCATCTGCGAAGCGATAGCGCCGCGCTGTTTCGCTGCGTGCGTGCACAATCTCGATCAGCGGAAGATACTCCGACATGCGGGAGACAATCTCTTCCAGCCTAACCACAATCTCCGCCGTCCACACCCGATCTTCCCCAAGCGGCATGAACTCGATGAAACGCACCACCACCTTTTCTTCGCGCGCAAACATCCCGAACGGAATAACCTGATCTTCATTGAAGCCACGCAGCAGCACGCAATTGACCTTCACCGGATCAAGCCCTGCCCGTCGCGAAGCGCGGACTCCCGCCAGCACACTCTCGTATCCATTCGGAACTCGAGTGATACGCGCGAACCGCTCCGGATCGACCGCGTCCATGCTGACGGTCACGCGGTCGAGTCCCGCATCCTTTAACGGTTGCGCCATTTCAGCCAGCAAGTGCCCGTTGGTGGTCAATGCAATTTCAGGTTTGATGGCCTCGGCAGTGCGCAGCTTCGCGAGATCGCGAACAAACTCGACGATGCCTTTGCGCAGCAACGGCTCGCCGCCCGTCAGGCGAATTTTGGTAATCCCAAGCCCAACGAATATTCGCGCCATTCGTAGATATTGTTCGAAGGGAAGCTCTGCATAGGTTGCGCCGTTGGTTCCGGTCCGGCAGTAAACGCACTTGTAGTTACAACGGTCGGTGATCGAAATCCGCAGGTCGTGAATCTGTCGCCCGAAATTGTCAGTAAGCGGCATTTTGCAGTTGGCAATTAACAGCTAGTGGTTTCGGCGAAGCGATCATTGAAATTGACACGCTTTGGTCAAAAGCCAAATGCCGATCCTTCACGCAAAGAAACAACCGGCGGGGGCCTTCCCAGCGAGCCTTTCCTTTCCCACAGGGGAGGCGCAACGTTTCCATCAGCGCCCTCGAATCGCACCTTGAACCCGGCGCAACTCTCGCCTCCGGCGCCAGGGAACGTCTCGGGCAGCGGAGGTCGGAAACTCGATTCTCATTATAGATGCGGAAACCACATCCCGCGACCCACGTCTGGAGCGCCTGGCGGAATCGCCGGGCCCGTCACAACACTGCTAAACTCTCCCCATGAAAGCCCTCGTCATCACCCGTTTCGGAGGTCCAGAAGTTCTGGTATTGCAGCAAGTTCCCGACGTGCAACCCGCGGCCGAGCAGGTTCTTGTGAGAGTGGAAGCAGGCGGCTTGAACTTCGCCGATCTGATGACCACGCGTGGGGGATATGCCGGCACTCCGGAGCCGCCGCTCACTGCGGGCCGAGAATTTGCCGGCATCGAACTTACGGCCGATGGGCGAATTGGCCGCCGCGTGATGGGCTATACGCAATGGGCGGCCTTCGCCGAAGAAACTGTTGCGCGTCGCAACCTGGTCTGGCCCGTCCCTGAAAATTGGACCGCCGAACAAGGCGCCGCTTTCCCTGTAAATTTCTTCACCGCCTACTTAGCCTACTGGAAGGCGGGTTTGCTTCACGAACCCGGGGCCCGGGTCTTGATTCATGCCGTAGCTGGCGGAGTGGGCACGGCCGCCGTGCAAATCGGAAAAATTCTCGGTCTCGAAATGTACGGAACATCTTCCTCCGAGGACAAGCTGGCGCGAGTGCGCGAGCTTGGCTTGCAACACGGCATCAACTACAAGCAAGTGAATTACGTCGAAGCCATCAAAGATCTCACGCGCGGCGAGGGCGTTGACGCGGTCTTCGAAATGTTGGGAGGCGAGCACGTAGCAAAAAGTGTGAAGTGTCTCCGCGATTTCGGACGCGTGATCGTCTATGGCGCAGCGACCGGCGAAACTCCCCAACTCGACACTCGACTGCTTTATGCAAAAGGAGCCAGCGTCCACGGGTTGTGGCTCTCCTATCTGAGCGCGAACCGCCCGCTCATGGAGTCCGCATGGAAGCAACTTTCCGCATGGCTCGCGGAGAAAAAACTCCATCCAGTGATTGGAAAGGTCTTTGCCCTCGAGCAGGCGCGCGAAGCTTACACACTGCTACAGGAAGGCAAGAACTACGGCAAGGTGGTGCTGAAGATCAGTCAGTAGTTGGCAATTCTATTCCCCACCCCCAAGAGAGCGCGAGAGCATCGCGCGGTCGATCCCGCAACATGGAATCCGAGACAAAACATTCGCGCCCTGTCACTGCGCTGACTTACACGACGTTCTGCTAACGCAGCAAGTGCAGGCGCGTCCAATAGGCATGTCGGCTAAGGCGCTTGGTGGCAGAATCTTCGACGAAATCGGTAGCAAACGCGTTCATTTTCGGACAGCGATGTACGAAAAAGAACAAACGCTTCGCTGATTGAACCGAGATTCCATATTAAGCGCATCCTTTGCATTACCTCTGCTCTGGCAGCGAAAGTGCATGGCAAAAAACATAGTTCGCAAAAAAAAATAAATCGGGAACTTACTCAAACCGAGCTTCGTATCCTGTAGCGAACCGATGTGGGGTGGACGAAATAAATTTCGATCACTCGAAACAACTTGCAGGGTGACGGGACTGGCGCACGCATGGTTTGGCGGCCCTGGGCGCGCCAAGTCCCGGTAAAGATCGCGAGTGTCAGCCCGCGTTCTTTTGTGTGACCCTGACACGCGCATTGTAGGACTTTGCGGAAAAAAGGCAAGCCCTCAGTCGATCCACCACCAGCCGCCGCTAAGTCCCGGTTGAAACCGGGGCAGAAAGCGTAGGAGCAAATGAAGCTGAACAATCTGGCAAAGAGTGTCGTGCTCGGGCTGGCCGTGCTGCTCGCATCGAGTGCTTTCGCAAGTAACAAAGGTTCGCTGGAAGTCGCTGAGTCGGTCGAAGTTAATGGCCAGCAAATCAGCCCTGGAGACTATCAACTGCGCTGGGACGGCACGGGATCGAACGTGAAGGTAAGCTTCCTGAAGGGCGGAAAGGAAGTCGTCAAGGCTTCGGCGCAACTTGTCGAACTCGACAAACCCGCAGGCTACAGTTCCGCGGTTATCGATCAATCGAATGGCAAGGCCTCAATATCGATGGTACGCTTCGCCGGCAAGAAATACGCTTTGCAGATCACTCCTACGGAGAAAGCCGCAATGAGTGGAAGTGGGAATTCGAGCAATTAGGTAACTAACTCAAGGATACAAGATATCGGTAAACGGGGAGCACTTCGGTGCTCCCTCGTTTTCAACAGGTCGACTTTGGGTTGGTCGACGATCAATGATGCTTACGGAGTATCATTTTTTTCCAATTCCGCGACCACGCGCACGCTCGTTCCTGCGCTGGCTTTTATCTGTCGTTCCCAATGCTTAAATCCAGGCTTCCTGACCACAACCATGTGATTGCCCTCCGCCACTTGCACATCAGAGGGCCTGCTTTCGACGAACTTTCCGTCACCTTCAATGTCCGCGCCCGGCGGAATCGAATCCACTTGCAGCCTGGAAGATCCGAGGCTGACGTTCTGATGGTTGATTACTGGCGCTCAGAGTTTCGGCAGGCGCGGCGGGCCGCACGCTCTGCTGTTCTGGTGCGGCTGCGGAGGGCTGAGTGCCGGTTTGGCCAACCAAGACATGTGACACTAAGAGCACCACAAAAGGTAGGCAATAACCGCTCTGCATGGAACCTCCGGCGAGACGGTATGGCTGGGTGAAAGTTACTAGCGGCTATTATCTTCTTTGCGAGGAGTATGTCAACGCGATACGCGTCGACAGGTTAACCACCGCAGAAAGTATCTCCCGGAACGTTGCTGCAACTTAGTACTTAGGCATCCTG
>Ga0181522_10000972_pt1 | contig 18565 bp, 13 predicted proteins | sample PEATcosm2014_Bin_27_FD_121103 | JGI IMG/M metagenome (GOLD analysis project Ga0181522, IMG submission 121103) | Peatland microbial communities from MTU Mesocosm Facility, Houghton, MI, USA - PEATcosm2014_Bin05_10_metaG | ecosystem: Environmental > Terrestrial > Soil > Wetlands > Peat | place... | reverse complement strand
TACTCGATGATCTCGGTCACGGCGCCGGCGCCAACCGTATGGCCGCCTTCACGAATCGCGAACCGCAATCCCTTTTCGAGAGCCACCGGCGTGATCAAGCTGACTTCGCAGCTCACGTTGTCTCCCGGCATCACCATCTCCACTCCCGTCGGCAGCTTCACGTCCCCGGTTACGTCCGTCGTGCGGAAGTAAAACTGCGGCCGATATCCCGTGAAAAACGGCGTGTGCCGCCCGCCTTCTTCCTTGGTCAACACGTACGCTTCCGCCTTGAACTTGGTGTGCGGCGTGATCGATCCCGGCTTGCACACCACCTGCCCGCGCTCCACGTCTTCTTTTTCCGTGCCCCGCAGCAGCAATCCTACGTTGTCCCCCGCTAGTCCTTCATCCAGCAGCTTGCGGAACATTTCCACGCCGGTCACCACCTTCTTCTGCGTCGGACGGAAACCCACAATCTCGATTTCCTCGCCCACCTTCACCTTCCCGCGCTCCACCCGTCCGGTCACCACCGTGCCCCGTCCCGAGATCGAGAATATGTCTTCGATCGGCATGGCGAACGGCTTGTCGATGTCCCGCACCGGCTGCGGCACGTTCTTGTCCACCGCTTCCATCAAATCGTCGATGGCCTTTTCCCACTTCGCATCGCCGTTCAACGCCTGCAGCGCCGAACCCCGCACCATGGCAATCGTGTCCCCGGGAAACTGGTAGCTCTTCAGCAACTCGCGCACTTCCAGCTCCACCAGCTCCAGCAACTCCGCGTCTTCCACCATGTCGCACTTGTTCAGAAACACCACGATCGCCGGCACTCCAACCTGCCGAGCCAGCAAAATGTGCTCCCGCGTCTGCGGCATCGGACCATCGGTCGCCGCCACCACCAGAATCGCCCCGTCCATCTGCGCCGCACCGGTGATCATGTTCTTGATGTAGTCCGCATGTCCCGGACAGTCCATGTGCGCGTAGTGCCGGTTCGCGGTCTCATACTCCACGTGCGACACCGCGATGGTGATCCCCCGCTCGCGCTCTTCCGGCGCGTTGTCAATCGAATCAAACGCCCGGAACTGCACCTTCGGGTTGTGCTTTGACAGCACCTTGGTTATCGCCGCCGTCAACGTCGTCTTGCCGTGGTCAATGTGACCAATCGTCCCGATGTTGCAGTGCGGCTTGTTGCGCTCGAATTTCTCCTTGGCCATCGTCCTTTGCCCTCAGCGTAATTTCTTTGCTTCCCAACCTTGCGACCCAACCAAACCCTTGCCGCGTTCCCCGAACTCTCGCGTTACGTGGAGCGGGGGACGGGATTTGAACCCGCAACCATCACCTTGGAAGAGTGAGACTCTACCGTTGAGTTACCCCCGCCCCGCACTGCAAATCCTTTCCGCACTCTGGTTCATCCAACTTCCGGCTTCCAACTTCTGTTCCTGGAGCCTGGGACCGGGATTGAACCGGTGACCTCGTCCTTACCAAGGACGCGCTCTACCAACTGAGCTACCCAGGCCGAACCCGTGTCCCCCCAAAACTCTCGCTGCCACAGCCCGGCGCAGTTCATTCACAACATCTTTGCGGCGCACTTTTCCTGGGCGGCGCCATTGCCGCGAACCGGTCCGCGCTCGAACATCGCTTCGTGCGATTGCCCTGCGATTTCTGCGAACAACACGTGCTCACATCACTGCTCTTCGCCGATCCGGCCCCGATCGGCCTGCGCTGCTTCCTTTTTTTGCCGGTCCGAATCTCCGAGGCCCGACACGTACATGCCAGCGAGTACATGGTGGACGGGGGAGGATTCGAACCTCCGTAGCCCGCAAGGAGCGGCAGATTTACAGTCTGCTGGTTTTAGCCACTCACCCACCCGTCCTCGAAAAATTCGTCCCTCAAGCCAAGTGCAAGTCCAGCAAACATTTGTCAGAAAACGCACGGGTCAACAAAGGAAAACACAAAACGGACTCGTGTCAAAAGACACCAGCCCGTCGATTTTGCTTCTGAGGATTCGCTCTGCCTCATTCCCCCGCAAGCTCATCGGTGGAGCTGGCGGAGGGAATTGAACCCCCGACCCTCTGATTACAAATCAGATGCTCTACCAGCTGAGCTACGCCAGCGCTCTCAAACCGACAAAGAATAGCAGATAGGGTACTCCAATTGCAAGCGCGGCCCTTGCGAATTTCCAGCACGCCGCTGGCCAGTTCTGTGGAAAAGGAGCGATTCGTTTCCTCGTCCGGCGACCGCTATCTGCATGATCGGTAATGGTTTAGCAAATACTACGCCGGACGGGCTCCTGAACAACCCGCGCGAAGCCCATCGTTCCCTCAATTTTTCCCTCACCTTGCTTGCAGATTGGATGCGGTTCTGCGCGCTCCCGATGCAACCATTCCCCTTTCCGATCGATTGCGCGAAGATGAAGATCCCATGAAGCGAAGTATCTTGATTGGATCAGCCGGCGTGATTGTTTTGCTCGCCGGAATCGTGCTCGTCACAGAACATTACTGGAACGGCGCAAATTCCCCGCGCGAAAGCGCGCTGGCAACCGTGCCGGCGGACGCCAGCGTCGTGCTCTACGCCGATGCCGCCGATCTTCGTCAATCGCCGTTCCTGAAGCAACTCTACCAGTGGGCGCCAACGCCGCAGAGAATCGACGCCGACTACGCGCAATTTCTGCGCGACACAGGCTTCGATTACGAACGCGATCTCGATCGCGTGGCTATCGCCGTCATCAAGCGCGCACAGCAGACAACCTTGTTCGCCGTCGCCGACGGACGGTTTGATCGCCGGAAAATCAACCGCTACACTTCGCAGTTTGGAACGCACGAAAGCCGCGGCGGCCGCGAGATTTTCACCGTTCCGATCACCGGCAGTCCGCGCAAGATCTCCTTTGCATTCACGCGCCAGAACCGGATCGCGCTGACCAATAGCGGCGATCTCCCCGCGCTGTTGTCCCAACCGATGAAGGGCGTTGACGAAAAACAATGGCGCGCCCGCTTCGATCGCCTCGCCGGCTCGCCGCTGTTCGCTGTGATTCGCCAGGACGCCGCACCAGGCGCCGCGCTGGCACAACGCGCGCCCGGTGGCTTGCAATCGCCGCAACTCGCGGCCCTGCTCGACCAGCTCTTGTGGATCACCCTGGCAGCGAAACCGGAAGGCGACCGGCTTCGCGTTGTCAGTGAGGGCGAAAGCCCCGCCGACGCCACCGCGCGCCAGCTCTCTGATTTTCTGAACGGCGCGCTAATTCTCGCACAAGCAGGACTCAACGGCCCGCAAGTCCGCCAGCAACTCGACCCTCAAGCCCGCGAAGCCTATCTCGAAATCCTAAAGGGCGCCGAGGTCTCGCGCATCGATCGAGGCGAAACCAAATCGGTCCGCGTCGTCTTCGATATCACGCCCCAGTTCCTGGCCGCCGCCGGCGCCGCCTCTCCGAGCGTTTCTCAGCAACCTCCGGCTCACAAATAATCACGTAGCCGTTTTAAAGGTTGGGGGACGACGCGCCCGGCGAAACGCGGAACCACACCGCGCGTGTGCGACCTGGCTCATGAAAGGAAGGAGAAGCGGGAAGGCAAAATAAACTAGTCGCCGGCCGGGGTCGCCCGCATATACCGCCAAGGATTCACCGGCGCGTTGTTCACCCGCACTTCATAGTGAACGTGAGGCCCGGTCGAACGACCGCTGATGCCGGTATAACCCACCACCGTGCCGCGCTTGATTCGCGTTCCGGGAATGGCCGAAAACGACGAGAGGTGCGCATACCAAGTGGTAATGCCGAAGCCGTGATCGATCACCACCAGCCGGCCGTACCCAGCGTGATTCTCGACGATGGTCACCACGCCATCCGCCGTTGCATGAACCGGCGCACCGTAATCCGACGCCACGTCCACTCCGGTGTGGAACGCACCCTCACCACTGAACGGGTCGAGCCGCTCGCCGAAGCCGTCCGTAATATGACCCAACACCGGCCAGATAGAAGGCGTGTAGGCTGAGTCCGCAAAGCTCATTCCCGGCATCAAGCGCAAACCGCCGCTCGAGATCGCAATGGTCGCGGCATTTCTCTTTAAAAAGGTGTATTGCTCGACCGAGCGGTCAAACGCATCCTGCGCGTCGACGGGATTGTCGCTCTGGTCGAAAGCCTCCGGATGATAGCGCAGCACGCCGTAGGTCATGGCCACTTCGGTGGCCAGAGACTGCAAGGAGTCGAGGCGCTGGTTGGTGTCGTCAACGGTGTTCTGCAGCTGGCGGTATTGTTTCTTTAGAGTTTCCTGATCGTGGCGCAACGCGTTGTAGTTCCCAACTTTCCACAGCATGCGCGAATAGGATCCGGCCGCGGCCACAACGGTAATGCTACCAATCATCGCCAGTACGGCAACGGTGTGCAGGACGTACGCGGGGATGATAAGTTTCTGCATCTTCCCGGGCGTCGAGGCGATAAAGAACGTGTAGGTCTTACCCTTCATCTCTGCTGGGTTCCTCAGTACCTGTTCCTGTTTGATGCGGACGGTTACCCTGGCCCGCAGCTGAAACAGCAGCTTTGCTTCTCGGCGTTGACGGCGCGAGAACCGATTCCAAGCGTTGGGACATACTAAATTCTGTAGGTCGTAGAGTCAATCCTGTATTTTGCTGGCCTTGGGTCAGGTGCCGGTAAGACTGCCTCCCTGAACCCACGGACAGGTAAAGTGCTTCTCACGTTACACTAGACGTCATGTCAAGCGGAAGGTCAGTACATCGATCTACGCAAAACGCCACCATGAAAACCTCATGCCCGCGATGAAAACGTCCGAAAAAGACCTGATTCGCAGGGTGCGCGCGGCGGCGTCCATCCACAGGGATTCTGGGATTCGGTTGGGGATCGGGGATGATGCGGCCCTGTTGGTTCCGCGGCACGGGTACGAAACCATTCTAAGCTCGGACTGGTTTCTGGAGGGCACACACTTCCTGCGCGATCGGCATCGGGCCGATTCGATTGGCTGGAAGTGCCTGGCTCGCGCCGTCAGCGATATCGCGGCCATGGGCGGCGGGTCGCGTTGCTTCCTGCTGAGCCTCGCCATTCCGGAAACTCACACGGGCCAGTGGCTCGACCAATTCCTGGCAGGCTTGCGGCGGGCCGCGCGCAAGTTCAAGTGCCCATTAGCGGGCGGCGATACCACGCGATATCGAGAAATACTGATCAACGTTACCGTCGTCGGTGAAGTGCGAACCGGTCGAGCCTTGCTGCGCTCCGGCGCCCGGCCAGACGACATTATTTTTGTGAGTGGCCGACTGGGCGAAGCCGAACTCGGACTCGAGCGCCTCCACGGTAAAAAGCGAATCCGCAAAGGCGACCCCACCTGGAACAAACATCTTTACCCTGTGCCACGGATCTCCCTGGGCCGCTGGCTGGCCGAAGATCGAATCGCTACGGCGATGATGGATCTCTCGGACGGGCTTTCTTCGGACCTGCCGCGGCTCTGTGAGGCGAGCGGCGTCGGTGCGCGTCTGGAAGCCTCGCGGATTCCAACGGTCGTCCCGAATCGGTCCGGTCTTGAGAAGATCGAGCTGCTCGACCTCGCTTTGCACGGCGGCGACGACTACGAGTTGCTCTTCACCGTGCACCCCGGCAAAACCGGCCGACTACCGCGCAGCTTCGAAGGCATCCCGCTCACCGCGATCGGTACGATCACGACCGAACCGAACCTGACCCTGGTTCCGCTCGACGGCAAGAAACAGGCCCTGCCGATCGGCGGTTGGGATCCTTTCCGTCCTGCCAAACGAAACCAGCGCTCACGTTCCTTTGGCGTCCGGAAAAACGCCGAACCCTAAGGGCGGGGCGCCGCGCCGGCCTCGGCTGTCGCGGCGCTGGTGGCGGTCTTGGCCGGCGGCGAATCGGCGGGTGGCTTCGCTCGACGCTCGACCGGTTCGTCTTCGGTGGGAGCGGTGTCGGGCGTGTCTACGTGCACGGCGTGGTCGCGGGCTTCTTGTTCCAGCGGAACGACGTTGGCAAACTCGACTTCGGGCACGCCGGTGAGGGCACTTTGCATGAATTCGAGCCAGATGGGTAAGGCGGCGCGGGCGCCGGTTTCCTTTTTGCCCAGCGAGATTTGCTTGTCGTCGTAGCCGACCCACACTCCGGCCGTGAGTTGCGGCGTAAAGCCGATAAACCAGGCATCGGTATAGTCCTGCGTGGTGCCGGTTTTTCCTGCGGCGGGGCGGCCCAGCGCTTTTGCCTGGATGCCGGTGCCGAACTGGATTACCTCTTCGAGCATGGCGGTCATGGTGCGCGCGACTTCCGGTGAAACAACGTCGTGGACTTCGGGATGTGCTTCCTCGAGCATTGCGCCGTCGTAGCTGGTGACCCGACGAATCATGTGCGGGTCGATGCGGATGCCGTCGTCCGGGAAGACGGTGAACGCCGAAACATGTTCGAGCAGGCGCATGTCCGCCGCACCCAACGCCAGGGGGAGGTAGGGCGGCAGCGAGGTGGTGATCCCGAAACGCCGCGTGACGTCGACGACCGAGGAGATGCCCACTTTTTCCGCCAACTTCACGGCGGGAACGTTGCGCGAGCCGGCCAAGGCGCGGCGCAGCGTGATGTTGCCCTCGAACTTTTCGTCGTAGTTGCGGGGCGAATACGGCTGGCCGCCGCTGATGACCGTGAACGGCGCGTCCAGGATCGTGTCGAACGGCGTCGCGCCCTTCTCGAGCGCGTCGGCATAAACGTATACCTTGAACGAGCTGCCGACTTGCCGGTAGGCCTGCGTGGCGCGGTTGAACTTGGAATCCTCGAAACTGTAACCGCCAACCATGGTTTTGATCTCGCCGGTGGGGTTGTCGATGGCCACCATCGCGGCTTGCGGAGCGGGCTGCTGCTCGAGTTGCACGCGCACGGTGTTTTCGCGCAGCTCCACAATCGAAAATTGCGCCAGGTCGCCGACCTTCAGCAGGTCGCCGGGTTTCTTACGGCCGGTCCACGCGAAATCCGACGGCGAAAGAATGGCGCGGTACGGGCCGATTTTGACGGTGGCGTTCTTTTCGTCGGCGCTCAGCACCAGCCCGGTGACGAAGCTGCCCTTTTCGATGGCATGGCGCCAGTCTTCGTCCTCATAGGTGTCCAGCTTGCCGAGGTTGTCGCGCACGATGTTGGGAAGATCGCCGCGCCAGCCGTGGCGCCGGTCGTAGCTGTGCAGGCCATCGCGTATCGATTGGTTCGCGGCACGCTGCATGGCGATGTTGAGCGTGGTGTAGACGCGCAGCCCGCGTTCGTGGACCGCTTCGGTACCGTAGGTGGACTCGAGATACTTGCGCACCTCTTCAAAAAAGTACGGAGCCAGATCGTTGCGCGGATATTGGACGTGCAAGCCGAGCGGAGTTTTCTTGGCGGCTTCTTCCTCGGTGGGAGTGATCCGGCCTTCTTCCTCCATGCGATACAGCACCAGGTTGCGGCGTTGCAACGCGCCGATCGGATTGGTCAGCGGTGAAAATTTCGGGCCATTGACCATGCCCGCCAGCAAGGCCGCTTCCTGCAATTTCAAATCGGCGACCGGTTTGCCGAAGTAAAATTCCGACGCCGCGGCGAAACCATAATTGCCGTGCGCCAGATACACCTGGTTCGAGTACATGGCAAAGATTTGCGGCTTGGTGTAGCGGCGCTCAATCTGCAGCGCCAGCAACATCTCCTGCATCTTTCTCCGGAAGCTGCGGTCGCTGCGGTCGAGGAAAAGATTTCCAGCCAGCTGCATGGTGATGGTGCTGGCGCCCCCGGTGATGCGGTGGTGCAGAATGTTGCGCCACGCCGCGCCCGCGATGCGCGGAAAATCGATGCCCCAATGCTCCTCGTAGTGCTGATCTTCGATGGAGGTGACCGCGTTGTAGAGAACCTTGGGGCACTGCTCATAGGTCATCAGAATGCGGCGCTGCAGGGCGAAGGTGTCCACCAGCTGCCCGTCGTCGGCGTAAACCTCGGTGACCACGGTGGGCCGATACGTTTCGAGCGCACGAATCTCCGGCAAGTCGCTGGCGTAAACGAAAAGCAAACCGCAAGCCGCGCCCAGCGCAATCGCGCAAAGCAGCAGAAACGCCAGCGCCACGCGGTCGATCAACTTCCAACCGCGCAACCGCAATGTAATCGGTGGCAGGCTCAGCATGGAATTGTAATTTTAGCGCACATGAATGGCCTTGTGGGCCGCGCAGCTGGTCTCAAGTTTCCATCGGCCCAACCGGCAGCCTCGGCTCGAGCAAGCGTTTGCACGCGGCTATCCATCAACCGCCGGCGCCCCCCGTCCGGTAAGCAGGCAACTTACAGGTGCGCGTAATAACGTTCGCCGGCGCAGGAACGGCACAGTGTGCGGCCGTTCTGCAACACTTCGCGCTTGAAATTGATTCCTTCGCGGCATTCGGCGCAGACCACGCGCGGCCCTTTAAAGCCGGGCAGATCTTCGGGTTGGACTTGTACTTTTACCCATTTTTTGTCAAACAGCACGTCCTCGGAAAGCACTGCGTAGGCTTTTTGCTGGCCGGCGTCTTTGGCAAGTCCGGGAAACATTTCGCGGGCGGCTTCCTTGCTGGATTCCTTGGCGGCGATGCGGACGGCGCGGCCGGTTTGCAGGTCGACGAAGGTCGCGGCGACTTTGCCCCAGTCGCGAAACTTCAGGGCGCGCTTGCCGAGGCGGCAGTTCGCGACCAGCGCGATGGCATCGGTGATGCAGCGATCGATCTCGACGTAGGTGACGATGCGTTTGCGTTCGGCGATGGGATCGTCAATGCCGAGTTCGCGCAGTCCGAGCATGGCCAGGCGCACGCCCAGGACTTGGCCGGCGCACAAGTGACCATGGGCCACGGCCGCAAGGTCGAGGTATTCGTCTAAGGACTTCACCGGTTAGAGTCTACAAGCCAGTGTTGCGAGGCGCTACTGGGTTCGGGCCGGCGTTTGCGTTGACTCTGGCGCGGTCCAAGGGTGGGGTTGGCGGGCTTCGACGAACGCAGAGTAGGTCATCAGCAGGGCCAGCGCCGACAGGGCGGCGTCTTCCAGAATTTTCTTCGGGCCGATGGGTTCGGGGGTGGCGAAGCAGCCGCAATTGATGTTCATGTGCAGCAGATAGGCGCGCGTTACCACGACGAAGAACCCCAGCATGATGGCGGTGAGCAGGGTCGTCCAGACGCGCAGGCGCCAACCGATCAGGAGCAGCAGGCCCAGCGTGATTTCCGTGAGCGGCAGCGTGTGCGCGACAAACTGGACTCCCCAGGGCGGCAACAACTTGAAGGCTTCGACCTGGAACCCGAAATTGGCAATGTTGGTGGCCAACGAGAATTTCAAGAAGAAGTACGGCCAGAAGTGAGTGTTCGGCAGAAACAGCTTGGAGTAGCCTGCGTAGATAAAGATGGGGCCGAGAACGAGGCGGCCGATCCAGAGGATGACGCGCCGGACGTTGAGGGGGCTCGATTGCATCATGGCAACGGCTATTTCTGACTGAGGAGCTGGTCCAGGAATTGTTTCAGAATTTCCCAGTTCATGACCCCGGCGTATGGGAAGGTCTGGCCATTGGCGTGAAAGATCGTGGTGGGCGTCTGGTTGACGCGATAGCCTTGACCGAGCGCTTGATCCTTGGCGATTGCGGCATCTAGCGTTCCGCCCTTGACCAGAGCGCGTACTTTCGCCATCTCGGAGCTGGAAAGCGCGCCGGCCAACGTACCTTCCACATCGCCGGTCTGTTCCCACTTTTCCTGCTGATCGAAAAGCACTTCTTCGACGGCCTCGAGCTTGCCGATCTGCGCGGCGGCGCGGGCATATTGCGCGGCGACTTTGGAGTGCGCGTGCATGGGCAGCGGGAAGTCGCGGTGAATCAAATAGACCTTGCCGGTGCTGACGTAGTTGTCCATCAACTGCCGGTTGGTCGAGGTGAACAAAGTTTTGCAGGCGGGGCACTGGAAGTCGCTGAAAACTTCCATCACGATGGGGGCGTTTTTGGAACCCAGCGCTTCGTGCACATCGAGATCCGGAATCGACGCGAGAGTCTGCGGCATCGAATGGGGTCGGGCGGCGGGCAGTGCGGGCGCAAGGCCCAGGCCGGCCAGCAACATCGCGGAGAGGATCGCACCCAAGAAAGCAACATAGGCAGGTCCGGTCAAGTTGGCTCGACGATTCACGACACCCCCTTCGCTCCTAAAGGACTTAGATGCTTATTTTCGCGACTCCGCCGAGACTACCACAGGATCTGGACAGAACGAATGCCGACACGCGGGACCTGGTTCCGAGCGAGGCAACTCGGCAGGTTTGATGATCGACAGGCGTTTAGGGCCCCAGGCGGGACGGGAAAGTCGATTTGTAAGGCTATCATTCCAAAGGATTTCAAGGAAATAGACGGATCGGCGCAGGGCCCGCGGGGAGAGTTTCGCCGGGGAGGAGAAGAACTGGAAAATCCAGACTGCACGGATGGCTAACTGACCAAATGGTATTCCCCGAAAACACGAAGCCGTCAGGGAATACTCCGGGATCAAGCCAGAAAGGGCGTAAGACACTGATTTAGCGGCACATTGGATCTGTTATAAGAAAACTTGACAAAGATGCACTCAACCTGTATAGTAGGGCTCGGTCGCAGGGTGTGGACGCTTTCGCTAGCGGTCCGAAGGACCGATCTAAAGATCGATCATTTGCATGAGCGGCCTGAGATTAGAGCCAGGAGGAATGGGCTGTTATGAGCAAGATTATTGGAATTGACCTGGGAACCACGAACTCGGTCGTTGCGGTTATGCAAGGCGGGGAGCCGGTCGTGATCCCGAACCAGGAAGGCGCTCGCACCACGCCGTCTGTGGTGGCGATCACGAAAGGCGGCGAGCGGCTTGTTGGACAAGTGGCCAAACGCCAAGCCGTGACGAATCCGGAAAACACCGTGTATTCGATCAAGCGGTTTATGGGGCGGCGTTTTGACGAAGTTGCCGACGAAATGAAGCGTGTGCCGTATCACGTGGTGAAGGGCAACCACGATGACGCTCGCGTGGAGATTTCGGGCAAGGTGTACAGCCCGCCGGAAATTTCCGCGATGATTCTGGGCAAATTGAAGGCGGCGGCGGAGGACTTTCTGGGCGAGAAGGTTCAGAAAGCGGTCATCACCGTTCCGGCGTACTTCAACGACGCACAGCGGCAAGCGACCAAGCAGGCGGGCGAAATCGCCGGCTTGGAAGTGGTGCGCATCATCAATGAGCCTACGGCGGCGGCGCTGGCGTACGGGTTGGACAAGAAGAGCGATGAAACCATCGCGGTGTACGACCTGGGCGGGGGCACCTTTGACATTTCCGTGCTGGAGGTCGGCGCGGGCGTTGTCGAAGTAAAGTCCACCAACGGCGACACGCACCTGGGCGGCGATGACGTTGACCAGCGCATCGTGGACTGGTTGATCGACGAGTTCAAGAAGGAAAACAACATCGACCTGAGCAAGGACCGCATGGCACTGCAACGCCTGAAGGAAGCGGCGGAAAAGGCCAAGATCGAGCTTTCGCAGTTGATGGAGACCGAGATCAACCTGCCGTTCATCACCGCGGGCGCGAGCGGGCCGATCCACATGCAGGTGAAACTGACACGCATGCGGCTCGAGCAATTGATGAACGATTTACTGGACCGCTCGATGAAGCCGGTGAAGCAGGCGCTGGAAGACGCGAAGATGTCGCCGAACGACATCCAGGAAGTGGTGCTGGTCGGCGGATCGACGCGTATCCCGAAGGTTGTTTCGCTGGTGCGCAACTTCTTCGGCGGGAAAGAGCCCCACAAGGGCGTGAACCCGGACGAAGTGGTGGCGGTCGGCGCGGCAATTCAGGGCGCGGTGCTGGGCGGGGAAGTGAAGGACATCCTGCTGCTGGATGTTACGCCGCTTTCGCTGGGCGTTGAGACCCTCGGCGGCGTGATGACCGTGCAGATTCCGCGCAACACCACGATTCCGACGCGCAAAGTCGAGACCTACTCGACGGCTTCGGACAACCAGTCCGGTGTCGAAATTCACGTGATGCAGGGCGAACGCAAGTTCGCAAAGGACAACCGATCGCTGGGCACCTTCAAGCTGGACGGGATTCCACCAGCTCCTCGAGGCACGCCGCAAATCGAGGTGACGTTCGATATCGACGCCAACGGCATCCTGAATGTGAGCGCGAAGGACAAGGCCACCAACAAGGAGCAGAAGATCACCATTCAATCTTCGACCGGCTTAACCAAAGAAGAGGCCGAGAAGATGCGGGTGGAGGCGGAATCGCACTCCGAAGACGACCGGCGACGGATGGAAGAGGTCGAGGCGCGTAATCGGCTGGACGGCCTGGTGTACCAGGCGGAAAAACTGGTCCGCGAGAACCGCGACAAGATCGCCGAGCCGGACGTGAAGTCGGCCGAAGAGGCCGTCGAGGATGCCAAGAAAGCGATGAATGAAGGCGGCACGGCGCGGCTGCGGTCGGCTACCGAGAACGTGGAGCGGACTTTGCACAAGATTGCCGAGACGCTTTACAAGACCGGTCAGGAGGCTGGGGCTGCTGCGGGCGCCGGTGCGGCTGGCGCCGGGCCGGGCGGTGCCGGACCCACCGAAGGACCTGCAAGCGGTCCTGGTCAGGACAAGAAGCAGGGTGACGTGATCGACGCCGAGTATGTCGACGTCGATGAAACCAAACGGCCGAATTAAAGAACGAAACCAAGTTAAAGAACCAAGGCTGGGGGAAGTAAACGCTGATTGGGGCGCGGCGAGGCTGCGCCCCGACAAGTGTTTTGTCTGGTTATCGCGCCGATTGGGCGAGCATTTATGGCTACTACTACGAAACAGGATTATTACGAGCTGCTGGGCGTTTCGCGCAAGGCCAACGCCAAGGAGATTCGTTCGGCTTTTCGCAAGCTGGCGCGGAAGTACCATCCCGATCTCAATCCCGGCGACAAATCTTCGGAAGAAAAATTCAAGCAGCTGCAGGAAGCGTACGACGTGCTGTCCGATACCAAGAAGCGACAGATGTACGACCAGCACGGATTTTATAGCGACAATTACCAGCCCGGTGCACCGCCTGCAAGCAGCGATCCCGATGATGCGCGGGTCAACTTCGATTTCGGCGGGTTCGATTTTAATTCCGGCGCGGGCGCTCCCGGGGGCGCGGGAGGAACCGGCGGTTCGAGTTTTCGCGACCTGTTCAGCCAGTTCTTTCGCGGCGGACGCGGCGCGGAGATGGAAGTCGAGCACGAACCCGGCGGCGACCTGGAATATCAGATCGAAATCGATTTCTGGGATGCGGTTCGTGGCGCGGTGAAGAAAATGTCGATCACGCGGCTGGAGGCTTGCGAAACCTGTCATGGCACCGGGGCGGTTGGTTCTCCACAGACGTGCACCGCTTGCGGCGGTACCGGAACGATCCAGCAGGCTGCCGGCAAGATGCGATTTAACGTGCCGTGCACGCGCTGCGGCGGAACCGGCAAGCTGCGCACGGTGTGCAAGACGTGCGGCGGCGAAGGGCGCGTGCGGCGCATGGAAACAATCGACGTGCGTATTCCCGCCGGCGTGGCCAGCGGGTCTCGGGTGCGGGTGCCCGGTAAAGGCAACGCCGGAACGATGGGAGCGCCGTCCGGAGATTTGTATTTGCGCGTAGAGGTGAAGCCGCATCCATTTTTTGACCGGCGAGGGAATGATTTGTACGTGAAGGTTCCGGTTACGGTGAGCGAAGCGACGCTGGGGGCGAAAGTCGAAGTTCCGACAATCGACGGACGATCGCTGGTGCGGATTCCCCCCGGAACAAACAGCGGAAGTACGCTGCGTCTGCGCGAGAAGGGCGTTCCGAGCGCGCGGGACGGGGCGCGCGGGGACGAATATGTCGAAATTCAGGTCATCGTGCCGAAACCGACGGACGAACGCGTACGGAATCTGATGAAAGAGCTGGAAAAGATCGAGCCGGAGAGTCCGCGGGCGGATTTATTCGCAAAGGCCGGCGGGTAACGTCGGGAAACAATCGAAAGGTAGTTGTCGCGCTTTGAGAGAATTGTATGTCGCCGAGCGGAAAAAAACGGGCTAAAGCCGGGTACATGATCAGTGCCGTGGCGGAGCTTTACAAGCTGCATCCGCAGACGCTGCGGCTTTACGAGCGCGTGGGGTTGCTGAAACCTTCGCGATCGCAGGGCAACACGCGTCTGTACACGGACGAGGACCTGGAACGTCTGGACGTGATTCTGACTTTGGCGCGGGATATGGGCGTGAATCTGGCGGGAATCGAAATCATTCTGAACATGCGCGAAAAAATGGTGGAGATGGAACGGCAGATGACCGAGTTCGCGACGGTGGTGCAGCAGGAGTTGGCGCGGGTGGCTGCTCTTCGCGGGGAGGCTGCGCCTCGAACGGCGATCGTGAGGGCGGCGCCACAGCGGGCGGGGCGGGGGAATATTCGCGAAGCTTCGTAGACAGCAAAGTGTCTGGACTCTCTTCCTCTCCGAATTCACAACACAAAACGTCCCGATTCGCGTTCGGCGCTTGCCGTGGCCTCGGCAGGCTCGTATGCTGACCGAGCCCTCAAAGGATGTGCGGAAGGAACCGCGGCTTTCGGGATGCAGGCACGAGTGCTTGTGCTATGCGGATTCCGCTGGGACGCGGGTGCGGGCAACGAGCGATGGACAGGCGATGACTGTCGAGAATTGCACACTCTGTCGGGGTACCGGCTGGAAGATGGTGGCGCGGGCGGATGGTGCGCCCGGCAGCGTGGCCGCTCCTTGTGATTGCGGGATGGAGGAACGCGCAGTTCGGATGATGGAGCGGGCGCGGGTTCCGAAGCGTTACGAACATTGTGATTTCGAGAGTTACGTTACCGATCTGGCCGACGGGAAGACTTGGACAGCGCAGCATTCGCAATCGTTGAAGCAGGCCAAGATGCTGGCGCAGGGATTTGTGCGGGATTATCCCGGGTCGGCGGAAAAAGGACTGTTGCTGATGGGTCCGTCCGGCGTGGGAAAAACCCATTTGGGCGTTGCGGCGTTGAAGGAGCTGATTCGGCGGGGTCATGCCGGACTGTTCTGCGATTACCGCGAGTTGTTGAAGGAAATTCAGGCCAGCTACAACCCGGCCAGCGAATCGACGGAGATGGGGATTCTCGAGCCGGTGCGCACGGCGGAAATTCTGGTGATGGATGATCTTGGGGCGAGCAAACCCTCCGCCTGGGTTCTGGATATTATTGGGCTGGTTTTGAATGCGCGGTACAACGAACGCCGGGTGACGATCCTGACGACGAATTATTTTGACGAAGTGCCGAATCCGGAGCCTGCGCCGCGGCTGCCGGGCGGACAGCGGGTGGCGGTTCGCGAAGATTCGCTTGGAGATCGGATTGGGGAGCGAATGAGGTCGCGGCTGTACGAAATGTGCCGCACCGTGGAAGTGTCTGCTCCTGATTTCCGGCGCGAAGTGAGGTCGGCGGGGCGGGCTCACGCGTGACCCGACTGGGCGGGTAGCGGCCGTTTCGCCAGCCGGCTGCTGCGTTGCGGCCCGGGCGTACCAAGTTTGTCGCGTTTTTGCATCGATTCCGTTTCAACTGCGTTCATTGACATGGGGTTGAGGCGGCGCGTATCATTTTGAGCGTTGCAGCGTTTTTGACGCCCGCAGCATCTTTGTCCTCGGTGAGCGCTTAACGGTCGTTTCAGCAGCGGACTACCAAACGGTTGTTTCGGCGGTGCGTGCCCGGCGGTCATTTGGTTTGCGACCGCAGAGGTATGCGCCGTGACAGCCGCTACTGCCTAACGATTGACCTCCTTGCATCAACCCGTAGGGGAACTCGCAAGGATTTCGCTGGTTTCACGTGTGACTCGGCCCGGCCGGGTTACCTAGACCAATAGACTGTAGTTACCTTCTGGAGGCCATCAACCATGTTTTCTGACCATGACAACCCGTCGACAGCGGCAGCCGCCGCACCTGCTGAAGAGTCCGAAAAAGAAAATCCCAAGACCGCACACCAAGCTCCCGCCGAGACCGACGCCACGGTAAGCGCTGCCAAAGAAGAGGCAACTGTCGCTGCGGTAACGCAAGCGGACGGCGACCCTCGCCCGGAACAGGCGACCGCGCCCGCAACGCCGGCCTCCGCCGAGGCTCATGGCGAAACGGCGGCCCCGGTGGACGCCGAAGCCGCAGCTGCGGCCGAAGAAACGGCCGGCTCTGAAGAGATGAGCAAGCTGATCGAGCAATACAGCGAGCCGCAGGAAGGCGCGACCAACAACGAGATTATCGAAGTGAAGGTGGTGGCCTACACCGAGCACGGCGTGGTGGTGGACGTTGGCGGCAAGACCGAAGGGTTGATCCCCGCCGCGGAATTCTCGGAGACCGACATTCCGCGTCCGGAGCCCAACGCGGTGATCGAAGTGCAGCGGACCGGCGAGCACAAAGATGGGTACGCGATTTTGTCGTACCAGAAAGTGCTGCGGCGGCGCACCTGGGAAAAGATCGAAGCCGCGTTCAAGGCGAAAGAGACGGTTACCGGTAAGGTCGTTGACCGCATAAAGGGCGGGCTGGTTGTGGACATCGGCGCGCGCGCGTTCTTGCCGGGTTCGCAATACGATCTGCGGCCTGCGCAGAACCTCGACAACTTGCTGAATGCGGAACTGCAGGTTCGCATCACCAAGCTCAACCGGCGGCGCGGGAACATCGTGGTGAGCCGGCGAGCGCTGCTTGAGGAAGAGCTGCACTCGAAGCGGGCCCAGTTGATGGAGACGCTGAGCGAAGGGCAAACCGTGCACGGGCACGTCAAGAACGTGACGGAGTACGGAGCCTTCGTCGATTTGGGCGGCATTGATGGATTGCTGCACCTGACCGACCTGAGCTGGGGCCGCGTGAAGCACCCGTCCGACATCGTCAAACCCGATCAGGAACTCGACGTCATCATCCTGAAGTTCGACAAGGAAAAGCAGCGGGTTTCGTTGGGTTTGAAGCAGCTGATGCCCGACCCCTGGGTGGGCGCGGCAGAGAAATATCCAGCGGGCGGCAAGGTGAAGGGCAAGATTGTGGGCGTGGTGGATTACGGCGTGTTCGTGGAGCTCGAGCAAGGGATCGAAGGGCTCGTACACGTCTCGGAGATGAGCTGGCACAAGAAGGTCACGCATCCGTCGAAGATTGCCAAGGTAGGCGACGAAGTGGACGTGGTGGTGCTCGATATCAAGCCGAGCGACCGGCGCGTTTCGTTGGGAATCAAGCAGGCACTGCCGGACCCCTGGCTGCAAACGGCGGAAAAATATCCCGTCGGCACGGTGGTAACCGGGAAGGTGCGGAACATTGCGGAGTTCGGGGCCTTCATCGAAATCGAGGACGGCTTCGACGGACTGGTGCACGTTGGCGATGTGAGTTGGACCGGCCGGGTAAAAAATCCGCACGAAGTATTCAAAAAGGGCGAGCCCATCACCGCCAAGGTGCTGAAGATCGATCCGGACAATCGCCGGGTATCGCTGGGCATCAAGCAGGTGAACGACATCTGGGGCGACTGGTTCAAGGAGCACAAGGTGGGCCAGATCGTGAAGGGCAAGGTTTCCCGCATCGCCACGTTCGGCGCGTTTGTGGAGCTCGGCGAAAACATCGAAGCGCTTTGCCACAACACGGAAATCGAAGAACGGAAACGGCGTGATGAAGGGCCGTCTCCGATGCACCGGACATCGACCGGGCCACTGAAAAGCGCAGGTCCTCTCGAGCCCGGCAAGGAATATGATTTCAAGATTATCAAGATCAGTCCGGAAACGCGGCGCATCGGCCTGAGCTATCGGGCCGCGGCCAAGCAGATCGAGCGCCAGGAGATCCAGCAATACCGCTCGACGACCAAGTCATCTTCAACGGCGACCATCGGCGACGTGATGAAATCCAAGCTGTCAGCGCGATAGGCGCTCCCCCGGGCCTCAGGGAAAGGGCCGGACGAGCCGCATTAATTTCGTTTACCTCTGGGCCAATTTAGTGATAGGAAGAAGGGCAACCGGGCGACACCGCCCTTGTAAACCGTTTCAGATCACGCAGCTGCGGCAGTTTCACGCGGCGGTCGGCAAGCGCTAGTTGCAACAAGTGGCAGTGCGACAAGGCAAGGGGACGATGACCAAGCAACCTACATTGACAAAGGCCGACCTCATTGAAGAGGTCCTGCGTGTGACCGAGCTCCCCAGGAAGGAGTCCGAGACCATCGTCGAGACGATTTTCGAGAGCATCATCCAAGCCTTGCAACAGGGCGACAAGATCGAGATTCGCGGATTCGGCAGCTTCCGCACGCGCCAGCGTCGGGGGCGGGTGGGCCGGAATCCCAAGACCGGTGCGAAGGTGGAAGTGCCGCCGAAGAAGATTCCCTTCTTCAAGCCCAGCAAAGAATTGAAGGACTTCGTGAACACCGTGGACGGGGTTTCGGCCGCGTAGTTTCGCCTTGGTGCTTCGCATTTCAACTACAATCGGTTCACTCTCTATCGGAACGCCTCGTATCCGCGCCCACTCTCCTCCTCCGGCCCCTCCGATGAGGATGCCGACCTGGGTTCTTGTCGGGACGGATCTCAACCCTAGAGTTGACCACGTTTTTTCTTCCCCGCCGATTTTTCGATGTCCCGCCCACGCCAACCTCTAGCGTTCTACGGTATCCTTGGCTGGCAGAATTACTTGCAGTTCCCCAGCGAGAGGCGCGC